>ENA-OREC01000085-OREC01000085.1-marine-metagenome-genome-assembly--contig:-NODE-85-length-23056-cov-14.857653_pt1 | contig 23056 bp, 3 predicted proteins | sample MGYA00248626_ERZ508543 | MGnify/ENA primary metagenome ERZ508543 (study PRJEB26211, sample SAMN05518279) | marine metagenome | isolation source: Puget Sound, Washington, USA | host: Bankia setacea | place...
TTTGGGTTTAAGTACTTAGATTTTGACTGAATAGTAATTTGAGTACTTTGATAATTAATTAATTACTTTGTATAAATCAACAACTAAGGCTTTTTGCTCAGGAGTGACCGGCCTGTTTGCTCCTCGACCTTGTTTTGTTTCAACCTGAGCCTAGAGTTTTAGTTATTACCGCATCCTTAAACTCCACTGCTTTGGAGCTTTTTCGTACAAGACTACTGATTGGGAGGTTTTTCATACAAGAGTTAAGTAACTAAGATCTAAGATTTAGTACAGTAGTCAACTCTTGAGTAAACTTTTATGTGAGAATTAATACGATAGTTGACTGCTTGCGTACATTTTACAGTGATACTTATTATAGTACTTTTCCTACATCTAATCCACAGCCTTTGTTTTCTAAATTCATAGTTTTGTTTCTATTTCACTTAAATTGGGCATAAAGTTTTACATTATTGGTATTTTCCTTCATGCGACCCATTATTTTGATATATATTTAAATAACCAGACTTCAATTTAAGTTATTAGAACTTTTAGAACTAAGTAACTATTATCTCATGTAAATAGTTTGTCTCACTTTCTCATTGTTTTTATGATCATGTTAACTTTTTTGACATTATTATTTGAGCTTCAATATTCTGTTTCTCATTATTTCATAGTTTTTATACGTATCTAACTGTACGTCTACTTTTCGTTAAACAGTTAGTGGTGTCATCCTGACGTATACATTGATTATATACACATTATTATCTAACATCACAGTCTTATCACACAAAGCACATATACGAACCAACCGACTCGTTACAGTTCTACCACAAGGCCAAATTCAATAAAACTTTACAGGAATCTTCATTTTATGACCCTTTACCAAAATACCACAGAAGGCGTCAAGATTGACCAAACAACAATAACAAAATGGCTGACTTGTTAATTTGCAGTTAACACTTCTCCTCTAGAACTATGAACATTCGATGAACTTTGTTGGAAGCTGCCTTGTATGACGTCTTCAAAAATACAACAAATGTTCTGATTGAACACCCCTATCAACAACAAAATGAAACAACTACAACAAAAAGGCTGATTTCCTGTTTTACATTCATAGAAATATCCTTTATCTAGACATCTTTTAGATACAGAAAAACAACAATATGCACCAGCTTACAGCGTGTGAGTCTTGGTACATTTACCCATTAACCGCAGTAGTGTGTAAAAGACGACACATTGATCTCTGAACTTCTTTTCTACCCTCCCTGTTAAAACAAGAGTTTCTTTTATTCAGCTACCTCAGGTGAGCGCTACAGGACCATCATGGCCCTCTTGTTTACAAGTACCACAGGGATGTAGTGATCGTTTAGCTTTCTGAACGAACAGTTTCTGTATTTCTTAACCAACGTTTAACTAAGAACCACAAAAGCATTCTGGTTTGAAGAATGAAGCGTTTTCGACACAGCGATTGTGTAAATGGCGACATCGCGAAAACAGGTGACAGATCGTCACTGCGTTGTGGTTTTTAGTTGTAAAAACGAGGTTTAAATCGATTTTGAAACTGATTAAAAGTATTTAGATGCATACTTGAACACTTCAATTGTGAGACCCGTGGAACGCAACAGAACAACAGGTATAACTGCATATGGAACGATTTCTTTAAGGATACAGGCCTTAACGTCTCCCAAAAAACGGAGTTATATTTCGGTCTTCTTAATTTGAAAAGTTAGCAACAAACGCTGCTCTAGGTTGTATATTTTGTAGTGTTTGTTGTGGTGTATGTATTTGCAGGTTAGTTTTGACTGTCTGGGTCTCTTAAATGTAGTTTTTAAGATTTACATGTACATTTAATTGCAGGGTATATATCGAGTGTCTGGAGTGAAGAGCACTGTTGAGAATCTGTGTCAGAAGTTTGAGAACGACCCCGAGTCTGTTGACCTGGAGACTGAAAACCCCAATGTGATAGCTAACATGTTAAAACTCTATCTACGCCAACTGCCAGATCCACTGCTTACATTTAAACTCTATCAAAACTTCATCCAAGTTGCTAAGGTAAGCCTCTTCCAAACTATAAACAGTGACATTCCGCTATGAAAACCATTCAATAGCTAGACCACTCCACTTTAAGACCACCTCTTTTCAGCGCTAAGCATATCATTTCATTGTTTCTGAGTCTTGCTGTTCTGTAAAATGCATTGTTCTCATAAGGTTAATCTTATTAGCAGAATTTCATTGTTTGAATCAGGGATTTAACATTTATTAGTTTTGAAAACGAGAGTTAAACAAGTTATACAGTTTGTATCAAGTAAAGTGTTTGTTTTAATTGATGTGCTCCTCAAGATGGCCAAAACTATTGTACTCATTGATCATATAAACTAGCCAACCTCGACATGGGTAAAGATATATCAGGGTTTTAATTGTAATCCTATGTTGATAACTTATGATTTTTGACCAACCATTTAAATTGAATAATACTGATATTGAGATACCTTTTTTTCTGTAACAAAAACTAACCTTTGTAACTTTGGATAATTTGCTAATTTACGGTTCTGCTATATGAGTTGAGTTATAGGTAAAGTTGTATTTCAGGAGAACATGACAGAAAAAGTAGAAATGCACAGAACAGTGGAGAAGTTACTGGACCTCATTGATAAATTGCCATTCTCTAATAGAAAAACATGTGGTGTACTTATGCATCATTTGAAAAAGTAAGTAACTTTCAGGCACACAAAAGTCTTAAAATATATACTCATTCTGCATTTTATAGGATATGGTAAAACAAGGTATAAGGTATAAGACTTCAAATTTTCTACTTTACTCCAGTCATTCTAGACCTCTACCTAAAACAAATTGCAACAGAAATAAATCAAGCACAATTGTGAAGATCAAGCTTTCCTGCACCACATAAAATAAATCTTCAAACGATTTCGGAGTACAAGTGCCTTAAATCACATTTACATATACTACCTGTAAGAGTATTTAAATAGCCTGTAAATAGTTACTGAAATCAAATAAACGCCTCTCACTGATAGTTACAGAAGTCTAAAACTTTAAATATGTTTTACGAGTTAACTACCGGAAACTTTTTATATGTTATTAAGTATACTATGACCTTCCAATATATGGCAGAGAAGTTTCTGTTGCAATTAGTTTTACTTAAAACTCTATATTAGTTTGACTACTTGTCCTGCAGCCCAAAACTATTTAACTGCAGTAAGAAGATTGGAATCTTAGTTGCCCTGTTCATGTATTGATTTAACTTTAAAGGTTACTTACCTTTTTACTATAAATGACTATTTCACTCATATTATCTTATTACCTTATTTAACTCAATATCTTCTATTTTGATTATTTTACTTAAAATCTATGGTGTTTATGAAATGTTTTTGTGTGCATGATTTCCTATTCAAATATCTATTTTCCATACAGATTTGCTGAGGAAAAAAGACATTTTTACGGGTTGAATATATAAACAAGAACAAATGAAATAAAACGTGTATGTATTTTGTTGCAGAGTGGCTTCGCATTCAGACCAGAATAAAATGATTGCCAGTAATCTTGGGATTGTATTTGGACCAACACTGCTTAGACCACAGTAGGAAATATCCACTTTATTATTGGTTTAACATCAAAGCTACAGTGAATTGATACATGCATTTTTTCGGTTTAATTGCGAATTGTAAACTCCTATTAGGTTATCGTTTGTTTAATGTTCACAATAAAAAGTTGAACATTTAGATTCACCAGCTTTAGCCATACAAACCTTGAAATAAGAAATCAAATTGACTGTCTTAAAAGCTGTTTGGCATAGAGAATGTTCAGCCAAAAGTTATTTAACCATATAGGAACTTAAAACCTTCAGATCTGTTTGGTTAAGAGGGAAACAAGTTTATTAATTTAACGCCTATACTCTCTTTTAAGTAAGCTCCTTTGGAAAATCATCTACATATTGTACATTGTATTTGATATAGTAGCTTTTTCTGTTCATTTGTATAAGATGTAATGTATATACAGAGACACAGCATATGGGGGAGGTAATGCATCTCTAGCATGCCTGGTAGATACACAGCACCAGACAAGAGTTGTAGAACTTCTCATTACCAATGCTGAGAACTTGTTTGGTCCAATAGAAGATCATATGTTGATACATGGGGAGACTCTGGTAGAAGATATGGAGGATGATAACACCTTACAAGTGCCACAACCTGCAACTGTTGGTGAGTAACTCCAGGCACATACACAATCACTCATCCTGCATATCATGGTCTTGCTAGCTGAACTTCACTGTACTATGCTTTCATATGTGGAAAAAAACACACAATGTTATATGACAGAAAAATTACCATTTGTTAGCTGAACTAATGCTTTTTAATGAGAGAGGACTAATGTAATATGATACAAAAATGCCTGAGTAAACTGATACTCTCTGACAGAACAGATAAAACTTAAGCTGTGTACAGAACATGAGAACAGAAATAATACAGAACACATAGATGGTCACCTTCTCTCTGCTAACTTTCTCTGTACAGGTATCCTTGGATTAAATACAGAAAATACAAAGCTGAGTTTTAATCAGGGTAATTGTCAAAGTAAACAGGTCATTTCTAAAATACTATTACTATTTAAGTACATTATTGTTTCAGAGTTGCAAACAGAAGACCAAGCATCCAAACCAGAACCTAAGAAAGAGCCAAGGTATGTACAGGTTTTAGTATACGTTGTATTATACAACCCAATGAGTTATGACATTCTTAAACTGAGGAAGGACATGTTTTTACCAGTGCTCTGTAATTGTAGAAATATGCTTTTGCATTCATACTATACGCGTAAATTAATTCACAAACGATTGTATTTGATCCCATGGTGTAACCTCTTTACAGCAGCTTCCTACATGTGCTTACTAACAGATCAAGCAGAATAGCAGACAATACAGAAATAAACAAAACAACAATAATAATGCTAACCTGAATTATTTTTTCGGAACCAAACAGATACGTGATGGGGACCAATAATTGGGTGCTGGCTACATGGACTGGCAATTCTTACTCACTTAATTATCATTTTGCCTTTCTCTTGTCACAGTCCGACAGTGTCCCTGGCCAAACCTGAGATTCTTCTTACCTCCCAGCTTCCATCCACATCACCGTCATCTAATGCACAAAGAGAACATGGTCAAAAGGTAGGTTAACTAGTTACTTAATGTTCCCAAATTTTTGTCTCGCATTTTATTCCATTTTATACATTTTACTTTTTTTCTTCACAATAAACAGTACCCATCAACCCATTTTCTTTTGCATGCTTTATCATAATAGTTACCTTAACTATATATTGTGAACACTTTAAGAGGTGAAAGCCAAAAAGGGTTCTGCTTTATACAATAGCAACTAGAACTTGTTTTCACCCCTTAATGTAGAAACTTAAGCAACCATTATTTTCATGATTTTTAATAACTTACATCATTAGCTTTAGTTTTTGTGTTATCGGGTAAAGATGTCTTACAGTTAGATTGTTTAAACATAGATAACATGCTATAGACTTATTATATGTGATCTACATTTGAACAGTGGTAGGTCATGAAATATCTAAAATAGTGTTATATACGTATTACAGACTTTGGAAGCGCAATAGTTAATCAATATCTCTAAGCAGTTTGTCTTGTTGCTTTAAAGAGCTTCCATGCTTTCTAGATGCTTGATAGAACTGCAGAGCTTTCAGATTGTAAGAACACATGATTTATTTGCAGGTTTAAATTAGTAGAATTGGAGAATTGTTTCAAAGTATATTTTGCATCTTTCTTTGGTAAACATAAACAGAACTGTGTACCTATCTGGTGTTTTTATAAGGATCTACATTTTGATGGTTTTATTGTGACAATACTCAGAGCTTGATTAGACCTAGTCAATGTCCATCACGTAACTTCACTGGCTGTTATGTGGTTATATACTGTTATAGTATACCTCCTACTTGTAACAGGTGTATAGAGTAAAGAGTAACTTGGTTTATTATAGTGGCATGTGTTGGATACAGTACATATAAAACGGTGCAATTCAACACGAAAAATTGTAAAAAGTAATAGTAAAAACACCCGACCAGTAAATTAGTATATATGACAAGTGTATAATACAGTGAACATACAAACAAGCCATTTAATTTTGAAAATCATATTAGACATAGCTAGGAAATAAGTTTATCATAGTGACACGTCGACTTACCGTTAATAAAAGATCGTAAGTGATATAGTTTAAAGAAGGACTTATGACCTTTCATTACTGGGACAACGATGTGTATAATACAGTACAATTACCAACAGTGCATAGAAAAATAGTAAAACCATCCGACCCAAGAGGAACAATATGTTAGCTGTATAATGTGTTAGTGTATAATGTACTGGGTATATCTATAATCTACTGTGTTGTTTGCTGGCCATTTCACAGAGTGGTACTGATGAAGTGCTACTGCCAGGGTCCGCTGGTATAGACAAGAAAGACGGCACAGGGTCAACACATGCTTCAGACGGTAATACAAACCACACTAAAACATTGCATTTGGGAATGGTCAACTAATAACTCTAATATCCATGCATTAATCTAATCATTAAAGTCTGTTATGTATATATTGTTGTTACAGAGAATTGTTTTATTATTTTCTTACGATTATTTTACGGAGATGCCGCTGTAATAGGGAAAAGATGTCTTTTTGTTTACATATATTTGTTACGTGTTTATAGCAGCATGATTTATGAATGAACAAAGCATCAGCCAGTTATATAGTACAGGCTACAAGCTATACATGATAAAGGGCTTTGTAAATCAATACTTGTACTTCATATTTCTTATAACTAATATATAAACTAAAGTGATTTGGATGAAGGACCTTTCAAATTGTTAATGCTAGATTGCTTTTTGGTTAAAATACTATGTTTTGGTGCACAAACTTATTTTACTTTCATGTTTTGGAATTTGGATATTTCTCAGTGATTTGAAGTATAATTTCGAGCTTGTCTTTCGGTTATTCTTTGGTTTCAAACTGTATATTATATTGGCTACTTTTGATCTGCAAGTTGAAAGCTGAAATATATTGGGTTTACATGGCTAACTATCATAGAGATTCTACTCAGTATTATAAGTAGATATGTTATCAGTGTTTATTGTGTGTTTTAGTTTTCTTCTCCCAATCCTTGGAAACAGAGTTTACTTTTGCCAATTATAACTCAGGCATTCTCTGGGCTGGTAAGAAACAACAGCACACTTATGCACCCTTGTATGTCTAATTATAAAATGTCCAGCCAATTAGTAAACAGCCATTAACCATGGACAAACCATATTTACCTCAACTGACTTAATTATGATATAAACTTTGTTATTACTATTGATTTGTATGTATTTGGTCGATGTTATTCATTCGTCAGTTCAAGATTTGTATCTTTCTTTGTAACTGATTTGTCTTTGGATTTTGAAATGCCATTTTAATGTTAGTACCTTGTAAGCTTTGTAAAAACTGTAAACTTTACTAATCAGCCTTCATTGAATATACTTTACTGTTATTTATTGAGTAAATTGTTGAGATCTATAATAACTTGTAAATGATCAACTAACATGACATACGGTGGTTAAGATGCACAGATTTGCTCTCTCTATTTTTTAGCTCACCAGAGCACCAAGTGCTCATGGTGAGCTATTGTGATTTGTCTTTGTCCGTTGTCCGTGCTTTAAAAAACATCTCCTGAAACTACCAGTCCAAGTTCAATGAAACTTTACAGGAAGCTTCCTTGGATGACCCTCTTCAAAAATACAAGGGGTCACAATTGATCAACAACAACAACAACAACAAAATAGCCAGCTTCCTGTTTTGCTTTAAAAACCATCTCCTCTAAAACTACCAGTCCAAATTCAATGAAACTTTACAGGAGGCTTCCTTGGGTAACCTTCTACAAAAATACAACAAGGGGTTGGGATTGATCAACAACAACAACAATAATCTGGCCAACTTCCTGTTTTGTTTAAAAAAAGTCTACTCTGAAACTACCAGGCCAGATTCACTGATACTTTACAGGAAGCTTCATTGCATGACTCCTTGGCCTACACTCCTAGACCTTTGTTTGTAGGTTGAAATATGTTGATCAGGACTAGTATGTCTATGAAATATCCATTGTGTAAAGATGTGTTTAAATTGTAACATTTTTATTAATGTTTTATCACATAGTTGTGGCCCTTTGCTAAGGTGAGCGTTTTAGGGCCATCATGGCTCTCTTGTTGTGTGGATACTTGCTCTTTAACCTCTTAACTATCTCAGACGCACTTATGTAGTGAAAGATTCAAATTTTAACTTTTACAAAACCAATGGTTCAGTTTTTGCATTATATGGTCCATAGTAAAGCCAATAACTTACACATTATAAGAAGCATGTAATTTCCTTTTATATGTATAGACTTGATGCTTTTGTCATATTTGAAGGCTGAATGCTAATGCTTACAGTTGTTTTGTAATGCTTTTAAGTAGAATTTTAAGTTAATTTTACTATCATTTCGTTACGGCCAATTAATTTGTGATGAATAAATAGGCGATAATTGGCTAAACTAATCCAATGCATAGACTAGATTTTTGCATGTGCGTGGATATTGCAGGTGACGACATCTCCATGGAAACCGGTTTAGAAAGTTCTGAGGAGTCAGATATCCAGTCTGACGACGACTTATTACTCCCAGACGATTCCAACCACTCAAAGCATGCACAACATCATGATAATCAAAGTCAGTATTCTGTACATGGTGCTGGGTTTTATAATTCTGTGTCTCATGTATAAATGAGAGAGTAATGTTGTGATGTTACAGGAACAGATGTCACAGAACATCAACCAGATCTTGTTAATGCAACATATCAAAAAGTGTATATTAATTATCTAAGATAGCCTGAATAACATAAAAACAATGTGTAATGCATGTTTTTGAATACATGTGCAACTCATTAATTATCAACTTTTTCAATTTTGATTAGGTATATGGGATGAAGATTTGAACTTGATACTTATGTGCTCCAAAAAGAATGAAATTCTAAAAAAGACATTATTTATCCTAGATACATTGTTGAGTTACTGTTTGTCAATAATGTTTTAAAGTAAAGAACAATTTGTTGGTTTTAATGTAGATATATAGGTTAGATGTTATATGAACTGAAATATTTTAAAACAGAACTGGTTGATTTTCTGGTGACACCTGGATACTTTGTCACATGTGACGGGAGAATACAGAGCTTTACATCTCCAGTTTCTGCAGCTGGAATGTCTTGTACTATTTGTCAAGTGTGGATGTTTAAGATTCTTTCTAATCGTTGGTCTGATAGTTAAAGCAACATCTACACATTATCCAGTAAAATCTAGTAATATAGTTCATTAGTTTGAGATGAATATTTGCTTGTGTTAGTTTTGTTTTAATAAAAAAAGCTTTAAACAGCAAAGAATGCAATTAACATGATTGGACCCACAATCCGCACTATGTTCTTATAGTAAGATAAAGGTGTCCAACTTAATATGTATTTACAATAAAAAATATATACACCCATTTGCCATGACATACTTTTCAAAGCCATTTTCAACCGATTTTTATCATTGAGGTCTTAAAATACACACACAGGATTTATGTGGACAGTGTATATACTCAAAAGATATTCACACACAGAATAGGCTTTTTTTTTATTGTCAAACATCAACAATGGTTAGGTCGGACAACTTCCTACCGTTAGCTCAAGTCAGTGTTTTTAGAACAAAACTACTATAAATCGCTATTCTCCTGACGCATGACTTTAGATTTTAATAAGAAACATTTGAAAAAGTATATTGCAATACCAAACAAATCGACATGCAGATTGCTATTTTTTCACTAGCTGTTTTCCTTCTAAGCTGACGCTGCCATCTTTAAAGTGTGACCCGGAAGTAAACGGCAGTTACAGTAGACTGGTACCCGGCTCAGTCGAAGAACATAGTTTGTAAACTGGAAACCGATCACGATTTATAGTAGTTTTGTTCTGAAAACACCAGCTAGGTCTAACTGTAAAAGTTGTCCGACCTAGCCATTCTTGATGTTTGACGATTAAAAAAACAGTTTATTCTGTTTTTGAATATTTTTTTAGTATATACACTGTCGACATAAATCCCTTGTGTGTATTTTAAGACCTCAATGATAAAAAATTGTTGAGAAATGACTTTGAAAAGTACACCAAGGCAAATGTGTGTATATATTTTTATTGTAAATACATACTTACCGGCCACCTGTGATTGGACGCAGAGCATAACTGCTCTCAATTAATCTCACCAACATGGATTTTCGATCTATGCAGGATTAAACGTCGATTAATTTAGTTTTTGAGTTATTTTAATCAATATGAATTTACTTTCCAAATACCTCTATACAATCTCTATTGGGTATGTTGTATGTGCTTGTCCTTAACACATTGGCATCTCGAGCACAAAGTACAACGTTTTGTTACACTTAGCATTTCACTTACTGCATGTTTCTGATTGGCTGTTGAAAAGTTAAAAATTAGCCAATCATAGAACAGGCGTAGTTGTCAAACTGTTGTTGATTGCTTGCTCACTGCCAATGTTAGATGTAACAAAGGAGTTTATTGGTTATTATTAACAGGGGATGTCCCAAAGTTACCAGAGCCTGAGTTTATAACCATGGTATAGTAGCTGTAGAAGCTTCAGGTATTTGATGCAGAATGGTTTTTGATTGACACAGAGTTTTCAGTTTTAGCTTTTATTTTGCTGTGTGCGTGATGTACCTTTAGTCACCTTGGCGCTAGGCCTTCAGTCAGCTGCTCTTAACATCTATGTGACAAAACTTCAATATAACTCATACCACTAACTGTCTGATATAAAAATTCTGGTTTTATGGGGCTGAATTTGTTTTAACACCTTCACAGCATTATTGTGTACAGCTTTGGTTGTTTATAAAAAGAGTTTTGGGTTACCAATCAAAATGAGTATTGAGTACTTAAGAAGCAATTCCAGCAGCGTTTACTTCAATTTTTTAATCTGCATTAACTATTCTATCTGTTTCACCATGACGATAGGAATTGGAGTTGTGATTGTTATTTTAAGAGCAGGTGACATTGGTCCACTGTTTGTATTTGGAATGCACTACCAGTTGTGATGTAAAGTCAAATGAATGCATGGCAACAGCATCTACCCAGGAATGAGAATAGTATACGGTTATGCTCAACTTACTGGTATGTGTTGAAGAGAAACCCTAGTAGTTTGTTCTATCAGTTCAGCAAAATGTACACAGGAAGGTTAGAGATAAACTAATGGCTACTGGAAAATCATGCTCACCTAAATGTTAACATATGAATTCAATGTAATAGTTGTTTTACAATCTTCAAAACATGTGTTAGTGCTACAGTGTGATGCCTAGAAAGAATTATAATTTTGCTGTTGAAGTATAGTTGAATAATTTCAGAGCAAAGAAGACTACTATAATTAAGAAACAAAACATCTGGGTATGAGCTCGGGTGCGTATGAATTAAATCACGAGTGCGCTAGCATGAGTGATTTTATTACACACACCAGAATGTGTACCCATATTTTTTACCGCAATAAACATGGGTACAGATGTTTTATTTTTATTCTACCACGACCGTACCTCTCTAATGTCAACACTAGTTTTTTGGAAAGCTTATGTTGACAGGATGTCGTCTGGTTGACTGTTCCTTGGGATCCCACTAAAATTTCTTCCAGACGCTTATTAAACTAATAGCTTCTTAGTGTCTGGATCAATAAATGTTTTCAGATATATCTAGTGACGCTCGATTCAACTTTTTCAAAGATGATTTTGCAGTGCTCAAATTCTACAAGTGTTGTTTTGTATCACTAAAAACCTTTCAAATGTCTCAATCATTCGATTGATATAAATCGGTCTTGCAAGTTCTAATTGTAAACTACAGAACCAGCGTCAAAAATAAAGTGTAACAGTTCTCAGACAGAAACGTCCAAAATACTAAAATCTTATTCATTCTTTGAAATCGGATTGCATGCATATTATATTTGTTTCTGTTTACAACAATATTTAATAAGAGATATAGAACTCATTATAAAATACAGAGTGATTTGGATACCTTCGGTTCTGACAGTATTTTGGTTAAGAACATTTACATGTGAAGTAAAAGTAGTGCAGTCATATTTTGTTGTATAAATAAAACACGGTTTGTTTCCTTCTTTGTGCATAGGAGACAATCACAGGACCGTTTTAGAACCCCGTTTCCAATAGTTCCAACTTTATTATTTAGTATTTATTAAGGAATAAAAATAAGTAACATGTATAGCTGAGTAATTCTTTTTCCCTATATGAGGTTTACACTTGTTTGTTTAACGGCTCAAATAAAACTATTAGATTTGATATGTTATACCAACAATCAAAGAGCAAAGGTGTTTTGTTTTTTACCTTTTTTATAAAGATCACTCACATTCACACTGTAGATTAAAAGTCACACACATTTATGTCATTGTTTACCTTGTAATATCACATAGTGCATAGAACATGGCTTGTCTGTAAAAACTTATAATAGAAGTAAAATTATGTGGAGCAACTTAGTCAGTCATTTAGTAGAAGTTTGTCGGTTTCAGATACTTGAGTAATGATAAAAACAACAACAATTTACTGAATATGAAGCAATGAATTATAGTATTAGGTGTATCATACTTCTGGTAGTACAACAGTGATGTAGTTTTAATTATGTTGAATGAATTAACAAAAAAATCATACAATTTTAAACTGAGAGCTAATTTGAAGAAGTTGAGATTTGTCTGCAAAACTTCTCGTTAAGGACATTGCCTATAGGAAAAAGTATTTTAAGAAATTGGATTGTCATGTGTAGGAATGTTTGAAAATATATTGCAGCCATTATGGTCCTTGCCATCGTCACACAACTTACAGGTTGAGGGGTTAACGCGATAGGGTTCTTAGTGCTGTTAGATACAGAGACAGCTAGAACCCTTTTGCAGCATTAATATTTAAACCTACTAAAAAAACACAATCACAGTTTCTCTATTCCTACTGTATGTTGAAGAGAAGTCTTTTATCAAATTATATCCTGCGTTTCACTAAAACCTTTCACTTTTCAGTTTAACTTACCTCCCTTTGTTTCAGATTGTTTATCTTTAGTTGTCTCCCTTTGATATGGATTTACTAATTCATACCATACTTAACTCTTGATTTTCTTTTGTTTTGTTGTGAATGCAATTATAGTTTTTTACAGACCATATTGTTTGTATGATAGCTGATGCACATACTGATTTATAGCAAGAATTATGTTAGAAAAGGCATGCTATGCTAGATTTGCATTTTGATGTTTCCATGTTTTGCATAAGTACAGTAACTTAGTAGTTGTATTGTTTATTGTATTGTTAAAATGTATCATGCTTGAAATTAATTTATTATTAGTATATCAGTAAGGATATAATGTCTTGCTTTGAAAAAGTACAAAAGCTATTTCCTTAAAATCTGTTTTTTAAGATGGTTGAATATTGTGTATCTTATTTATTTCTATGTTATCTTGTGATATAAAGTTTAACTGTAGACAAAATTATTTTCTATTTCTCACCATGTTTGTTTTATTCTAGGTATATAAGTATATTGTGAATGCAAGTGCATAATTGACTTATAGTAGCTTTAGTGACTCATACAAGGGAGGTAACTGGTCAATACTAACTTACTAATTCTCCTATCTCTTTTCCCATTATACCCTGGCAGTTGCAAAAAAAGAAAGAACAGTGTAAGCCATTGTCAAAGTCTCAATGCCATAGTTGACTATAATTGTAGTTTCAAATAGATGTTCAGAGTAACTTTATACTATTACTGGAAAAAAGCCACTCTCATATTGGCATAATCTTGACAGTTCAGAGTTCAGATTTCTCTTGTCAAATACTTTTAAACAGACACATATAAAACAAGAGATAGTAAGTAGCCCTGTGCACTGCTGGGTAGGAAAGATGTGTAAGTGGTAAGACTACCAGTTACCTGTGTTGTATGTGTATCTGCGTTGCTGCTGCTACTACTACTGCTGCTGCTGCTGCACTGTCCTGGCTGTAATTGACTTGTTTCACTTATACTCGTGGCTCACTATTGTAGGTGTAAAGAACTAAGCGTGGCCCTCCTCTCCCTGTATAGGTAAGGATGTGACACACTGTGTACTTGTACTATAGACCTCGCTATGGTGATGGCTCACACTAACTATACTCGCATGTATACTTTATACTAACACATAGGACTTAATGTTGTCAGTGGTATGGGTGTATAGAAAACTTGCAGTGATCTTGGTTGCTTTTAACAGGTTAAATACCCTTTACAGCTGGTGCTTGTATGTGATCGTTAGCCTTCTGTCTTTTCAGAGGTTCACGTTTTACTATATGTTCTTGTAACTTCTAAACTTTGAATGGAAAGTATGAAATATTTGAATGCTCAATGTTTGTATGGATTTTTTTTACAAATAAATTGTTACATCGTTTTACAGCTTTGTGAGGTTTGTTTAGTTAAATATCTCCCATGTTTCATTATGTGCATTTTAAAAATAGTGTATTGCATCTATAATGTGTAAAATACAAATTCTGTTGAAACAATTTGATAATTTCAAAAAGCAGCTAAACAAAGGCACTTTATGACCAAAACATGTAATAATCAATTGGAAGTTTACTTCTTTGATTACATGGTAAGAGTGTGTATTCGAAACTAGGTGTACACAATTCCTTTGCCCCTTTTCATGTTTGATAACATCACCTATATTTCTGTGTAACTGTATAATGGTGAAGGTGAATACCTAAGCTTGAGTCTATCCAATGTGAGAGTCCCAGTGTAACATGTTGGTAATGGATTCTCTGTCAACTACTCTATCTCTCTACCTGTCTATACACGATAGCTTGGGAGTCGGACAAAACCCCTTCGAGACTAAACATTGCCCGCCAAATTTGTATAGGTGGACAAAACCACTCATCAAATAATAACACATAAATCCATGGATTATAAAATGTTTATGTGTTGGAATTCTTTAATAACACTATTATCATGTAAAATTGATCTTTAAAGATGATCGCGGCAGTTTTAATTATCACGCTAAAAGTACTTATTACGCAGGCACCGGTTAAGGAGTGTAGTGCATTTTGGATAAAATGATGCACAACAACGTTACTGCCGCAAAGCGTATTATAGATAGTGTATCAGTAATTGTGTTAAAATGGCTATTGCAAGTAAAGCAGTCAGATCCGTTCAGTCTACACTATGTGAGCAATAACATGTGTTGGTACATTGTATTACCTATTAACACGCTAGCAGCAAATCGTGAAGAGCTTTGTGATAAGCATAGAGCCAGGCCAGCATGCACACCTTTGCAGTCTGATCAGTATCTACACTGTAGGAGCCTTAAATTCAATGTTGCATCCAGATTTTCCTTTAATAGGGTGTTAAGGGTTAAAGATAGCAATTTGCAGCACTATGTCAGTATTTTATTGTTTTCTAAGAGTCAATTATTGAGGCTTTGATTCTTTTAATAACAAACAAGTTCACATACATCGAATGATGTGAAAAAACCTTGGAATATGCGTATTTCTAGATTTTATGATATCACATCATGCCCGCCACAGATTGTGGTATACTGAGAAAATGCTCAATAACTTTTTTCAGGTCTAATGACCAAACTTTGTTTCTTCATTTATTTGCATTAATAGGCCATAAACTAACAACACACAACATTTCATAAAATTCTCAATGCTTGAACAATAATGGTGAAACTGTCGTGATCGTCTTAAAAGAGTTATAACTCAAATACTTGTGAAATTGAAGGTAACACTTTGTAATCAATTAACAGTGATTAAAAAGTGTTACCTTTCAAAACAGGTAGCAGGGTTGAAATGTTTTGTCTGCTTTGTTTAATTGATCAGTGGGGTTTTGTCCAAGTGGAGTTTTGTCCTATATACTCCAATAGCTCCTGATATGTTGTACATGTTATCCTTGACTGGTTGGTAGCAGACTGGTGTAAATGGTTACATATCCAATAACACTTACAGTTTGTATATCACTCTCAACCTGCTATTCCATGTATCTGGTGTTGTGGTAGAAGTATAACCTTACTCTGGGAACTGGTCCTAATATAGCCTTCACATACAGAAATGAAGTCATTTTGGGTTAGGTACATGGCCAAGTAATCCTTTGTGTGGTAATGGGGAAACTTATGTTTGAGAAAAATACATAATTCATTTTAACTTTCATGTTCTTAACTTTGAGATTGGTATAATCTGATACAAGTTATTTATAAAATAACCAAGGAGTCTATGTGTACGAAAAAAGAACATAGTACATGTATAACATTAAAACAGTTAAACATTAAGACAATTTGAGGATTTTGCAATTGAATTCTTTAATTGGTGTTGGTTTTTAATGATAGTTGATTTCCATATCTCCTCAATATTTATTGTAATCAATATTTTGTATGAGATAAGCTTATACCAATTGAGTTTAGTGTTATTGTGTCAGATTGAAATACTCAAACTGTATACATTTCCTGTTTTATAATTGTGCTTTTAGTAGTCTCTAATGGCTGTTTGCAATTATTGTACAAATTCAAGATTATATTTTCAGAATATGGTTGCATCATCTTTATACACCAAAGTGTCAATGGAATGTTCTTCTTTTGTACAAGACCGTTGTCCTTACTTATCCTCTAACTAATTTATCACCATCCTACATTCTATATTTCAGGCAGCTTTCGAGATAGAACTTTGATCACCATGACACCACCACTCAACAATCGCCATGGCAACAGGCCCCTCCCATCTCCCGCCAGCTCACCCAATCTCTCCATCCGATCAGCCATGTCTGCCCCGCCAATCATCAGAATAGAAAACTCCGCCCCTAATTTACCCACAGATCAAGGTTCGCAGTCTGATGTCTCAGCCATGCAACAGAAAGTTCTTCAATTACCCCCAGTTAATACATGGGTACCGAAAGGGGAAAGTTTGTTCAACAGTATTTTAGATCAAAGGTCGCCTCAAGTTTATCGTAGAACTAATGTGATAGTAAACAAGCCAGCATCGTTCTCTCAGTCTAACCAGGGTTCCATACAGAGTTCACGTGTTTCTTGGCCCCAACGTTCACAAAGTTGTCAGCCCCAGCTCTCCCCACCCGTCTCTCGTCACGCAATCGACACATCACTGAGCGAGCAGAAAGATCTGGACAAATCACCAAAGCTGCTCCGTAAATGTACAAGCTTTGATATGGAGAGATCTAAACCCTTTCCTGCAAGGTCTATGATGAGTAGCCCCATGTTGTTAAAGAAAGGGGCCAGCGTAGATGAAAGTGAGGCCGGCGAACAATTTCAGTCACCCAAGATGAGTAAATGGAGTCCGAGTAATGCTTTAGAATCTGAGTCAGATAAGATCGTGCATAGGGAGGAAGACGAACTGTTTACTTATAGTACTAGTGACATGTCTTATTCAGAAAGCTTTATATCGTCTAATGCCAGAGAATCTAGCTTGTATACTGACCTTTATGGTTCGGATGATGTACTGGAATTTGATGTAACTATGATTAATGAGTCGCTGGAGGATCCTAATATACCTGAAACTGCTATACTAAACGATATTGTTAACGAGTGCAATGAAATGGCTGAAGTGGAACGTGCTGCTAAAATGAAAAGGGACAATGTCGAAAAACAGGCCAAATCTGAACCATTCTCCTTTGGCTCCTCACCTGAACTAGGGGCAAAACCGAAAACCAAGAAAACACCGCGTGATCCAGCTAATGTTACAAAAAAGCTGGTTAAAAGTAAAACTAATCAAGTGAAACTGAAGACAAAGGACTCGCCAAAAACTTCTCCGAAAATTAAGAGAGAAACGTCTTCTACTAAATCAGATAAAGGGAGTGATAGCAGCGATAAAAGTAAAAGTAAAACATCAACATCGACGGTGAAGACTGCCTTGCTGTCGTCTGCTGCTAAGTTAAAAGCTATGAGTAGGAGGAGTCCAGTGACCTTGTTAAGTTATAAGTCTCATTCTATTAGTGTACCAGATCATAGTAGCAGAGCTGAGCGACCCTTCTCAACCTCGGACATCGATACTGAAACGAAACATAAACGTACAGGCATACATCAGACAGAATCAAGTCCCACTGTGCTGACACCTGGACAGAACATTGAGGCAGAACCAAAAGTGGGTATGGAAAAACCGTCGGTCGCATCTCCAGCTACTAAACGAGATAAGACGAAAACAAGCGTGGTGCAAAGTAAGATAGATATGTTGGCTAGGAAAAACAAAAGACCTTGTGAAACTGCATTGGCCAGTGATAAGAATCTTCCGCGTTCAACAGAGGAAAAGAAAAATGTTAAAAGTAAATCTGTAGTTAAAACTTCAGGCGAAAAAACTAGTAAAGTAACATCAAGCCTAAAATCTGCCCCAGTTGATAAGCACTCTAAGACTAGCCTATCTAAATCAACTGTGACATCTCTCCCTGAACCCACTGAGCCACATGGTAGCAAGAAAAAGATAGAAGTTAGATCCAACACAGCCAAAAAGGATGCCAAAGACATGAAACCAAAATCTAGGTTGGTCAGCAAGCGAGATAGTGTGAGTTCTGTTAACAGTGATAGCTCAAAAAAGTCAGACCATTTTCACGATTGCTGTCATGTAAGAAGAAAACCTGCAGACAAAAAGTAGCAGCTCAGTCAATTTATTTAAACACCTAGCAATCATGATTTTTGTTTTGTTAACTCCATACGATACTGCTGTTTACTGTAATGTGACACTGCTGATTTACTGTTATCTGTCAAAATCTGAATTGAAAGTTTTAAAAGGAGGGCAGTTAAGTGAATCTCTAAAACGTGACACAAAATAGACATTTTAGCATAACTGATAATAAGGGCTTGGTAAAATAAGGATCTGAATTAATTTGTAGGTATTAAACAGTTTCTCCACAATTTCTGTTAACATTTTTGACAAATTAACCTTTACAGTCTTCATAGCTACATGGACCCTTTTTAAAAAAAATGGTTTCAATTTGATTTATTCCGAGTTACAACCGTATTTAGTTTCTTATGTAGAATCTCATACATTTACATAGAGATGTCTTATTTCATGTATAAAATCAAGTCTGTCCTATGCATAAACTTAACATTTTTAAGGACTTTTTTCTCTCATTGAATAGTACTTAAAACCATGTTGACTTCACCGCTAGATTGTTTTTTCCTGATGGTGCTTTTTAACTATAGATCTATGCAATGTTTACTGAATCATATCACACAGATTGTCAATGTACATGTCTTAGTGCTTAGACAGGTATACTATGAGGTACAGGGCTTGAAATTCCACTTGTTCTGCTGCCCTATCGACTTGTTTCGGTTGCAGGACGAATGGATATTTTGAAATCTGTAGCGCATTTTTCCCCCCTGTTTTTACCATATCATGTGATGGACAGATTGAGTAGAGATTTTGATATTTCTTTGTGTCCTCTTTGTATTTTATTGACAATAAGTTTAATGAACCGTTTTGACTATCACATACTAAAGAAATGTTTTACAGAATTGCATTGTGTAAATCTCGGGGTGAAAACAAAAAGGGTTCCAAGTGCTTTTGAATAGAGAAGCAAACAGAACTTATTTGCATTCACCCCTTGAGATGAAAATAGAAGTTCACAGATTTTTAAAACCAATTCTTAAAAAATCCATGGTAAACATTTGTGAATTCTCTTTTTCCCGTATTTTGAAGATTTTTTCTTGATTGAAGATGGTGTTTGAAAATGGTATCTTTTTCAGTCAAGTTTTTGGTTATCTTGTCTTTCTAGTATGATTGACTTGTTTACTACAAACTACAACGAGTAACCCCTGATTAAGTTATGCTGTAATATTGTAGTGAGTAATTCCAAGGTTTGAACTGTGTATACACCTTTGAACAATGATGTTTGTACTATATAGCTTCTTCTAGCATCCATACTGCAGTATTGTAAATGTTTGTACTGATACATGTATATAGACAATAAACAGCTGTTTTTATCATGTGCTGTATAGTGACCCTGTACATAATGTGTTGTGTATATAGTTAATAGAAATACATTTATAGTACCTAGACCTCAGAAATGGTGCTCGTGGCTTGGTTGTAATTGGTTGCTATTGTGATGAAGTTAAGCAAGTGGTGAATATTTGGCTTCTTTTTTGTTTTAAAGAATTTCGAGCTTAATCAGCAAAGGAAAGAAGGCAAACTTAACAGGAAGTGGCTATCATTTCTAGGGTGTATGTATTTTGTATTTGTATTATTTAACATGTATTTGTAATATTAGTGATTTCAACAAATGTGCAATATATTTACTATTGGTTGTGTATTTACATGTATGCGTTTGTATTTATTCTATAGACTTACTGCTGATTCTAATTGTTTAACCGCATTCCTAGACTGTAGTGCAGTTAATTGTTAGAGAAGTGTTTCGTAAACTTACCTTCATACAAACTTTACCAGCTATTTTGACCACCCTTCATTCAGCATTGGTAAACGTTACAGACCAGTTTTGATACTAGTTCTTGTACACACAAACATCTGCAATAGGTCTTGTTCTGCACATTCTTCCCTTATGTACAGCTGAACTATGAGGTCTTTATGATAGTAAATGGACATCTTACTTTAAAGCTACGTTAGATGATTACTTTTGGAAACGCAACAAAAGTATTGAAATATGATATTCACTTGTTATTTTAAGGTCTGTTCACAATTGTTTGTTTTCTGTTAATGTTCATTTTAGTACATGAATGATATGAACCAAGGGGAGTAACTCTCATTGTCTTTTGAGTGAGTTTACATGTATTTTAGTGTACAACAGACCTATACAAACTGGTATGTAGTTAACTTTGCAATTGTTAATATGCACTTATTATACAGATCTGTTACTTGTTTACATATAAACCTTGATTAGTGATTCTTGAACCTTTTATACATTAACTGACATGTGCACCCCTTTTTAGCACACTTTTATTCACATGTTAACTTTATTATTAGTACTCAACCCAATTTTTGTTATATTGATGCATTTATGTTTAAACCTAAGTTAATATTTGTATATGATAAATGTCCAAAGTCACTACTTTCAAGATCTTGACTTTTGCCATGTTTTAGTGGTTTTTTATCACTGTCTTAAATCTCATATCTTGAGTGTATTTGAAATGGATTTCACCAAATATATTTCACAGGTTTCATATATCTACTAGATTAAACAAGTGTGATACCAGAAACAGCTTTTGTCCACTTGTACATGTACTAGTTAGAATTATATTTCATTAGTTTGAAAAATTATGATTCTAGAACATGAATAATATGCAAATTTTACACGGAACGCAACGCAACTGTCGCCTATAATAAACATTTGAGATTCTAAGAACACTTGTTATCATGTCAGTTGCAATATACATACTATCTATATACTTTGTGAAATAAGCATATCATGCAATAAGTTATGTATTCTATACAGTCCAATACATGCTGTATACGATATACTACATAAGGTGGTCATTCTGTGAGTGTGTAACCATAGTTACCATAGATCATAAGCAATTGTTTCACCACTTGACAGATTTTGTTGATATTGAAAGTTTCATGTGACAAGACTTTCTGAGTGACATTTTATACAATTGACCTTTGATTCATTATTAATATTAAAAACTTGACAGGCAAGCGCAGAAATCCATGAAAACTTCTTGTTCCTATTCTAAAAACACCTTTCTTATAGAAGCAATATTGTTCAGGTAATTAACCCCAACATCTAGGGAAAGTATATACCAGTTTCCACACCATATCAGCAATATGAGCTTAAAGCTTGTCAACTATTTTACTGGTTACTTTTGTAACTTTAGTACAAACATGTAGTTGACAGTTTGTCGTAAAAAAAGCACACTTCAAATTGCAATTTATTATTAAATCTGAATTTCTAAAATTTGTCCTAAATGAAAGTGATATGGTAAAGAGCTTGGCAGATGATAAAGGCCATGAAAACATTATAGAGAAGTTCAAAATGTAATAGTTTTAAAAAGTTAAAGTAATATGTAACATTTAGAATACGAAGCATAGATTCTTGTATGATTTATCCAATTATGAATATTGATCACTTTGAGATTGTTGAAATAATCACATTGTTAATGATTGCCGTATAGAAGTTTGTAGTAGAGGTTGTTTCATCCAGTGTTTACTGTATCGTCATTTATGTACATATAATCCGTTGCCAGTTGTTCCATTTCAGTATATATGATATTCAACCATTAGATCTGTGTGTATGTATGCTAGCTAGTCATTACTTATTTATTGAACTATTTAATTACATGTATACTACAGTGTGAGAGGGTATTGTATGTATCGTTTGCTATATTCTCTTTTTCCTGTGAGCCAAGTTGTTAATGCTTGTTGGTGTAGACTGCTTGTTTATCATGTATACGTTTTGCTTTTCTAAATGCAATTGTAAAAAATCCAGGTTTGAAAATTGGTGCTATCACATCTGCATTCTTTAAACTTACATCTTTCATAAATTGAGGGCTAATAGCAGAACTGAAGTAAGTTGTTGTTATTTTGATGTGACTTACAGCAGTGTTACATTGACAAATCGATCTACCATTTCAAAATAAAAGGGGTTTGATATTGTATTTAATATTCTAATAAACATAAGCTTAAATGTTTTCATTTAATATTGTTAATTTACATCTGAGGTAACCTTTAGTGATTAAGATTAAAATGATAGATCTAGTGGAAATGTTTCATTCTATTTAGTAAATTATGAAACAAACTGAGTGTGGCTTTCGAATGAGGCTTTTATGTGAACTATTTCGAAGTTTGATTTTTTCTCTTGCTTTTAAAGAAACTCCATGGTACGTTTTTCCTTTATATTCATTACAATATGGCAGTTAGCAAACATTACTGTGGTCTGTACTGTAGGCGTTTCTGTATTTATATAGTTCCAAACCTTACATCACTAAGGGTTCGCTTGGTAAACACTACTGTGGTCTGTACTATAGGAGTTTCTGTATTTATATAGTTCCAAACCTTACATCACTAAGGCTTCTCTTGGTAAACA
>ENA-OREC01000086-OREC01000086.1-marine-metagenome-genome-assembly--contig:-NODE-86-length-22929-cov-12.308507_pt1 | contig 22929 bp, 4 predicted proteins | sample MGYA00248626_ERZ508543 | MGnify/ENA primary metagenome ERZ508543 (study PRJEB26211, sample SAMN05518279) | marine metagenome | isolation source: Puget Sound, Washington, USA | host: Bankia setacea | place...
GGTATTAAAAAGATACCCCCACAATTCATGAAGTCGATAAAAAGTATAGGAATGACATAAAAAAAACTCAGATATACAGATAACAACCCCATTTGTACACGGATTTGAGCAGAAACAGATACCCAGATTTACAACATAGTAAACAGCCGAGTTTGTAGCTGTCATCAAAATGCAAAATACCGCGATATATACAAAATATGCGTACATGGAAAAGCGACACATCGTAAACCCTTTATACATCTTTTATTAGGTTTTTGTTTGCATTCCTGTGACATAGTAAGGAAAATTGCAAGTGTATGTATAGACAACAGGATCTTGTGGAAGTTTAAATGGGTCTACCATTTTTTAGTAAAGGTGCCCCCTGTCTATGTGTATGGTACTGCGAAATGACACCATAGTTAATAAACAAGCATCAGAGTATAAAAACCATTATGTATGATTGCAAACAAATCCCGCATTTAACATATGCTTAAGACGGGTCCATATTAAGGTCATCCCATCATGATCACTTCAGTTTTCAATTTTGAATCATTTATACAACAGTCACTTAAATAATTACACCACACTTCATTTGAACCCCTTCTTCTTCATTTGAACCCCTTCTTCTTCATTTGAACCCATTCTTCTTCATTTGAACCACTTATTCAACTTATTTCTCAACTGTACACCTAACTTATAGCCACATAAATCATTTATCTTACTCATTGTAAACGTAACATCTAAATAAATACAAACGGGTTCCTAATTTTTCCGCTAATCAGCCAAAGGATTATCTTAAATCATGAAAATCCACTTTTGCAAATATGTTAATCTGTCTTACAAATAACTATTGTCGGCAAATAGTATAGAGTGGAACTGTGGTGGAATATTGGCATTCGGGACTTAGTCTAATTGCTAACACATTAGGGTGCCTGTATTTAAATGGTAGGGTTACGAAATATTGTGCCAGTAGCTTTGATATATAAATGATACACACTACTGGGGAACTCAAAACAACAAAAAAACCATGAGATTTACTATTCTGTTGGATCTATTAACGCTGGTCTTATTGGTGAACATAAATAAAAGTAGTGCCGATGACGACGATGAAGAAAGTGAGTATTTTGTGTTGATGTTCGCTAATCTTTTGTTTATTCAGTGAATTAAATAGTTATTTTGCTTATTCAATGTGCCGTTGGTCCTCAAGTGTTTTATAAGTGTATGTGTGTTTATTTGTCTGTTGATGGTGTATTTGTATTCATTAAGCAGCTTCAAAGACAGTCTGCTTTCGCTCAATTATAGTTATTATATCGGGTGTTGTGTTTACTTCTGTTGTCTGGAATAACGTAAACACCGTCTGGTTGAAAGAGAATGAAGTGCTATAATCACGTGACTCAACGAAACGTCAAACAAGCGGAGTTTCAACGTAGACAAAGAACAGAACATTAGCGATGTCGCTTACAGAAAGGTGATGACTTGAGTTCATTATTTGACGTTTCTATTTTTTCTATTTCAGTTAAAACCCCGATTATAAATACAAGAAAAATGAAAGATCGAACCATAAAGCAGGGGGAAAAAATAGATTTAAACTGTCGATTGAAAGGGCGGACATTTCCAGTACCAGTGTTTCAGTGGCTTAAAGATGGCGTCGAAATTTCGTTGGTGAATCCGAAAGCTGACGTCAGAACTAGCAAGTAAGTTTAACTTGGTTATTCACGTTTTTTTTATATGTTTACCTTTAGGTGCAAGAAACGTAAATATTCGAATCGGACAATTTGGAATATAGAATCAAATTGAAAAATGTTACAAACTGTTAACTGTTTTTTTTTAAATTTATAACCATCTACCAAGTTTACATTGGCGATCACACCGTGTCATGAAACCATAGTTTGGACAACATACTAAGTCCATTAAATAACTGCTGATGTTTTTTTTTAAATGTTACCTTGACCTCAAACGCCACATGCTGGCTGCCGACATTATAGGGGCAATCTATCGTCACCCTGCCAGTTCACCAAATGTTGCATCAGTCGTCAACTTGGTTTGTACAAGGCGACATAAAAGCTTAGATGTCAGTATGAGTAGGACAACTATACTGTTTTAGGTTTATAGAATTACTTGTTGGACATTTCAATGTGGCACTTTATAACTAACCAACACCATGTACATTGTATTCACTAACAACAGAAACAAAATAAAACATATACTGTACATACACTGACATAAACCCACACAAGTAATTGAATGCTTGAAGATGAAGAGAAAACCAGTATAGAAGAACAGCTATGCATACCACTGGTTCAACACATGTAACGATGCTTGTATCACTTAAATAACTTTTTTTTTTAAACATTTTGAAACGTTACAAGAGGATCAGCATATCAGTGAAGAACTTCAAATACCATCCAATCATCAGTTGCAAGAAATATGTTTCAGTCCAGGATCTCGGCTTCAGGTTTTGTTGACAACTATGCATACCCCTTGTTTATACATCCTACTTAATACTATACAAGGATTTAAGAGTTTTGAAATCATCTTATATTTTACCGACACAAACTTTTAACCGGTATATGTATGTCCCGTTACATGGATAATAGATCTAAAGTAACACTAGCACACTTCTTTGTCACCAAACTTACCATAAAACTGCTATAAAGATTTAATTTAAGGCAGTTTCCGTCTATGATTACTTATAACTACAACACATTCCCTTCCTTAAAGTACAAAACGTCGGACCACAGTGGTTGTGCTTCATTCAGACGAAGGTCAATGCCAATTAGTAACGGATTAAAAAGAGAACATGTCTGTCATTGCATTGCCTATTTAAAGTCTTCAACTATGTATTTGTATTAGTTTAACTGCGTTCCATATATGTTGAGTTAATGATTAGCTGAGTATAAGTATGCTAAAGTAAACAAGTTATGAGCTTTATGTAAAGTTATATACAGTTGAATATATCATTACAAGGCGGTATTATGTTTGCATCTGACAAACCCTTACGAAATATACTAGACAAAAAAGCAACCAAAATGTAAATTGCATACATACCAAAGTCTTATGTTTTTGTAATGTCACACACTTTTCAAAGCTTGCTCTATTTTGTACATCAATGCGTATAAAAATGTCAGAATGGGATGTGATTTGGGCTAGAATGTCGAGTTATTTCAAAACACTTTTGAACTGAAAATAGTCTAAACTAGTGATCATTGTTTCATTCGGTTTATAACGATATCCACATTCTCTACAGTCCGATTTGAACGCATAATAAACATATAATCATTAACATAAATAACACTATATGTATTTATCCTGAATAAGATTTATAATTTTTATTAAAACGCTCTATAAGTACTCCAAATACACATAATTTGAGTAATAAAGTTTGAAATATACCGCTATATAACGATCATAAACACTTCATTTAGATCCATATTTGGAAGGTTATTTATCGTCTTTTCCTATGTTGATATCATGTCAGGTAAATACTGTGGAAAGTAAAGATCGTTACTCGTCCCATATACGATAACAAGTGTATTTAACGATGTAACCGACTAGTTATACATCGCTTACGTCCCTTGTTAACAAATATGACACTGAATACGAGTATATGTTCAAACATAACTTATCAACATGCGTTTTATCAGAAAATATGAATATAAGCGTTGAACATTATTTCCGTTAACTGTACAACCGTTATTTTAAAGTACACCCAATTCAGTTGTATAAAGACAAACTTTCATACCCTATCTCCGATGGTTTGTTCTCATTTTTTGTGAGTTTTTTCTCAATCATTTGTTATTTTCTAATTATAACTTTCTTATCATCTCTGTTTCCAGGAAAGGTGCTCGTCTCACGATTAGAAAGGCCGGGTTGTCAGAGGCCGGGACTTATACGTGTGTAGCTAAAAATGTGGGAGGAGAGGTCCGCCATAATTCTGTGATAAAAGTGAAAAACGGTCCTGGTAAGTGTTTACGCTTCGTTGGAACAAAGCAATGTGATATGGGCCCCCATGGTAGTGGTGTATGGTCGGTTACAATATGCTCAACAAACGCCCGCACACTATCCGCAACACTACATCCCTACTGCACCATCTGCCTTTAGTTGTAGAGGTATATCGAGTAAAGAAGCACATAGAACTGTTTGATTTCCATTCTTACCAATTTTTCGAAAATTTTATCAAAGCACAGTTTTTTGTCTGATTATGGTGTAATGATTTATTTTCGTCACGTTCGGTTTATTTCCAACCACCTTACTCGAAACAGGAGATATCTACATAGTTTCCTCAACGTTTAGGTTCAAATACAACCCGAAAAATACAAAAATGAATAATACAAATATTTGGCACAAAATGTGAAATAATTTTTTATCAGATATATACATACACCCCAGTGCCTCCTTTTCAGACCTAGGCCAATCATGTTACAACAACGTGCTCAGACGTGTTTATAAGTGCACCGTATAGGTATACATCGATAAACGAGAGGTTTTATCTTCCTTCATTGATGTTGTTCTGACACGGGCTGAAAACGATCTACGTGAAAATTCCACATGTATTTTTGGTTGTGTTTGCTATTTTTCTTGCTGCTGTTGCTCCTGTTGCTGCTGCTGATGATGTTTTTATTGTAGTTAACGTCAGAAAATGTTATGTTTAGTCTTGCTTTCTATTTTTAGTTACAGGTGTGGATCCTCCGGAGCCGGTTGAACCAATTCTTGGGGATGTGAAACAAAAGTTTGCAAAACCATTAAAACTTACATGTAGAATTAAAGAATCGAAATCCAGAACTCGGTTTTCATGGTTTAAAAATGACAAGGAACTGAAGACAGGGGATAAAGAAGGCCTTGTGATCAAAGTTAGAAAGTAAGATTTATTGGTGTGCTACTGATTGGTTCATCAGCACAGCTTAACTTTGAAATAAATACAATAACTTGATTTGGCGACACGTTTTAATGATTAAGTGAATTAGTCAAAAGTAGAAAATACTGATTGATTACATTGCTAACATCTGAGCACCGGCTTTTGGTTGTAATGGCTTTTACTCTTTCAAAATGAAATTGTCAAAGTATGTTAGCAGCGGTACCTTATCGGAATTTATGACTTTCAAAAAGAGGTCAGTTAAACACCAACGTATATGCATCGTGATACAAATGTGTACGATAACTGTTATAGTCAAGTCAATATTCGTATTTTTGCTATTATCAGTTGTAAAATATGACAAGACTAATATAATGTTCGTTTTTGCTGGGTCCTTTTTACAGAACAGAATCTCGTTTACAAATAGCTAAAGCATTGCAAACTGACGAAGGCATTTACGTGTGCAAAGCAAAAAATGAGTACGGGACACTCGAGCAGAGGGCAAATGTCACCATAGTAGGAGGTATGTATTAGCTTGTTTATAATGCTTATAACTAGCCTATACATGTATAAGAGAACTTAACCAATCTACGAAAAGAAAAAAAACAAGACCATGTACTATGTTAGTATCCATGTATCGAAAGGAAACAATTTACACTTGCAATTAACTTGACTTGGCCTCGATAATTGAAAATATATGCATGTCATACCAGTAGATTTATATATAGCCAATCAGAAAATGATTAGTATAAAATGTAGTCTATAAAGAATTGTAATGCTTTCTTTCCAAAGATTACTTGCACTATTTATTTGTTTTTTTGCTCCATGTATTCTTGCACGCTAAGCGACAGTCGAGTAATCAAGCCTTGCAGCCGCCATTTTGCAAGCATTTAAGATCAATTACTCAAATCTATTCATAAACACCATTTATATATACGCAAACAATTGTTTACGAATCGCTGAGATCCTTACTACAAACAATTAATGAATACCAAAGGGGAATGAGGAAGAATATTACATTACATGTATTTAAATAGTTGTCTTTATGTTATCTATAAGTGGGGTTTTATGTAAATCAAAGTCATTTGTATCAATACTGTCTAATTTTTAAACTGTTTGAATGAATCTACTATATGATATTGATCTAAGTTAATGTGATACATACCGACCTTGAGATAAAACATTTTCTGAAGAACAAGCAATTTCTGCTCTTGAAACGTACAAGAATATAGTCACAGCAGCTTTAATATGTTAAGGCGTATTACATATGAATTATACCTGAACATTTGATCGCTAGAACATAGGTTGGATGTCGTATTCTATCTATTGTTTTGCGTTACATCACTGCCTATTGTACGCTTAAGGATCAAAATACCAAATCATGAATAGTAATTAGAAAACGGTTGATTCTAATACAATTGAAATTGTGTGTGAATTGAATATCAAGGGTACAAACAAGTGTTATTGTGCAAACGATTTTCTAAAAGGGTCAACTCGAATGTCGAAACCAATAACACAAAAAAACTAATTGCTAAATTGACAACGACTGCTGGATGTTTAGGTCTTTAACACGCTAGCAAGGTTTTGCCGAAGCAGGGGGCATGTGCTCGGTGGAAATCTTGGACCACCTGCCGAGAATTACTTAAACAATCAAATTCATACGAAAACCGCGAGCCAAAATAGTTAACGCCAGACCTGTATGTTTAAACTTCTTTGTTCCAATATGATTATGAAACATAATAAAACAGCATATTTAGGAGGCATGTAAACGTTCTGGATCAATGGATAGCACTAATTGACATGGTACCAATACTAAAGAACACGTCTCGGTATTACTGATTGAAATCAAAAGTTAAACGAATATTATCCAGATTAATAAATTCCATTTGCATTTCATGGATAGATTATGGACACACAGCCGCGTTTTATTGAACGCTCAATTCACACAAATGACTACCGATTTCACAAAACATGTGCTTAAGAATTATATCGATATGCAAACGTCATTTGTAATTTTAAGAAAGCGCAGCTTGTCAAGCGTTCTCTTCATTAATATCGTTATTTTTATTCTTCAAAGAGTGGCCGATTAAGAACCTGTCAACGTAAATTACTCCTAATCCGTAAAAAACGCTCTTAGATGAATTATTCCTGCTAATGTGATCAACAAAGGCGCGATTTCACGTTCGGTGTTGCCGATCAAGCTTCAATTGTGTGATATCATGCTGCAATCTTAGGTACAATTACAGGGATTAACTATTACCGTATCAATAGATCGTGCATTATTAATCGTTAAGGTTTTAACAGTCAAGCTTTTCATTGCAGTACAAGATCAGAACATTCCGCCAGGCAAGAGTTCTGAAAACCCATATAGAAAACGCTAAGTGCTTAAACTTCACGATTAAGCATTAGAAAAAATGACGATTAAACATTAGAAGTAAACACACCTGCCAGCTAACCATCCAGTCTTTGCGAACAATTCCGTGTTTGATGTATAAATATAAGGTTGTAGTTACCCTTGATTTAAATCCTGATTAAATGCGAATCACATTCAATCGTTTAATGATCCGAACAATGGCACTGTATACAACTGTACCAGACCAACCTAAAAGTGTTGATGTTCGCGAAAAACGGAAATGACGCCACGGCTGACACTTTGACACGTAGTTTAGATTACGTCACAATCTGTATTGTCTATATTTAGAATAGAACTATAGATAAGACTTAGAGTCTAACTATATGATAACTAAGTAGAACATTCTTTCCGGTATGTTGCAACATAATATTATTGAAATACGTCCACACAGGCGCTATGCTGGTAATCAAGAAAATGCCTTAACTTTCGTAATGTATTGTTCTTATGTGCTTAAGTATGTGTACATGGAATGTTGTATATGTATACGGATGGTATTTGGTTACTCAGTAATGTAGTCAAATGTGTTATAAAGACGACATATGACATTCTATGCGTGCTAAAGCGTAGATTTGTTTATGTTTAGTTGAGACGTCAACAGGTAAGAACTGGTGCGATTTTTTCCGCTTTTGTTTTTGTGTACTTCTAAGCGCCGCACACCACGTTTATATATCCTAGACTATACTAATCAATACCTATAGTACCATCTTCTAATTATTACAAAACGGAATGTGTTGGGGTGCATAGTGTTATACCCGGAGGCAGCTTTTTATCTTTGTTAGAAATTTCCTTCAAGGGCTTTGCAAGATCTTCTATATGCTCGACGGTCATTTATGAATATCATCTTCATTCATTTTTCACCATTGTGCCTTTCCTGTAGCAAGGGCCAATTTAGTATTTTATCAGTTTACGAGGATAAGTGTATAATTAAGTTCGTCAACTGTGGTATCAGGTTTAAGACTGGGATGTTGGCCAAATGTCTAATGTAAGGTTTGACACGATTATGTGTGTCAAATCACTCGCGAGTTTGTTTATGGATGCCATATTGTGACAAGTATATTTATACTAGCTAGCTGTTCATTGGGACAAGATACATTCATGATTGTTCGGTCATTATATATGCATTGTTTCAACAATCTAGTATGATATGGTGAATCCTTCCAATACGCAGTCGAATTCTTGTTTTGACAAATGAAATATTTTAATGTTAAGTAAGTCCGATGTAAAGGACACTCATATATTGTGTTAATAAGAGATAACCCAGTTGCCATTATCAATCACATATGTAATGGTTGAACCTGGCGCTTAAAGCAGATCCTGCTCTAAATGCCAAGTGGTGTTACATAAGGAATAGTCTTGGATGACTGGTGTATATCTGATTAGGATAATGTTGTTTTGGGCGTACAAAGGCGCACACCTGAAGAGTTCACAGTGTGTTGGATTTCAATAAACATAGGTTAACGTGTGAAGACTAACTGTAGTTCATAGTTGTTAGGTCAACTTAAAAATCATCTTGCAACTTATCATAGTACGAGTAAAATATCTCATATCTTGAACTGATTTGACAATAATCAATCTAACCCTAGCAACAGTAGTTATCTTTCTTAACAGTAGAGGTTGTGGTTTTATAAAACTTTCTAAACCATATTCACAATAGGCAAATCATTTCAGCTAGCCAGATATGTCCTTTATCTTTTTCTGTTCATGCAATACGACACTATAGTTAACCATATACTAGTAGTGCCTCTTTTATCATTCTGGGACTCTTTTTAAATATATCGACACCTCTTTTAGGCGATTGCTGTGAACTACGTATATTTCTAAATATTTAAACAGAAAAACTAGCTTTCCTTACATTGACGAAAAACTTTCTCTATCAATGTCTACATTCCACATTCTCATCAATGTCACGTTATTGACATCATTTTATTTGGTTCAAAAAGGGACATTTCTAGCTGTATGTTTAGTAAATTGTTATGTAGTAGCAATATGTAGCTTACACTTCAACATTAAATGATCAACATTCTCACCGTTTCACGAGTAGTATAAGCACATCATAATAGTCTAAGAACTAGAAAGGCAAAAGCACAGCGTGTATTTTAGTGCTCACACTTTGGGATTTCTTTCAAATTCCATTCACGTTTTACTAATGACATGCATATGACCATCAAGTTAAGTGCCCTTTTCCGTTTTCTTGAATATAGTAAGCTATATTGGTATATGCCCAATTTCTCAAATAAATAATGTACATAATGAAATCATGATAGCGCAAAATGCCCTAAACTGGGTGGTGTTTTTGCTACATGGTACATTAACTATGTCGAAACATTAAGATGATTGATACAGAAGCAACGCCAGGAGTTATGGAACTTTACCGTTGTACTAATGTTTAGGTGACTTCATTAACGTACAAACGGATTATCAAGGAAACCACAAACCTTAAAATTGTATTTGCTGACGTCATGATAAAGACTGTATCTCAAGACTTGGCGCAATCAGAATTGGATTAAACCTATGTTTTAGTAGCAACAGGTGTAAATTCCCATTGATGGTGCTTAGAGTTTAATAGTTTGGTTCTGCTAGTCAGTAGATATTCCTCCACAGGGTGCCACCAAAACGCCACATTCTGCCACATAAAACTGTTAATCCGCTGTTGTTCGGTTGATAACAGATCTTTCTTACCGAAGTAGTTGTTCCTCTGAATCTATGGTTGTAGATAACACTAAATGGCGGTTTTATTTCGTCTGCTCCTTTATACACATTATCATCAAACACCGCCGGGGAGTTTTATTTATTGCTTACCTGTTCACATCTAAATCATGACTATTTCAACAGTGTTTTCATCAATTCACTAGCATCGCCTGTATATCTTATTCATACAACGTAAACCCCGATTTCTTGAATGTCGTTGGCTGTATATACTCCTCAAGGCGCATTGTACCGCATATTTCGCAAAATCTTATTATAATTTCCGCTGCTTCTATATTGTACATGCATACTTTATAAATCAAATTCAGCCGCAGATGAATGTCATATCTCCCTGCATGGGTGTCGTAAATATCACGTGATCAAGTTTGCTACTTTCGTCGTATAATTGACTCTCTTTGTCAACTATTGAGAAGAGTCACTATACCATTCCACCAATGGCTGTCCATATTTCGTCTGTGCATTTTGGGTGTATCCAGCTCACCTTTAAGCTTTCACCCGTTTTACCCACAGTTTACTGTTTAACAATGGTGATGTTATCACGATCATTGAAATTATCCACAACTTTCCAAACACAAACAACAATGCTAATATTATGTCCTTCATTTATTAATGTTTTATACAACTTGTTATTTTTAAATAAGTTAATTCGATAAGTTAATTGAATTATCTCGCGTTGTAGAAATCTTTCGTTTAGATATTTACTACCTGAAATTATAGTATTAGTCTCGTATTGTAATATTGCTTGTATGATATTTTCAAAACACCAAACTTCTGTTCCAATGCACTTAATTATTATTTACCATTAGTAAATGTTCACAGTAGTCTATATTTTGTTTGTTCAATATGTGTTTGTCTTTTGGTGTATTCTTCAATATTGCTAGTTCTGAAACATACGTACGTAGAACAAACAACTCATTTTGGAATGTTCGTACAGAATACAACGAACGCAATATTTACATACTAGTAGTTCTGAAACCTACGTACGTATACGACGAGCGCATACTGTTGTATTACTGGCTCTGAAACCTACGTACGTATACGAAGAACACTTGATTTGACAATTTAAGTTGTTCCGACCCATACGTACGTACAGCAAGAAAAACGTACGTAAAGCAAATCAACTAACCGTTCAATTAATGTTTTCAGCACCTCCAAAAGAGATCCCTTGTGGTGAAGAAGATGCCAATTACTGTCTGAATAACGGCAGCTGTATGAAATTCGTGGAATTAGATAAAAAGTTTTGCACGTAAGTCAATCGATTAGTCACGCCCCCTGTCGTTGTTTATTCTCGGTACTTAACTTTCTAATTATATTTATAATGCAAGTTTAAGCTAGACCAATAAAACTCCAGCCGGCTTGTTAAATTTCATAATTGTCCAATTAAAATTAGTACCTTCTAAGATTTATTCATTATTGTTTTCACCGAATAATTCGATTGTAAAGAAGCGTGCTTTATGATTGTTCACACTTCTTGTAGACAGCTCCTGTTTTTTTTCTTGTTTTTTTTTTAAATGGAGGAAAAGTGTTTTGTCTGTCGACGTTTTAATTTCGCTATTAGACAAAACGGTACTCGGAAATAATGTACCGTTCATTACTAGAATGTTTGCTGCTTCAAATTGACTATATCTCGGTTTTTATTTTCTCGATTATTTAGTTTTTGGTTTTCATGGCAAAATTTTGTTTTAATGCTAGCATCAAATGCGAGTAAGTTGTGGACATTGTTATTTCCATAGCAACCTATAATTTCTGCGTATAATAGCAACGAACGATACTTTATTGTATATCGACATTGTGTAATTAGTTTTATTTTCTCTGTGCCCATTATCCTAGATATCTGTCGTCACGTTGTTATTTCTTTGTTCACATTTTGATTACTTTTTGCCGTTTTAGTGTTTTCAGTATTTTTGTAAATGATATGCTCCGAAATTCATCCATAGACATCTGTGCTCATGTAGTTGTTCATTTATATGACCACATCTTATATGAAAAGAACGGTCTAATCATCAGAGTCGGCTAAATCAAAGTCATTCCTAACAATGGTGTGCGCTTTTAAGTGATAGGTGATAGACCTTTCGTTCCCAAGCTTTAGGTGAACTGTGCTTTTTCTGACGATAGATGTGTTTTAATATTTAACCCGTGTTGTGAGAAGCGTTAACCTTTCATAAAACTTATCATACAAAGAATAACACAAGCCCAGCTGCCAGGACGTCTAAACCATGGGCAGTCAGTTGTATGAGTTGGTAGAGACCCCGATATGTAACGGGATTTATACGAAGTTGCCCAAATGTTTAGACAGAGAGAAAACACGGAAAGAAAAGCTCGTCATAGTTTCATTAAGTTATATAGAGAGAAGATCCAAAAAAGACAGTAATGAAAAGTTAACCCTTCAAAGTTGCTTAACTAATTAAATCATGGAGCCTTTTCAATATCTGGATGTCGTAACTAGCATACCATTGGCTGATATAAACTAGAAAAAGACTATAACCACCACTGATTGGCTGCAAAATGTTCATACCATGCCAGTCATGCAGAGCGACAAAGGGCACCAGTAATAATAGCAATCATAGTCATCTGCCTGAAAGGTCTTGCTGAAAGGTTGAAGACTCTTTCTGCAGTGGGGCTCACAGTAGATGTTGTTGTAATTATTCACGTTGTAAAGCAATTATAAATTATGTAACTACTCCTGATTTCACAGATGTCCAAAGGGCTATCGAGGCAACAGATGTGACACTCTAGATCCGGACGGTCTAGTGAAGAAAATTGGTACGCTAAGAGCATCATGGACAGAATGAAAAATATCTTTACAATCCTTTGCTCTTCCCACATAACAACCTCAGATAGAATCATTCATTGCATGGGCATGATAACCAAATCTTCAATTATTTTGATTTCTTATTACATACATTGCCTTGATTATTACTATTATTTCAAGCATGTATTTCTTTTTATTTAAGTTTGTTTCGATATATAGATATATAACTGTTTTTATTTTTGGAGTAGTCTAAGTACTGTCGATGCATACATTCTACATAATTCTAACTATCCGCATGAGAAGAGTAGTACCTATCATTGTTTGAACACAATTGTGTTAATGCATGTAATACTTAGCCTTAAATTGATTCATGACTATAAAACTTAAAACTACAATTAAAATAACATCCGTGTTTGCAGAAGATGCCATGTTACTTGCCCATGTTTGATTATGATACCGTCTGAGCCCTCAGAAATTGGCAATCAGGGCTTTTGCTTCTACATCAGCTTTCACTAACACGCTTGCAATCTCAACAGCTTTCCGAGAAACGTTCTTTTGACCATCCAACCATCCGTCCAGTATTCCAGATTCCTGTATTTAATATATATAAATATACAAAACTAGATTATTAATAGAGTCACCTTTCTAAACAAGACACGAACTGGAATTGGTTGATTGGTCAATTTGGTACGTGCCCGGAAAGCTGTTTTAGTTCTACCATCATTTCTCCTATCAAGTGTAGGGGAAACGGAAATATCTTTCATTCTCTAGACAGGGCATGTGGGTACTTCCACTCTGTGCATCTTGAAATTGAACTCCTAGAACATTATAGAAAACCTTCTTGTGATGGAAATACTGTAGTTGATCATGTTTAATAACCGCATGAACCGCATAAACCACTGTAAAGAAACTTTTATTGAAAGTATAATCTGTGTACTAGAATTGGTATATCATTATATAATTTCATAAACAGAATATTTTAACCGATTCATGTTATTTCTAAACGTTTCAATTATTTATTTCGGGTACAAATGTACTTAAATATAAATATAACTTGTTCCATGATTTTATTCAAATGAGTTCAATTTCGTTGCCTGGAAACTGACAAACATGGCTGTACGAAAATTAAAAAAGGAACCGATTAAGAAGTAAATTTTTCTCAGAAATACCTTCATTGAAATATTGAGTCCATAAAACATCGGTTCCCATACAATTTTCATGCAATCATTCTAATCAGAGAGAAATAGTCTGGTTCTTTGTTTCTAAAAGTATGGTTACTTGGGTTACAGCGCTTCTTATCTCACAGCAGGCGTACACGTGTTGAGAAATGGAGTCCTTGAGACCGCTAAACAAGTCAGAGCCTATTGCCTGGCCCCTGTTTCTCGGTGACAAGAGTTTATGAGTGCCGTGATTGGTTGGTTTGTCCAATATAATGTACATTTTACCAAGATCTACATAGTTTAGGCCCCAATCTTGTAGTTAACCTTGTTTCGTATCCTAGAACCTATTACCTTCAATGTACATTTCTACGCTTCTATAGGTGCAAGCCAGGGTATAGTGGGAAGCGGTGTATGGAACTGACATTCGACAAAATCAGTATGTATCTCGACACAAAGTCTTGTGAATGCGTTTGTCTGAATATCTCGTAACTCTGTTAGACACGTGATTCAACCTACTGATATAAAGCTATGATGTGTACTTAATACGTACGGTAAGTAGCGGGTAGCAGCATGATCTATATACCGTATTAGTGAACGATTGACGACCCACTTTCCTGAATGATAATTGCGGACAAAGATTACCCAAACCGGGCGTTCTTTTGTCACGCATGTTACACACCCAATCAACCAATGTCCTCAAAAAAGTAAGTAAGGTAAGTTGAAAGTATTATTAACGATTTGAGCTAACTCCAAGATGAACTGGTTCATTGAGCATAACAAAGGCTTTGCAAGTAAGTGGACAGCCATGTTATTAGATGTCAATTACACGCATGCGCAGTACCAATGTGAGAAACGTCAGCGGTTTCAAGGAGAACTAGTTATTAAACCAAAAATAGCTTTATGTGCATGAGATGTTTGGTGAGAGGAATACAGAAAAAAAAACAGTTTTTATTGAATATGTACAGGTATGCATGAAGGTGAAAGGGTTACGGTTAAAAGCAAACTTAACGCCTAAACTAAAGGATCTACTAATGCTTAACATGGAAAGCAATTGTAACATGTATCCTCTTCTAAAGTATCTCCTTTAACTGAACTATTGTACACATTGATAAGTATAGCATTGTATTAGACAGCATGTCTAAAGCAAACACGTATGTAAGGTGGAAAAAAAGATGACGGTCTGCTGTGACGTTTAGGAACATGGTTTCTAAGCTTTCACGCCGTATACTGTAACTATACCATTCTATAAGATAGACAGATATTTTCCCAATGCTTCAATATAACCAGAGTTGTGTTACAAACAGATTTGATAAAAATGAATATAAGTGTAGTAGTTTACCAAAGTTCCTTCGTAACGTATACCAAATCCTATTTCCGGAATATCTGGGAACATCTCATTATTCCCATCTACTTCCGCTTCTAGTTGCATTCTTCCTTCTATCAGTATAATCGATGATAATTAGATACTGACATCAATTGAACTATAATGTTGCTTAACATATGGTACTCTGGTTGAATGTATGTGAATGTATTAAAGTTTGAAGCCACAAAATAACAGCCAAACTATTGTTTGAATTCGTGAAAGTTCTGATTCATTTTAAAGTCTGCAATTAGCGAATTCACACCAGAGTCCACTGAACAAGCGATGTTTTATATATATTCTATGAAGCTAGAAGCTAGTCGCTTTCCTTCACTACACGAAAAATTATTGCTCAGCCGATATATAAGAAATGAACATTTATTACTATATCAATTAACCAAACAATTTTTCCTTTTTTTATCCTAAATATATACATATGTAGTACCAGTCGAGCAGGTAAACTAGAAGTATTAGAAGATATTTAGAACCAAATTATGTTTAGTTAATTGTAGATGTTAGCTCACTAAATTCAATTGTATCAGAAAATGAGTTGACCTTATATATAACTAGATAATGGAATCTTAGAAAAAGCAAAGCAAAACAACAATATATCAGTCATAACTCTAAATTTCTCTTTAGATTTAGAATATAGTCGTTTCTCTGTCATTCGTTTGCTGTTTTCACGTTTACCGATGCCTTTTAATCTTACTTATAGTTGGTTCATTTGTATCTTTCCTACAGAAGAGCAAAAGTTGGCCAAGGATCGGACCTTTATCGTCGTCGGCATCATAAGTGCCATTTTACTTCTCATCGGCATCTTCGTCATCTCATACTTCCTAGCCAAGTAAGTATATACCTTTGAATTATTTCAAATTTACTAAATATATCACCCCTCCGTTTTGGCACATTGGTCGTTTCTTTTGATACATTTTAGTCGGATTACACATCTACAACTAGTAGAAGGAACAGGAATCAAAGCAATGTGCGAACCTTTAAGCTCTATTGAAACAGAACTGTTAGTGGCCATCCTGTATTACACGTTAGTTAGTATTAGTGGTAGCAACGCACTAAGGTTTTACACAGAGCGAAAGTTCAGTTTACTGTGAATCTCATTTCGCTTTTCGCAGTAGCCGGTTGGGTCTCAAAAGATGTATCAATGTGTTCCGATCGTATTCGATGCATTCAGAAAAAATGTGTCGCCGTTGGTTTCAATTTCTTGTTTATATTATGTGAAGACAATGTGTGCCTGCTTCATGTTGAGTGTGATTCATCACTCAGCATATCTGTGATACAACCGGGTAGTTATTTCTGGTAAGTTGATATTGAAATTGAATATCACAGGGTTCAAATAAAATCGTAAAATGTATCAAATGAACTAGACAGCTTGTATCAAATTTGATAAAGATGTGTGGCTATGTAGGTCATTGGAGCACATTCTTCTGCACAAAAAGACATGCCAATCTAGTTAATTAAAAATATGACAGTCTGCCAAGAAAAGGCACTTCCCATAACAGATACCAAAATACACAATGTGCTTAATATTATAAACATACAACGTATACATGCACGAGTATATATAAATGGTGTTACTTAAGAGGAGGATCCCACAAAAACACAAAAGGAAAGAAGCAATTCCCCTTAGAATCGACACTTAATAAAAGTCTGAAAAGCGTCAACACGTTTTATTTCCCAGACGTTCAATCCGAGGAACTCGAGATTTGCACTTGGTGGTCTTATAAGATTCAGAAAAAGTTCAAATTGTTTGTTTTGTTGGTATGAAATGTAGAGATATTGATGTTTACTTGCAGAATATGTGATGCATATTAAAACATTCCGATGTTCAAAAAGAAATCTCATTTTTGTGTTAATAAAAAATGAATAGATAAACAATAAAACACTGGGATGCACTAAATGTTGGCACACATTCAGTACAGTTCTTTCAACAATTTTGTAACCAGTCTTTAATGTAGTCACAATAGAACTCCTATCAAAGTTGCATCTGCAAGCAACAGGGCCAATTCAGGAAGGTTATCTGTTATTGTATGTAACCCTCTTTATAAGACCGGGGGGTCGAGGTTTTGTAGTATGTTTCAAGGACCGAACAACCACTACTTCCTATATATCCAGATACTCCCTTTTTTCAAGACTTTGTTCATATCTGCACAACTATCTGGTTGTAAAGAGAAATCTTAGATATTCATTTTATGCAGAAAAAAACAAGTTAGATGTTTAGCAGCATTGTTCCCTTGAAATGATCATGAGGCTAATGAATGAGCGTTGCCCGGTTTTCGTATATCTACCAGACTGTTTTTGTTGTCGAGATGTACTGGCGATCAACGTGCATCTACCGATTACTACGCGGTTAAAAACTCACACAAACACACACACACACACACTGATTTATTTCTCACTTTCCTCTACAAAGGCTGCGCAAGTCCGTACGTTGATTTGCATTAATGCTTTTACAATATTTCTTGTCGCTTGCATATTTGTTTCAGGTGATTAAATGACATTGATTTTAAGTGTTTATTGCGAAAACAAATTATGCAAATATCGACTGACGCAGGCTTTTGATGGAACTGAATACATCCACTTGTGGAAATAGTACACCGACGTTCCACGAACCAGTAACATACATAATGGAAACATGTAAAACTAATTTAACGGTTACCCAGTAGTTTTGAAGGCGTCTCGGATGACGATAATTGGTGAAAGCGATGTAATTAATCATACCAACATATTTTCATGAAATCAAATGGACCAAAGAATAACGCAATCCATTGACGCTAAAAACAAAACAAAACAAATGCATCGCTCTTTGAAATCACCCATCAATTCAGCCATTTTTAAACGATATAGCAAAACTAGAATTAGATAGTTTGGCTAATATTTGTCTAGATAGTTTATATATAGCAAGACTTCTAGAATATAGTAAACACGAGTAGTGTTGCGACAAACAAATCAAGTAAAGAAAAGAAAACTGCTTATTTAGTATCCGTGTGTGTCTCTTGTCGCTGCGTCAACCGACATCATTCTTACCTGGGAACGGCATACGATACGGTCACGGAGTCATCCGCACGTAACCTTCTTCTGGGAAAACCACATGACGAAGCACATACCAAACAGCTACAATGAAATTACCATTACCATAATTTACACTAACCAAGTTAATAAAACATCGTGGACAGAATATAGAAATTAAAGGAAACAACATTTGAATGAACATTTGTTAACTTGTGTGTTTTCAGACGTCGGCGGGACCGTTTCCATATGCGGCGCAGGCAACGGGCAAATGGCAATATTGAAGATAACATTCCACAGGTTTACCGACCACTTATCTATGATGATCTGGATGGGCCAGACAAGAAAACCACAGTAAATACAGTGAGTGTTTTCATGATATTCATGTAAGTCCTAATATTAATTACTGTATCAGTATCCGTGGCACGTCCATTGGCATTCTCCTTAATTGTTTTACCATAATGTAGGCCTATCCGTACACGTCACAGTGAAACTGTCTTATAGTACTTCAAAAGAAAAATACATACAGAGCATTTTGAATTCGATTATTTACAACTTTGCATACAAGTATATGTTGACACAACACTGATCCGGAGCTATAAATTTAACACCGATATACAGACACAAATAAACCACACACTGACGGTTCTGGCTTTACCTTTTCCGAAGAGACCATTGATGTGATACTAGACGGTCACTATCTGAGAATAATAATTCTGTCATATAAATCTTTCTGACATTAATTATAACTGATTCAATTTACATTGGCAAAGAGATAACACGCCGTTTCCATGGAACGTTAATAGGGTTAAGGTGTGTATATATCAGACAAATGTGAAATAAACAGAGACTCTGGCGTCGTACAGAACGTCCTTGGGAACTACTATAAGCAGGTTTTAAGCCAATATTTGCATGCTTTGTCTTTTGAACAAGATACAATCATATGAAGAGTATAATGAGAGTCTAATTGACATGTTCCTATCCTAGTTGGCTATCGATATTGTTTGAATTGTAGAGGCAGTTTCATGCGATTATACTAATATATGAGAGATGTTCTTGTAATGGTTTTAGTTTATTTTTCACTAATGTGGTTTTGTTTATTTCATAGGAGGTGCAAACTATAGAGACTTGTTTTCCAAATACTGGCAAACTCTATATTAGCCCTCTGGAGAGCTACGTGAACGAAGGGGCGGGCGATCGTAACTCAAGGACTCGAAAAAAGGCAGTATCCCTCGGTGGGGACCCAATAATAAAGTCAGTAGGGGCAGAGAGTGATGACGAGAACGAGGGGAAGTTTGATGTTAAGGATGCTGCCCCTACAAGAAGAGACAGACCGGTGAGCAACGCTAGCAGGCACAGCAGTGGTCTGAACTTTGACGGTGCACCAAATGATCACATGAACGATCTTAGTCCTAAACGCAAATCTATGCAAGGTGACGGAGACCGACCGGCAAGTTCCAGACCTAAGGTAGTCAATATTCCAAGTCCAAAATCACAAGCCCCAGTTATAAACCTGGATTCGGACAGTGAAGAAGATTTTCCAGTGACGGATAGCTTACCTACTCTGCATATAACAGACGAGGAAGAGGATTATGATACAACTGATATTATATTTAAAAAGTGTAGAGTCAAACCCAACGCTAGACCCTCCTCTTCAAGTGAACATAAACAAAAAAATATAGCACCAACCAAAGACAAATCTAGGGCCGGTGAGCCTCGACTTAATGAAACTAGGGCCGGTGAGCCTCGACTTAATGAAACTAGGGCCGGTGAGCCTCGACTTAATGAATCTAGGGCCGGTGAGCCTCGACTTAATGAATCTAGGGCCGGTGAGCCTCGACTTAATGAATCTAGGGCCGGTGAGCCTCGACTTAATGAAAATAAGAATGACCCTCGACTTAATGAAAGAAAAGGAAATAAAGTACCGAAATCTGACAAGGTCAAAAAGCACATGAACACCAAACCGAAAAGAGAGGAGCACAGGAATAATGGTAAAGCACCCACGCAACCTGGGTCTTTGCCTGTTAACAATAGTGCTAGTGCAAATAATGACAGTGATAGTTCTACTACTACAGAAGGGTGTGATTCACCGGACACCGCGTGGAAGAATGCGCAGGATGAATTTTCCGACCGATCACCGACTGACCCACCTAGAACAAGCTGGAATGAACGAGGCTCACCTGAACTAAGTAGAAAATCTGACAATTATTTCAATATATTTCCGAAAATGGAAAACAAACAGAGTGTCCCAAGTGATAGAAACAAAAATGAGCCGTCGAGAAACAAACATAACAAAAACAAGTACACAATAGTAATTTAAAACGGATTCAAGTTTATAGAAATTGTACTTATAGCTAGTGTTGTAAGTTTTTCAGACTTTTGTACCTATTCAATCTATAGAAGTTTTATAACCAGTAAATGTTGTTTTATACACTATACGTACATATGTACTATTACATGTTTGAATCAATGTTGTGCTACTATACAACCTACTGCTGTGAGAACTGTGTTTTGGCGTTAGAAGACTTTACATTTCGTTTGCAACCAGAAAGTTACAGAGAGTTTGTTTCGATTCAGTGTTATACTGATGAGTCCATCCAACTGTTTTATTTTAGTGCCATGATCAGACCAGTGTTGAAACAAGGATATGCATACTTCAGTTTCTTGCTACAACGGCTGGTTTTGTATTAAGGCACTTCATCCATAAGAAACCATTCCATATTTGTAAATAATACATTCTATTTATGGTTCGGCTGTTGAACAGTCTGAAAACACAAGTGTGTATACTGAAGGCATTTTTTTCGTATTTTTGTATTTATGTTAGAATTGATATATTTTATTGATTTATTTGTCGAACATTTTGTCACATAAGTTTGCAATCTAAGTACATATTTGTCTTTGATAAACGTTGTCAACTAACAGCTGGAGTCAATAAAACAATCAGACTTGTGTATCCGAGTTTACTTAAATTGGTGTCATTTTTAGGGGATACGTACACTTTTTGAAGGGAAGCTCTAAGCATAATGCAATCAATGGAAAGAGAATATTTTCCACCAAGTGATCTTATATTGAAGCACCTGTCTGCTTGTTATAAGATATATTATCTAATTTAAGTCTGTTTCGTTGATTTTTTACTCATTTTAAAATTTCACTGCCATAACATTGAGTTTGTATATTTTTTAATCCACATCACAAGTTGTATATATAGGAGTTTGATTCTGTATATATTTATGTGTCGTCAACGTATACAGTGATATTTAATTGTTAACATTGTATGAACGGTGATTTTCATCTGTCCTATTTTGACGTGGTGCGTGCTACGATACGTTTCCTCATGTTAGTAGTTGTTTTAACGTTTAACTTTTTTGTTAATGAAACACGTTACCTGTACTTGTTTATATTTGTTTTTTATTTATTTATACATTGTAATTGTCTGTAAGCTGTACAATACATGCTTTTAACGCTAGAACTTATTTCGGATTTTCAATGTTGAATCGTTTCAAACAATTAGTGGTTAAAGTGTGTGCGTACGGCAACCACATGTTCTTTATGTCAAATAACTTTGAACAAGTCTACACTATTACAGTACAATGTCTCGAGTGTCAATGAACAAAGTTTTGTCAGCTTCATTTCATTGTTTTGTTAACATTTTATGAGGGACCCTTTACATCGTTTTGGTAGATTTTACACAAACCATTGAACCATAATAGTTAAATTTGCTGTGCATTCGGATAAAAGTCATTTCATAATGTTGAAGGTCGATGCATTATGATAAAGGTCAATACAGTAAGATTAACGTCAATACATAATAATAAATAGCCAATACGTTATCATAAAAGTCAACATGTTATTAGGAAAGTTTTATATTTATCAAAAAGGGCAAAGCATCTTCCGATTTTCTAAGTATTTCTTCAACAATGTATTAAAGATTGAACAAAACACTATTTATCAGAGTTAGACCTGCTCGAGCCATTTTAATTTATTTCGTTTCACGTTTCTCTATGGATCTTAATTTAGTAGCTAATTTAGCAAACACGATGCCAATTATGTACCGCCAACTGAACAACTACATTCGATATGTGCAATGGTTTTTGAATGTTGTAAAATCTAGTATCGCTACATTTCCTTGTATTGTTGAGTGTTATTTAATGTCTCTTTGTGCGCAACAAAGTTAAAACAAGTTTGTACCACAACTAAACTTCCAAATTAATAAAACAAAGACCAGTTTCGCCACTTCTTTGCTTTTTTCTGATCTGTCTTATGAATTGGTGGTTAAACTGACTGTGCTATAAATGTCTCAATACAGAACTACTTTAATTGTTTTTAACTTTATCTAAACGTGAATAAAATTGGTTTTCTTACAGAGGTATGCTTGTTGTCTCTAAATGTGTCAGAAAAGTACGTTATAAATTGCTACATTGTTCGTTACCTATACTGATGTTTACTGTATTGTATTTATTTAAACATGGCAAACACAAACGTCGATCCATTAAACAACTTAAATACCACGTGTTTGTCTTGTCGTTTTTTCTTTAAGACCTACATTATCAAAAGAAATATGAGAGTCTATCAGGAAAGCATTCATAGCTTTACAGTTTCCATATGCGCATGCTCGTAGATGACGTCCAATACCTTTCCTGAATTTCGAGTATATTACCGGGTAACAATGGCGTCTATGTTCACCAA
>ENA-OREC01000087-OREC01000087.1-marine-metagenome-genome-assembly--contig:-NODE-87-length-22727-cov-12.339912_pt1 | contig 22727 bp, 4 predicted proteins | sample MGYA00248626_ERZ508543 | MGnify/ENA primary metagenome ERZ508543 (study PRJEB26211, sample SAMN05518279) | marine metagenome | isolation source: Puget Sound, Washington, USA | host: Bankia setacea | place...
GATTTGACTTATATGAGGGACGGTGATTTGTGCACATTATTGCATTCTTCTTAAAGAGATTTGACTTATATGAGGGATGGTGATTTGTGCACATTATTACATCCTTCTTAAAGAGATTTGACTTATATGAGAGATGGTGATTTGTGCACATTATTGCATCCTTCTTCAAGAGATTGACTTATATGAGGGATGGTGATTTGTGCACATTGTTGCATCCTTCTTCAAGAGATTCCTATTTTTGTACAGTTCAGGTTTGATGTTTGTATGTTGTTTATTGTGCAAATACAGTTGAACTTTTTTAGAAATGTATTTGAGAAACAAAACCAGCACAGTTTAAAATTGCCTTGTATGATCTTTCTGCTACAGCTAAAAATGGTAGTTTTATCCGATCTGGTCCAATTGCAGTTTTGGAAATACATAAGTAGGTTTTACTGTAAGCAGACCACCTCCTCGATAGCCTAGTGGTAGAGTGATGGCTTCGAGTGCGGGAGGTCGCGGCTTCAATCCCCAGCGTCATACCAATGACGTTATAAAAATGGTACCAGAACCGACAAAAGTAGAACGCTAAAAAACCCACTGTAAGCGTGATATGTACACATACAGCAGTCATATACAACAACTCAGATCTGAGGTAAAGATTTATTCATAATACGAGTCCAAGCAATGCTACGGGCACAATAATAACATGTCATGACCAATGGTATTTTTAAACACTTCTTTTTGAAACCAAAGCTGCCAGATCACTTGAAAACATTAGTACGTCTCAAGGCTACACTGCTTGTTGCACCATTAGCTTCAATACATCATCAATGATTGATTTAAGTGATAAAAAGAAATATCCACAACTCTATACTATGTTACATACTGTACTGAAGAAAAACCTATACTGATATGCTGTCAAGAAATAAAATTAAACATCACAATCTTTTACACACTTAGTGTACTATGCTGCTCTTCAAAGTTTACAAAAAACAACAATCTGTGAAGATATATTGAAGGAATGTAAACAAAACTTTGGCAAACTGTGTGACTCTTCTGAGTATGGTCAAACAAGCACAAACAACCTATTGTATCTTCTTTTACAAAACCCTATCTATGATCAGCATGTGTAGCATAGATATCTCAATAATCACAGAAAAAAACACACATGGTATATATTTACAGTAGTCAAACCGCTAAATGTACAGAGAAGCTGGAGATTTTTTTTTCCAATCTGAAGATTTTTTTGTTAGTTGAGAGTTGAGCAAACTTGCCACGTCAAAGATATAAACTATTACATGTACTAATCCCAATCATCAGAGCAAAGGATGAACTGCGAGGATTTAAAACTCTACATTAGTTAAATACAAAAAAAAGTGAATCAACAGCATTACTAAAACATGGTTTATCATAATAATTATATCTGCTTAAAATAAATGTCTAATAACTACAACATGCATTAGAACAGATTAAATCCTCCCAATTTATCAGTCATTCAACAGCCAGCCGGCTTCGATGAACGACCCTCTATCTATCCCCATTATAAGATATGACTTTGTTTAAAAAAACTACAGGGAAATAATCAAACTGAGACAACTTGTAAGAGACAGCGGCAAGTTTGACCCAACACTATTTTATATTCCAGCTTTTACTGAACATTTCGGGCTACGACTTTAATTAAACACAAGTATACTAAACCAGAACATGTATCAACAAATAAATCATCACAATATATGTCCCTAGACTTTTCATTTATGCATTAGTGAGAATGTTTAGTCAAAAAAGTTAGTACTTCAAAGGTCACGTTTTGTTTTATCACCAACTTAACAACACAAAATATATATGGGAACAAAGATTTGTCATCTACTAATACAAGTAATATACATGGAACAAAAAGCTTGCTTTCCTCTGACATGCCGTTACCTCTCTACTAATATAATAATGAACTACCATTGGCTACTGTATTATGACAAGAAAAAACTCACAAAACATAAGGGGGGACCCTCTGCTCAAAAACAAGCAAAATCTGCAAGAAGGGTTAAAACGTATGATCTGTCACATTGCTTTTCATAAATAATACAAATTAAATGTGTATCAAATATCTGTTGCAAGGATCTGTAGTTTCATTTGAGAACATTGTGATATAAAGCTCATTATTTAGGTTTTTGTCCATTGATGAAGCAGGATGTGAACCCCAGGACATCAATGCATTATAAGGCACAGTTTATAATAGGGACAGCATGACGAGATCATTTGACTACGTTTGTGACAGCGGTGAACGCAGACTCCCCCGCCATGCCCAGCTTTGTGTATTTAGCTTTTAAGTTCTTCGGTCCTTACTAAATGGCACTTATGAGACAATACTGAACACGTTTGCGGCATTTTTCTTAACTTTTGCAGAAAATTGCACCTTTAGTTGTTTAGTTACGCCATTAATCCAGAACCTTGCTGCAGATTTTGTTCATTCAAACAAGAGGTACAGTGTCTATTATACAATATATAAATATCACAATGATGTCCGTCCCATACTATGGCAAGTTCCTGGGACCTTCAACACCAGAATGCTGTATCAACACCTAACATGAATGGTAAGCAAAAGTTATATATAACAGGGTACATACAAAAATTAAAATTTTCAAAATCTCACATTTTAAAACACCAGGAGCACAGTTGTCATATATGAACACATGGAAATCTTATTATTCATCACAATCATTCAAGAAGTAAAGAAAAAACAATATCGATGAATGCTTAAATTTTTTTCCTGCAAAAAAGATTGTTGTTGCTCAGTTGACATACTAGGTATACACAAAAATAAATTTCAAACTGGATTTGATAATACAAGAATTGTGTAATCACAGACTGTGCATGCTGCAATAAATACATATTACGTATGGATGCCATATGCTGGCCAATAATTTAGATGCCATTATGTCTGAGGATTCAAGACCCATCATTCTATAGCTTAATACAGGTAAAATATACATAAATAATACAGAGATTCTTTGAATTGACTGTCTGCTGTAATATCATACTGCATCTTGGTAGTTTGTATTGCAATTTTGTTTTTGAAAACTTTGCCTGAAATAACTGCATGTTATAACCAAGCACCAACAGTTCGATTGATTATACAACACATATCACATGGAGAATTGATATATCAACGAATACATACAACTCAAAAATCTTCACAATGGTTAATAAATAAAAAATGAAGGCTGTTCAAACTTTGGCTATAATGGGGTTCAGTGACTAAAATACCTATGGCAAATAAATACAGATGGCAAAAAAGATTGGTTTTTAAGAAATATATATTTTTTTATACTTTTTTTGGTAAGAAGTTGATTTCGTGTTCTATATGCAAGGTTGAGCATATTGTTTGTATTTTAAAGGCATGCCCGGTCAGTTTGTTTGTGACAGAATGTTAGGCGGATGTGAGTACATGTACATGGAATATCATTGTTGTTGCTGGTGGCAGGTGGTATCAACAGTTAACATAAACAATCAAACCCTTTACTCTGTACATAAGACGCATATAACTGCAGAAACATGCAACAAATACATTTGGCAAGACGCACAAGTAAGCTGTTGTTGAACAAATGCACAATTATACTGAAAACTAAAAAATGCTATACTATACACCTTTGACTAAAACTAAGATCCATTAATGACGCCAATAATTACTGACACTTTTGAGTAAATACACAATAAAACAAGTTTATGGCTGGTATTATTCTTTGTATAAATCATCTTTTTCGCATTTTCCCCATCTCTAACAAAATAACTTTATTTCAGTTTTCCCATTTGAGATGTTTATGCATTTCTACCCCCTCCAAAAAAACTGTCATGAAAAAAGAGTATAGATGAAAAAAACCTACTATGAAATATCAATGTTAATCATAAATACACGACAATTCAAGGTCCCCAATTTGGGTGAAAGAATTTTTGTTTGAGCACATAATATCTGAAGTTTACAATCTCTGAATAACTAAAATACATACGAAACATACAATAGCACTTCAAATTTTAAAGAAAACATAAATAAGACAACTACAATACAACGTGAGATACTTATATGTAATACTCTGTTTTTTCTACAAAGTTTGCACTTAACTGGAAAATAACTAATGAACAATTTTACTCGGATTGAGCTTCTAGAATAGCATTTTAACACACGCATAAACACATTGGTCTAAAGTTACAAATTCAACTGATGTTCTTATCTATCCTTATTGCATCTACGTCCGAAAAATATAGACTTTATACAGCTGACTATTGAATATTGAGTTTGAAAAATATAATACTTCATTTACAATGCATACAACCAGATCTCCGATTTCCTTGCTTATACTATTAAAATGTGCATACATAAAACAAAATTTTGATTATAAAAAGTAATTTCACACTGCCTATGCAATAGTAATTCAAGATCTTATGAACTGAGAGGTATCACAATTTTTAGAATGTCCCTGTAAAACTTTCTTGTCAAATAGCACTCAAAGGATTTTGTCACCATTTCGTCATGTTTTAATTTGCTGTGATATGTGCGCGAGTCTTTTTAATAAAACATGCTAATACTGCTGTGTTTAACAATTTGGAATCAGATTTTATATGATATAAGGATAAACACAATGAAGCAAATGGTGTGGGGGGGGTTCTGAACAGGCTTGCGTGACTTTAAACACCTATACAGTGATTGATCATACATACAGCATTTGATTTCAGTATGTATGTTTTGTCTCCAGATATGCTTAGAAATCATGAAAGTCGGACACAGTGTTTGCTATATGGGTTGTTCATGCTATAGAGACAAGTACAAAGTTTCCAGGACACTGTTCTCGCTATCTATGTATATAATGCTATGGTTGGTTTAAACATGATCAAACCAAGACTTGAAAGCCAGAGAGTCCTAAATGTGATTCAATAAACAAGCAGATAGAACCCTTTTGCACTCACACCTTGATTAGCACACTCTGAACTGTACATACCGTTATTTGCCCTAAACTTTTACACTAGATCACTTCTAGACAGACATTTGTGGTAATGAAAGTTTTTGAAAAATACAATCTTTGTAGACCCCTAAATGCATAATGGCAATAAACACAAATATGAACTAATACACTTAAAAGATTATATCATTAACAGATGCAGTTTATGGTAGCTATATACACATGGTCAAAATAATCCCTTCACCAAATCTGTGAACACAGTGATAAAAACATGAATGTCATCAGTTTTGATATAATGCCATATATAGGACATACTGTCAGCATATACAAAATGGAATCAGCCATTTACAAGCAGTCAAGTGCTGCACTGCACATAAAAATCAAACAACATTGAAATAAGTAGTTTGTATGGACGTTTAGTATTTGATACTTTGTAATATTACACAATATTTGATATAGTAACAATGGTGACAGAAAACTTATAAAAAACATAGCAACAGGTTGACTTGGCTTTGGAAAAAAGTGCACATAATAATATACAGCAATCAATCACAATACAAATATTGATAGATATTCATGAGACATAAAGTAAGGAATCAGATAAAGGAGCATATATTAAGCAGAGGCAACACTAGTACCAATAGTACAAAAAAACATAAAATAACGGTGGCCCTCATATGATTAATCACCAGTAGCACTAGTTTATTTTCTTGTAGTACCTTCTACATGTAAGACAACTATGGAAACATAAAAACATCTTCACACACTTGCATTCTGTATTACACATGCACCAAAACATTTACACTGACAGACTAGTACCATTGAAGCCTGAGCAAAACTTTGGGGCAGGTGGGACATCACTACCTCTAGATCCAATCCTGTCATTTTTTGGCATACTTATAATTCTAGCTCAATAAAACATGGTTCTGTTAGTACATTAAGATCCACAACTGCTGTATAATCTTTCTAAACTTATATTTTCTTCAAAACTGAATGTAAACTTTTGGTCAGCAACATTTTAAAATCAGTAAATGATTAGTTATCATCATACAATAAAAACAGCAATTGAGTTATATAATGTTCAACCTTGTAACTTCATTAAGAAAACCAACAGGTGGCAAAAATTCAAAAAAGTAATGACTTAAAACAGAATACTTCTTTCGTCTGATTGTGAAAGATTAGAGTATTAAAACACTTGCCTGAATCATCATCTTGTACATTGAACATATATATATAGAACCATTATTTATCTACATTTTACTATTACACATTACAATTGCATATAAAAACATCTCATGCATCAACAAATAATACAGTATCATTTTGGATTTTCATAAAAACTTTTTCTCCCAAATGTTGGTATTTTTTCTTCTTCTATACTTAAAATCTGAAAATGGCAAAAAAAGAAGAAAATTTTGGACAAAACTGGCTTAAATAAATATTTCCTGGCATTTGTCACATCCCAGTTTTCTACAAAATTATCCAATCAACAAAATATAGCCATTAACACATACGAATGTTTATGATAACGTTATCACGCAAAAAATAAAACACACTATACGACACAGACTACAAACTACTTTTTTTTATAGATTTTTTTGTGTAGTTTTTTTTCCAGTCCGAAGTTTGTGTCATATAATGCCAATAGAGAAATAGACATGATCAGCTAAGATATGAAATAATTAAACATAAACAAATGGAACAGTTTCTCAATATCCATATTGCACAGGAGGGAAATCTCGGCTACAATGAAGTGGGACATGTGTATAATAGCTCAGATGTTTTGCTGTATCTTTGTCAAAATCTAGTAAATAAAGTCATCAATGTGTCTAAAATATGCTGCTGAGTGCACCCTGTTGTGTACCGAAAAAAGCTCTCAACTAGATTCAAAACAGATTCCAACCATTATCAGCCCTTGATTAGATTTTAGATACAGTAAAAATATACAAAAAAAAACATCATGTGGAAGTATTAGTTGAGGGCAGGGGTGGTTATATATACATACATGGTAACAAATACATCATACAGTAATACAAAGATATGGCTTACACTTTAGCTCCATTTTCCAATATGGTTACCGAGATATCAGAATGTGTCAACTAACATAGCACGTAAAAACAGAAAAGAGAGTTAAGTGTTACTATGGCTGTATCCAAGTATATCACAGAGAGCCTGTCCAGTGACAAGCATTACTTCCACTCAGTGAAAATAAACAAAAAATAAGTCTTACAAACAATACAAACAATTAGGAATTATACAAGTTGATAATAAAATTTGCACTTTGTTTTGTACATATACAAATAATATAGCAATAATAAAAATGACAAATATATCTTTTTTTATATTTTTTTGTTTGTATTTTTTTGAGGTTTTATGATTTTTTTGGTTGTCATGATGTGATATAAATAATTCATAAAAGGACTTTCATCTATGATTATATCATGATAATGTGTTGAGGTTAAACAAGATGAAATCTAAACTATGAATAATGACTTTCAGTAATAACATTCCTGGAGCAGGACTGAAAGTGGCGTGGCAGAAGGGACACACTATCTGACAAGACGTATGGAAAAAATCTGAAAGACACATTGATACTTCCTCTGAAGTAAAAAAATAAAAATATGTGCTTTGCTTCTTAGAAGCAGTGAGCACCAAAATATTTGCATCAAGTGATATGTGTCCATCTGCCATGGCCTCAGTCCAGAGAACACAATTGAAGCTAGAAGTGATCCCACAACTTTCAAACATAACTAACCCGCATACAAGAGATCAATAAAGATGCAAAGGGAACAATTACAAGACAGTCATAATAGTCATACATTTTAGAGATATTTAAATTAATCAGTAACATATAACAGGTATCATTAATACAAGTGTCAAAGGTCAGCATAAGTAAATCACATAGTTTCCCCCAGCATATTGCCAAGTAGGTTATCTTCCACGGTTCCCCAGAGGGCACCACCACCAGTGTTACCTCCCTTAGGAGCGCCAGAGTTACCCCACATGCCTGTACCAGCGAGAGAACTTGAGACAGGTGTACTTGAGCCCCATGAGTCATGACGCACATTACCTCCCCCTCCACTGATCACACCAGACTGACGTCCACCACCACCCTGTGACCATTGACTAGGACCAGACATGGCACTCAACTGTTGCTCCAAGCGCTGAGCTTCTATCTCAGACACAAACTCAGCCACAATGGTTGTATTGCCCAGCAGACAAGTATTCAGAGACTTCTGTGCCTTGATGGCTTCCTCAGGAGCACGGTATTTGACTAGGGCCTGTCCATTGGACAGATTCAGATAGAAGTATTGCAGAGGGCCATGCTGCATACACAGGGTGCGTAAAGTAGACCCATCAATCTGTAATATACACAAAACAATGATAAGTCTCAAAGAGAAACCAAAGTACTCTTACTGAATGGCTTCAATAGTATAACAAACTTTTTAACAGCAGAAAATTCTTTGATAGAATACTTCAGCAACCAACAATCTTTTGAAAAAATAACTAGATTTGAGAGATTTACTTGACATACAAATTACAATACATACCTGTGGTGTGAGATTTTTCAGTATCAGAGCTGTTGTCATGTTAGAACCCCACTGGCCACCTAGACAGAAAGTAAACAAGAGGTGAGTGATGGTGTCTCCTGATCTCTCAATGTTCACTTCAGTCAAACCTGTACAACAGACGTGCCTCAACATGCACAACCACACACAGTTTATAGAATTTCATTACAAGAATATTAATTTGATTAAGAGACACAAGAGCATTTATGACAATACTCTTTGAAGTAACATGCATTTAAAAGATTTATCAACAGGGAAGGGAGGGGGCAATTTAGAAGAACAATGAATGGAGAGATGAATAATGAATTAGATGCATGAAGAGTAACAAGTCAGTCAAATGGAATAGTACAGCATTTTCCCAATCTTAGACAAAACGATACTGCAGTCTAGCATATTTCCTTGCATTATTTCTTTGATGAGACAGTTGTGGCTACAGACAAGTTTAAGATCTGATGAAGCCTAAATTTGAGCTAAGTTTATATAAGAGCACAGTCCTTATTAACACTTCAAATGCTATCAGTGAGATGATAACAGCAGTATGTGATATATGATTATGAACATTCAAAGCATTCCCACACACACTCACACACATGCAAGCCTCGCAACCAACCAGGAGAGATGGATAGTCCGCCGATACATAGAGGATGGACGGGAGGATTTGTATCATATGTAATATTAAAAGTGGGACATACCATCTGATCTGGGTGCGCTACCGGCCCACGAATGCTGTCTATTCATACCCATCCATCCAGATTTCTGCTGCTGCTGTGGTAGGCCTGGTGGTGGTCTAGACATGGCACCCTTACCCATTGGTACTCCCCATACCTCCGAGGTGAAGTTGGATCCAGCATTGCTATCCCCTCCGGCACTCCAAGGCTTGTCGTTACTCTGGCTAGATATTGGTTTAGTTGGCCAAGTGGATGATGAGTCGCTGTTAGGACTAGACTTGGTGAGTGATAGCAGATAGTCATCTTTCACGGTGTTCACACTAAAGGAGCGCACAATGCTGCCTGGTGTAATATGAGGATCATCTTCAACATTCTTGGAAATACCCTGCCAAGGCTTTCCAGGCACAAACTCTGGAATGGCAGGAAGAGAATCAAGAACAGAACTGTTGTGTGCTTCAGTAGACGGTGCAGTGGACATGAGAGATTCACCAGATGCATTCGGACCCTCGCTTGATGAAGGTGCCTCAGAGCTGGAGATTGGCCAATTCTGTGAACTACCTCCAGAGGCGCTGCTAGACCATGTAGAATCTCCACCAAGTTGTGTCAAACCAAGTTCATCATAGCGTCTCAGATTTGGTGTGGAGCTTGACTGCTGTATTGGTTTTGAGCCAACAGTTTTGTTCAGGGTATCGGTATTATCCTCTGAACTTGTGGTTGTAGAGTTTGCACTGGTTACTGCTGTCTGTTCAGAAGTGACTGCACTGTCTGGAGATTCTTTGTCTGGGGTTGACCTCTTCCATTGATTAAGACGGGACTGTGGTTGAGAGGTTGATATAGACAGATTGTTCATGTTTAGTTCACCTGATAGAGAGCCGTCTCCGCCGTCCTGGGAGGGTTGTGGCTGCTGCTGCTGTTGGGACTGAGTCTTGCCAAGTAGGCTGTTCTGGGCCGTTGTAATGTTCTTCTGTAGAAGCAGTATCTGTTGTTTGGCTGAGTTGATTTTGTGGACAACCTGCTCTAACTGCATTCTCTGCACTTGTGGTGTTCTGTTGACAGCTGGCTGCTGAAGTAACTGTTGTGTAGTAACAAGCTGCTGTAGGTTATGCTGAGTCTGAAGCAGCTGCTGTAGCATGACTAGTACAGGTGCTGGCAGCTGCTGGTTCAGTAACTGAGGACTGATGAGGCCCGCCTGTACGGCCAATCTCAGTTGCTGGAGGATTTGTTGCTGAGCCATATGTTGCTGTATAGCTGGTGTCTGCTGACCGCCAGGCATCTGACCTCTCCCCATGGGACCCTGAGGTGGATTAATGGAATTCATAGACTGTGGTGTGGGTGGTGGTGGTTGCTGGCTCTGAAACTTCTGTACAATCTTCTGTTGTTGCAGCACACTGTTAATACTGGGGTTATTGGAGTTAAGACTAGAGGGGTTGTTGAGACTAGGTCCGTTGTTGAATGGGAACTGATTTGGTATCTTCTGTTGAGCATTGTTAAATGGAGTATTTTGCATGTGATTCATGTTAGGCACAAATGAGTTGTCTGGTTGAGTATCTGATATGTCATCATCTGGCATCATACCGGCCATCCTTCCCATATCAAAATCACCATCCTTCTTCCTACGGTTATACAGATAGCCTGAAAGAAACAAAAACATCATATATATATAACAAAAATATCATATACAGATAGCCTGAAAGAAACAAAGACAGCAAACGTTTGTTTCAACCTAACACATAATGTAACATATAGATATATCACATAACTATGCAACATAGCCATAACAAATATCTTCATATTACACTCACGTTTAATAGCATTCCCTAATCTTGTTTCATAAAAGTTTATATTTAATGACAGCTCATGTAAGATCCAATATATACACTTATTAAAATACCATCTAGTTCAACAAGACATCAAGAAACTCATAATAATCTCTTTTTAACAGTCTGACACAGTAATTACTTCAAAATCAACTTTGCCAAAACTTGAAAACAACTCCAAACTTGTAAAATCTTTGATACAAAATCTTAATAGATAAATATGTAACTAAGCTCATATACACTCAGCTATCCAACTTCAAATTCTAATGTCCTTACCCAAAGCACCCTGTATGTTCATGTCGTTGTTGATTAAAGCATGCTGAGCTTCATCCTTCTGCAAAGACAAAATAGAAAGATTGGGTAAGTAGAGCACAATACCAGTATTAGAAGTGATAGCTTGTCATTTTGGTAGGTATTGTGTAAAATGAGATGTGTTTAGTTTTAAGATGCAGATAAATTCAATTGTTTCCTGCTTCATTTTGTTGTATTGATAAGAGTTAAAATTGACGAAAAGCTTCCAAATGGACAGTCAATAGTGAAATTCAAAACAAAAAAGCCTAGTGAACACACCCTATCTGCTTGAAAGGTAATGAGTTTATTAAATGTTGTTCTGCTCCTAATAGTCCTTTCGTATAAGACTATAAATGGACAAATAAAGATCTTGTAGGGTGTGTAGTGGTAAAAGTATGGTATAAACCAGTTTGTACTTTTTATTTCAAGTTGCATTCTCTATAATAAATATACTAATTGTTTCTTACAGATTTCTACCAATATATCAAATCTGTTTATTACTAGTGCTATGGCTGTTGATGCTTTTTGGTATAATTGATAATCTATGGTAATTTACAAAAACAAGATAACAGATTGCCCATCACTGGTGAGTATTTTACCTTGAAGCCCATGTCCATGAGTTGTTGCAGGAGTCGAATTCTCTGTGGAGGTTGGGGGCCAGTTCCTGGGAACTTCATTGGTCCATCCTGTAAGTTATATCATACTCTCCATTGGTTTCCTTGCATATTGATTGTGAGCGTTTTTGAACAAGCGTTTATTTAATGTTGGTGGTTAAAATGAACTGTTCTTGGGTAATCAGACAAGCTCTATGGAATTATTTATATTCAATAACAACTTCTCCATATGAGTTAGAGACTAAAAGCAAAATTTTACTACAAAGAATGGTACCCGGCAAATCACCAAGATCCTGTTAATCCAGAGAAGTTTAGCGTTTTTTCCTCAATGGAGCTATGGACATTTACAGGTTGCTTCCTCTTGAAGAATTTCTTTTAAATAAAGAATGATGTGGAGCGTACATAATTTTTAGTTTTCATTTTTAATTGTTCTTTCTTGTGATTACAAAGTGCGAAAAAACGCCCTGTCTACCAATTTGTGAGACAGTCCAGTGGTTACTCCACTAGGCTGTATAGTAGTTAATTATAAACCTAGTTTTAACTTCAACCTTCATTTAGCCAACACCTTCATAGTTAGGTTTTAAAGCATTTGTTAACATAGCAAAGCTACAACATTACTATATCGACAAATTCTTGTTGGTCTAAGATGGTAATATAATGCTTTTAGCAAGAATTCATTACTGAATCACTCAATTCAATGTTATATTTTTTTAACATTTCAAGGAAAACTGATAAAAAAATTTGCTACATAGTAAATCAAGTATGTTTCTAAAATAAAATATACACAAATCAGCATCACAACACAAAATGGATATAAATTATACAACTTGTTGAAATTCATATTGTATTATCTTTTTGTAATTTATGACAAACCCAGCCAAGCCAACGTATTAGATGCAATACACATCTCAGATTCCTGGAACTGTCCAATGCAAATCATGAACAGCAGTCAAGCAGTACATGGTTTATCATTTACTTTCATGGTCAATGCTTAAGTGTTCTATCTGCTTCTTTATTCAAAAGCACTTAGAACCTTTTCGCTTTTTGTTTGATCAATAAATAAGACTTAATTGATTGTTGAATTGAGATTACTATTAATTAAGTTCAAAAACTGCAAGCATGCTTCATGTAATGGGATGTCAATGCTAACATGGTGTCACTGCTTTCTTACTGTAAATTGGAAAAGTTTACATAGATCTGCAAATGCTCATAAAATGGAGCCAAAACTATGTGCAATTTGCATAAGTCTTTATCATTACTGGCTAGTCTCTTGAATTTGCAAAGGCCAACATGTGATTAAAGTTGCTAGAAAAATGAAAATCTTGCATACCACTCACAAATAACAGCATTTTAGGCAAACTCATAAGAGACAGCAGAAAGATTTACAATGAGTTGATTTTTTTTCTTTTTTTGTGAGTGCAAGATTATACATACTTATGCAGTGATACATTGCTACTTCATTGTTTAAATCTCAGTAGTGGAAATAAAAGTTGATACGGTGTTTAGTTTGTGGCGTGTGTATGTTTTTATGCCATTCAAAAACAAAGTCTTTTATAGATTCCCCCATTTATAAAACTCTTATTTATTACTCGACTTAAGAAATTTATTAATTTAGAGAAAAAGCTTTACAATACAGTTATGTTTGCACTGTGAAGTGATTGACAACAGTATTTACTATAGAAGATACCTTAGGCCTTGTTTGATTGTTTTCTTTGCTTTACAAACGCTAGCATGAAACTCTTATTTACCATTTATCATGACGGCATTATTTGAATATTACTGTCACAGGGCTCAAGCTTGAGGAAGACAAATAATACCTAGACAGTCTAACTTCTCACTAGTGTGGTTGAAAAGTCTGTTGACAAAGGTCAAGAAAGACTTTCAACTATTACTAGACTAATAAAAAAACAAATCAAATATTTTGTCTTTAGCGATTTGTAAAATTTCCAAGATATTTATTGGACCAATTCCTTTTTATCAGCCATGACCAAATGAAGGAGCTTTTCGCACAGACTGTAGTTTGCTGTCAAATTGAATATGCTCGCAAACTGACTTCACTATATTACTTACGTCTCCCTACCATCTCGGATAAGCTTGAGCTCTGCTGCCAGCCAACTGTTTGCAATCAATTTTTTTATCGCTGTACTTTATAATTTCAGTCTCTTTGACTTGTTGTTGACACAAAAACCACAGAGCCACAAAGGAACAAAAGCATTTAAGGACATCATGCAAGAAAAAGGCAGTAAACAAACATGTTAGGGTAACAAAAAATTCTAAAAAAATATAGAACTTGTTAGATTCGGTATTCAGAAAAATTAAGAAAAAACGTCAGGGCAGATGAAGCAGAATCATGATGATGTCACCTCAAAAAACATAAATGTGAAAACAATGTTAGTAGGTTAGCATCTATGCAAGATGACCAGGGCCCCAGATATATCCAACAACAAAACCGGAAATCTCCACATTAGAGTGCTTCCACGCAAAGATCAGCTACATCAACAAACGGAAAAAGTTCCAGCATCCACACTATCCAGAGTTATGGTTATTCTAGGACCCTGGCCTGAGGCAAGTTGAATGTTGTTGTGAGCAGTTGTTGTATACCTTTACGATACTAGTGCGTTTGTCCTTGTTCCAGCCAGTAGCACTGTTCCAAGACGAGTTACTTTGTTGGGCTGTATCATTCCACGTACCCATATCAGCATCATCCCAGCCACCCATACTCTCCTCACTCCAGATATCTTCCTGTTGACGAGGCAAACACAATAGCCCTTAAGTCTTAACGCTTACACACTTGCTCAACAAACACACAGAAGACTCATTAATATTCATCAGTCATGGTCATTACTTCACACCCAGACGCCAACAAACCAAAGATACAGAACCCGATAACTTGTTGTACAACCTGGCCAAGCTGTGACAACACTCCACACTCCAGTACTCTTAAAACAGCAGTATATCAAACTACATTGTTATACATTCTTGCCTCAACGCATACACTACATTAACAGACTAAAATCAGATCTGAAAACATTGAAGATAAAGAGTGTTCAAAACAGCATAGGGGGAGAAAAAACAGGCCATCAATGACCATTAACCTCTGACATCACCATGATATGCTTCCACTGCCCTGTCTTATATTTCGCTTCTAGAACATTGTTTGGCATAAAAAAATACACAACACCATATCGCTATAAATAAAGTTAAGTCATGCTCAATGCACAGTATATACATGATTTGGCATACATTCAAGTCTTCAGATATAGAAGATCTAAAGGTTATATCGGAATAGTTGGGCCTCGTGTGTTATCACTATATGAATGCCTAGTACCAAAATGTTATAGCTAGTTCACTCATACATTTATGCTTGTCCTATGAAATGAAAACTAAACTTTCAAATCAATTAAAAGTATTGTTCAACAAGCATTTTTAACTAATTGCTTACAACAAACCAGTTGATCACTTATAAAACCAGTTTCAAAGTTTTTGTTAAAACATATGGTATTTTTCTCTGCTCACGTGACCTTTTTTTATATTAATCAAAACAATGGTAGGGTATAGTTTTGAAGTGACGAGATTCCAGTTAACCCAGGATGTTGTATGTACTTGCTTGCTGCTGAAAGAACCATGTATCTGCTGACCTTGTGTAGCATGCAGTATTGGCTTGGCGTGGGCCTGAAAACATCTGCCATTATCTACAAGCATGCTGGCTATAGATAGGATGTAGTAACATAATGTAGACGAGGGTAATGTATCCATCTTCCCCAAAGCAGCCATAGTTCCAAGTATGTACACATGACAAATTGCACCAAACCAAATATAAACAAAGGTATCGGCAACAAAATACAAACAGGAAAATTCAACAAACAAAACTTGGAGAAATATAAAAAACAAAAATAGGCAAGGCAATAATGATGATGTCAGAGGTAGTTTTGCTGTGAAATGTGGAGTGCTGCAAAGTTGCATGTTGAAAATACCAGTAATTCACATTTTGCATATATGAACACTTTAAAAACACAAATTATTGATTTCAAATTTCGGCCTTCGCAAATAAAACACCTTAAAGGTAACTATATCAAAGCATAAATAAGCAAGCACGTTAAAAGTGAAAGCAATTAGTGCATTATTTTCTCATTAATGTTGAATCTTAGCAGCAAATTTTAACTCTACTAATTTTCACCGCTGGTTACAATAATACTTTCCAATGTTAACAAGTATTCTTTCATGCAATATTAACAGCACAGACATTTCATATGAATGAGATCCACTAGACAACTGATAACAACACACAATGTGAAATCAACAAGCACCAATACACTGTGATAGCATAACGGTACTATATGAACTGTCTATCAAGATAAAGTGAGATTATTGCAGACAATGGACTACACTTTTGACTGATACAATCTTCTCTATTGCTATTATCATAGAAAAACAAACGGAACTATTAACAAACAATGTAACAAATTAACACTGGTTGAAAATAGTGTTCTAACAGCCAGTACTGAAACTCATAACTGACAAAATAGAAGCGCTTACCTTTGGTAGGTTCCAATTCAGGTCATCTACTCCTCCATACTGAGCTGGATTTTGGTTTGCCATCTTTGGAGTTGGTTTTCCCATACCTGGATTCCACTGCGTTTGGTTATTTGGGTCCCCTTGCCAACCGGCTGGACCACGCGGCTGAAAACAGGCACAACATGTCACTGTATGGCTGATCTTCCCCAAAATGATATTATTGTATAATTTTTACCAATAAATGTACAATTTCTTCACTTTGTCAAGAAATACAAAAGATTCTCTTTGACAAGATATGGTAATTAAATGGCAATATCTTAAGTCAATGAATTCTATAATTTTGATAAAGTGCCACAAAACATTGTATACTTACTGGTGGATGGCTTCCAGGATTCCAGAGTCCAGTGCCATCATCAATTTTCGGATCATGTGACATTGGATCTCCCCATCCTGACCCCATTTTCCGATTCTGACCAATTGCCTGCGGACCAGGTGGTCCACCACCTGGGGCATTCCATTGGGGTTGTTGAACTGGTGGTTTACCTTGTGGGTCTCCCCAGTAGGATGTACCATCATTGTTTGCTGAGTTCCTGCTATCTCCCCAGCCAGCTGTTCCATCAGCCTCCCCCCATGTAGATATACCTCCACTTGCTGCTGCACTAGGACCACCGAAGAATCCAGTTTCTGTGGATCCTCCCCAATTTGCATTATTATTGGGCTGGTTTCCTGGCGGAGCGCCTCCCCACGGACCCATATTCTTATCTGGACCTGGGACCTGCCCAGGTGCACCAACATTCCACTGCTGAGAGTTTGCTCCTGATGGGTCCGGAGGTTTTTGCTGATTACCTGGCCAATTACTTGGTGGTTGTCCTGGAGCTCTGGCAACATTCTGATTGCCACTCCAAGCTGACATGTTATCTTTGTTTGCCTCCCATATTGCTGTGCCATTATTGTTATTCCAGATATTATTTGTTCCCTTCTGCTGCGGTTGATCAGGCACCACTGATGCAGTGGAGATTTTACGCTGTAGTTTTGGGGATGTTTCTATACTCCAAGTAGTATCTTGACGTACAGGTTTCTTACCCCAACCGTCAATACTTTCTATTGCCCTTCTGAATACAGTCTGTCGTTGCATCTCCTCTGGAGACATGGAATTCGTACTATTTTGGTTACTGGCCTGCTGCTGAAGATTCAGTCCTTTTCCAGCTGCCTGGGCCCAAGAACTTGGTCTTTGCTGATCTGTTTGACCAGCAACCTGTGGATTTGGGCCCTGACTCTGAGACACAGATGGGGATGTTTGATCCCAATCAGCACTACTTGGATTTCCCCAACTAGTTGTTCCCGTTAACCTGGAATCTTGTGAAGAGATTGGCATTCCCCATCCAGAGGAGCCCAGATTGTCACTTAATTGAGCACTGCTTCCATTTGAACTGTTTGTAATACTTGTGGCTGGATTAATAGCGAGACCAGAAGAAGCATTACCGGTGGAGATTTTCTGAAAGCCCGCATTATTTCCAAATGCACTGTTACCCTGTGAGGACATGCCTCCATTAGGCCCTGGTGATTGAGATGTGGTGAGCGAACCGCTTGGTTGGCTTGACTGAGGTCCAATGTGTTGAGCACCACTGACTGGCAAAGATCCTTGCATATTTCCACTAGAACTTGTTGGTAGCTTATTTGTAGACTGTGAGGGGGGCATTGTCCCGGGTGCACCCCAGCCCCCTCGATTGGAAAGTGTGCTATCAACAAGTGTGGAACTTGCACCAGATTGCATATGTCCTTGGTTGGTCGAAAGACTACTATTGCTTCCATATCCTAACAGATTCACATTATTGGCACCTGAGGAAAATGTCTGGGTTGAAAGACCCCAGTTTGGTTCTAGTCCACCTAGACCAGAGCTGCCGCCCCAAAGGCTGGAAGCGCCTTGAGTCTGCATGGCACTGTCTAGACTCAATGTTGAGCGACAAGAATATCACAGATAATTTATCCACGCGAATGTCATTGGCATTCCTTTGTGAAATTTGGTAAAATATCCACTGAACAGATTGAACACTGTAGTGGTCTTGTTTGTATAAGAATGTAGTAGTAAATCACAACCCTAATTTTAATATCCTTAACAAATCCTCCTGAATCATCCGACTAGTTCCAAACTTGTGTAAGAAGTTTGGTATCTGAAAGAAAACAAACACAGATCATGAAACATTTAACAAATCAAAAATCAAAATGAGGATTGATAAAATCCCTTTCCGAAAACAGAAGTACTTGTAGAAGAAGTATACACAAGACTTTAACATAAAGGCGCTCAAAAAAATTCTGCACTTAAAGTTACTGTTCAAGAGCAAGTGTACAGTGCCATTTTATTTTTGCCAGCATTATAAATTGCTCATGCGATCTTGTGATATAGTGCATATAAGAGCCAATTTTCATTCACATAAGTCATTTACAGAATTTACACATTAAATCCTTTACAGATGCAATATGGATTTTATAAAAGAAATAATGAATAATTTAAAATCTTCAATGACAGTAACTTTACTATTTTGTAATCAAATGAAAACTACCCAAATTTAAAAATGGAGTTCATGCGAGTTATACTGACATACAAAGAAACCCATAATTATTATACCAACAACAGCGGGTATCAACCAAATAAAACAAAGTGTCCAACTTACCACTATGAACTGTATAATGAACTGAACTGGCTTTTCACAGTTGATTTGGCATTGAAAAATGAATTGTTCTCATTGGCTGAGTAGGTAACAACCTGTAAAGAAGAGGTATGAACAATTAAGAGTCAACACATCCAATAGTTCAGACATTAATACTGTTACGTAGATGGGCTACAGATTACAACGGGTCCGACCAAAATACTTTTTTCCTTTTACACACGCATTTTTATTTTCATATTCTAGCAGGGTTACTGTTTGGGTTAAATGTTGAACAAAATTCCCCTTTTTAGATCGCATTACAGAAATGTTTTGGTTTGAGATTTTACTTTTACTATCAAATAAAGAGAAGCATCACAGTTCTCAATCTGCACATCCTATCTTTCTAAGTGTGTGTAACAAAGAACTGAAAACAAAATCGATACAACCTATGTTTGAATGTGACCTGGTAAAGCTACAACACTTACCTTAATTGGTTAAATATAGCACATTAGAAATCACTGGCAACTACAAAACTTGAGTGACACACACAGTTTCAGGTATTAACAAATGGCAGCAGAATGAGTACCTGAAATGAGCAAACGACACAAACATAACAAAAATATTCAATCAATATCTTATCCACAAAGGAACTTGTCATGGATCAAAGCAAAGCATGATTCAATAATATGTTTACAATGATGAAACGTTTTTATTTGGAACAAAGATTTTTGAACAACTGCACAGATCTGCCTTCTGATTTCATAGATATGACAATCTTTTTCAATAGCTTATGATACATATATCGCCACACTTAGAACAACGTATCTGTTCCACTTACAATTTAAATCTAAAACAGAATGGGGTGATAGAATAATAGAATGTTTTACTTACTTTTAAGTCAATGATATGAGATCTTTTACAGTTGTAAGGTTATGCTGGTAGATCATAAATAGTATCTGAAAAGAAGGAAACAAATGTGACAATGTTACAAGAAGTCAAACAACAAGAGGAAGACAATATAGGAGTGAACAATACATCAAACAGAGCTCAGGCTAGAGGGAGGTCATTTTGTTAAATATTAAATATGGCATCATGCAAAAATGTTCTTGATTTTTGTCAAATCTGAAGGAAAAAATCTCACTATTTTCTTGGACAAGTTTTAGCCCTATGGAGTATTACATACAATTCTCATAGATATACAATAGAAAGCTAAATGAACTCACTCTAGAAAAATGTTCGAACAATACTTTAATGACAATATACATTATTGAAAGATAAAAATGCCTCAAAGAACAAGTAAAAACTACCTACCGGAGATTACACTCACATGAAGGCAGTGATTATATGATGATTCTGAAAACAAAAAGGAACTCGTCAAAAAAAGCAAAATATATAGTTTTACCCTATGGCAAACAGTATCAATGAAGTCAGCCTTTGGGTAAATATTATTAAAGAACAATAGTTACAGTAAGCAAGACAAACTCTTGGAACTTGCAAAGGCATCCTGTTGGATATGTTTCTGGGTTATAAACAATTCACATTTGCGTAGACCTCTCTTAACATGATCTCAAATGAGTTTTGAGTCAGAATGTAGCACAAATTTCTAAAAAGACTGCAACAATAAAAACATGTGCTTTCGATCATAAGGAATATTAATATAAGAAAAGGATAAACTTTTTTTTCTCTCAAAATAACTGAATAAGATGTCATATTTCCAATACCTTTATCAAGTTGAACCAGAATAATGATTCATGGACAGTTGTATGCTTACCTTTAAATGACTTGATGAAGAGCATTTAGTGTTGACAAAGAAGGCAAGACAAGTTCAACAAGATCTTTGGATATCAGCTGAAAATAGACAAACAGAAATACGTAAATACAATGTGGAGTGGTGGAGTTTGACGTAATGATGCTGTCATACAAAATGCCTTTTGTGTTCCCTTTTTACCCAATGTCACCTATCTTCGACAAACATGTTCAAAATACAGTACAGGTAAATTGTTTACTACACTACACTGTATTTACTTTCACAGTAAGAATGGGTAATATTCTAACAAGGTGCATTTTCACAGACAAAAGGTGCGAATGCACTGTTTTAACAAACATTAAAATATTGTCTTCACAATGATGAAAGAAAATCAACTACATCCAAATCTTAAATTTCATTAACACCAAGATCATGAGATGTATCCCTGTATGCATAACACTCTTGAGACAACCCCTGTTGCGGTGAAAAATACAACAAACAACCACTAAAACAAACATATTTTTCCGTAAGCAATGTTCGTGAAGTAAATACGATACCTTTAGTTTAATAACACACATTTAATGATATAGAAAACAACAGACACTTGCATATTTCTATATTTGTTTCTCGATTGGTTGATAAAAAAAACTCCCTTCCAAGCCACCATTTTGAATATCCAATTACTTCGGTCACCCCGGCGAACATGGAGGACAAACAACATCTAAAATTCCCATAACGGCATCAGTAGCACACATTGACCGTTACTTATACACAGACAAATTACATTACTTATGTGATAATAGGATGCCGTGTAAAGTGCATGGAAACACAGCTAAATACACCGTGTATTTGCGCTGCCGGAACGTCAATACACAACTTGACCTACTTTGCTGCACATAGCCTCGTCTAGACGAACCATTTTCTAGATTACTCCATATTACCAAAACAAAATGACAGCAACGTAGTAACATTACCGCCTTAAACATGGCTCACTCGATGGAAAGATACTTAAGCTACCGCCTCTACACAACTATTAAAGCCAAACTAGGAAAGAAAAGCCAAAAACCCTTACCTCGATAAGGAATTCAACAAACGAGTTGCTACCCTGGAAAGATTGCACTTTTATCACAGAATGCTTGCGATACATGAACAAATAATACAGTCTTTAAGAAAGCACCGGTTAGGAGACATAGTTATTGCCGAAATATACAAATGTACAAGTAATTCCAGCTGATCTAACACGCCCGAAATAGCCGGGTTAGGCAGCAAGGCTCAGTTCAGAGCAAACTGTCAGATTAAATGCCTAGATGCTCTGCGCTTGCGCAAATAGCCCACGTGACCTTGACAAGCCGCACGCATGTACATTACCGTAATAACGCTAAAAGATATGGCAAGTTTCCCAAACTTAGCTTTCCAATAAGCTAAACGTTACAGAATGACTTCATAACAACCATACAAACATGTACACGAATATTAGTAGATTACAGTATAATTAAACACAGCAGGTTTTTCTGCACTTTAATGCAGGGGTTTGACATTATTGGAAGACAGTGAATACAGTTTAAACATTAGTATTGACTCAAAGTTATATACACCCTTACAGGAGTTTTTTTCTCTCAGGATAATTATATTTTGAACATTGATAGCCTGTGTAACCATGTCAAACCTGATTTCAGTCACCGTATATGTTCTAAGCCTTAGACTAGTTTTCTAAATTTAATGTCAACTTGCATAAATTAATCATTGAGTCTGATAGTGCTCTCCATTCACTTATTGTACCATATTTAACCTAGAAAAAAAACATCTTAGGAACTACCATATACTCAATTTTAAAACAAGGATGTCTATACATAAAAAAAAATGGTATGATATTAATAATGAACAAACACTCAATATAAATAATCATCCTGTCCATGTTTTCAGCAGATAA
>ENA-OREC01000088-OREC01000088.1-marine-metagenome-genome-assembly--contig:-NODE-88-length-22721-cov-12.958179_pt1 | contig 22721 bp, 15 predicted proteins | sample MGYA00248626_ERZ508543 | MGnify/ENA primary metagenome ERZ508543 (study PRJEB26211, sample SAMN05518279) | marine metagenome | isolation source: Puget Sound, Washington, USA | host: Bankia setacea...
AAAATGTACATTTAACATAATATGTAGCATATAACCATACTTGTACCAGCTATTTCGATAATACTACACCATTGATACAGAGTGTGATCATGTTGTAATGATTTTGGTTCCTATCGTAAATTCAAAATATGTCTGAACACTTAACTTTTACATTCCAATGAACATACTAATATATAACATTATGTTGGAAACCTACCTCTAAGTCGACAGTCTTCCTGATTTTGTTGATGCTTCCACCGACTTTGAATGTTTTGACCTGTCTCTTAGCTGTTAGATAATCGAAACCAATGTTGGCGCTGTAGCCTGATGGAGAGCTGCTGATGTGAGACATCATCTGTACATCAACCGTAGTGAAGAGCTGACTCATTCCAACACTGAAACTGTACAATGATATCAAACAATTACTATATTATTTGTAAAACACTTTATTCTTAGAAAAAACTGATAAGCATAAGTATTTGTATCAGCATGCCTTGAGGAATATTGTCTCAACAACAAAAGTCAACAACATCCTATTTTTCAAGACCAAAAATAAACACACCAAAAGACATATCTGCTTATATATCATAGTGCAAATACTAAGTTCAGTTTATATCTTCTTATTATCTCTTCACCTTTAAAATGGCTACAGAAAGCATACATTGGTTAGGACTGCTGTTATGGGTAATTCCTTCCCTAGCAGACGTTCATATAACTAATAAAATGAAAGCTTCTATCTTACCAAGAACTTAGTACGCCTAGGTATGCTCATGTAAGTCGTCTGCAATATGAATAAATCAATAAATCAGGCACTTGGTTCTCTTTCTATTTTATTTTAAAATTCTATGCATATGTGAATTTCAAAGTAAGTACCTGTAGTTGGTTGAGCTGTCCTGAGAGATGTCTTCAAGTTTTGTAGAGAACACAATATTCTTCCTGCTATCTCTGGAGTAGATGAGTTCTGTACGGCCTTCAAACAGTACACCTCCACGGTTAACTGTCACCTTGGAGCCCAACTGTACATCCTAGATGGTAAATAAGAGAAACATTTGATTGATTACTGTTTACTTGTCTATTCATTAAATATATTTTTCAAGACCAAATTGGAGACTCTTTAACTTTTATCAAATATGTAATTTTATTTCTTTAAAGCAATGGAGAATTAAAAGGCACGTTCATTAATATGAGGCTTTTTAGAAAGTTTTAGATTTATTTGTTCATTTTTTAATTATTTACTTTGTTGATCTAACATCATTATTGCTGTTGATCAATACTTTTATTTAATGATTTGATATGACACACAGGTTTTAAACTATGATGAAAATACATTGAATACACAAACATGTCACAGTAATAATTAGTATAATGATATAAGAAGTTGTTGCAATGAAATAACCCACACATTTAGAGTATGAAGCAATACTAACCTTTGGCATGGTGATAGTGATGTCTGCATTGAGAGCATTGTTGTCAGCTACTACCACAGACTGAAAGCCAACCTTCTTTGTAACATCAACATCTGCATCCCAGAGAAACTCTCCCTTGGTGAGGCGCATTTGTTGTGTAAGTGTAAGTTCCAGGCTTCTCCATGGTAACACTAGTTTGGCCTTGGTGTTTGTGTTGTCATAAGAAACGTCATAGCCAGCTTTATTCTGTTCAGTTCTACCCCAGGCAATGTCAACTTTGTTTCTTTTTGCGTTAAGGAGACCATCCAGAGACCAGAGTAAGTCAGGATTGGACATCGAGGCCTTCACAGTCTTGTCATTGAACCTCATATCGTAACCTCCCTCAATCTTCATGTTATAGTCAGGTATATTCTGATTCCAGTTCAAGTTCAAATCAAAGTCTACACAGGCCTTGGTAAAGTCTCCATCTATGGAATATACCATTGGTTCTGGTGCCAGGAATGTGATGACTAGGTTTTTGTGGTCACCCTTAAAGTCATAGTCTGCCTTCATGTCAAAAATGGCTTCAGAGTTATGGTCAATTTTGATTCCCGAGGTGTATTTCACAATGTTGTTCTTGTGGAAAATCTCCATGGCGCCTCTACGTAACTGCCTGAAAGGAGTTGAGATAGAGATGCTTCCATCTAAAGGAGATAACGTAAGGGAGCTGTCCATGATGATTTTGCTTCTGCTGTTCCAACCAGTCTGTATGAGAGCAGAGTAATGGCCTTCTGTATCAGCGACCAAGTTTCCCTTCAGTCTAATGCTCTCAAAATCTTCAAAGGGTGTGTCAATGTTGAGTGTGAGACTAAGTGGTTTCAATGATGCAGCCATTGTTCCTTTAATTGTTTTCCCCATTACAGCTATGTCACTCTCACACTGCATTCTATCCGTACTACCAGTGTGTGTGTAGGAGATACTGTTAGCCTCAAAGTTTTTGAAAGGTGTTTTCAGTACAACATTAGTGGTGAAGTGCCTCCATCCGTTGTTGATAAAGTCAAACTTTCCACTTACAATCTTGCCTGAAGCATACTGGACTTCTGCTGTGGTAAGGACATTGCTGGAGCTACCACTGTGTGTGAAAGATACAGACATATCCTCCATGTTGTTGAATGGTGTCAGAAGAGAAACCTTGCCTTCCAATACTGGCTGAAGTTGGAATGAAATGTCAAGGTCAATCTTCTCATCTTGGTTCTTGAGGAGTAGCTCTGTTTTGAACTGTTGAAGGCCACCATCATGTTTGAGTTCTACTTCCTGTTCGAATACTTCCCCTGCAGCAATGGTTGTCATTGTGGAGCTAACCGTAAGAGCATTCAAGCCAACTTTGAAGACAGATTTGGAAGTGATCTTATTGTTCTCTCCCATTGCTATTTCCCAGGTGTTTGTGAAGTCTTTCAAGTTTCCTACATGCTCAGCAGAGACTGAGATACTGTTGGTGAATGGTGAGACAAAGGTGGCTTTCGATGTTGTAGTCATGCCAACAAAGCTATGGCTGTAATCAAGTTTGACCTCTTTGCCTACATCATATCGAACTGTTACGCCTGTTGAGAAGGCACTTAGATCTCCTTTAATGTTATATTTCATTGCAATGTCCTCAAGATACTCAAATGGTGTTTTCAATGTAACCTCACCGTCGTTCTTAGATAGCTCTGCACTTCCAGAGATGGTATTCCCTGCAAATTTGATGTTGGCAGAAGACTTGATGAAAGGAACTGAGCCTTCGTGGCTGACTTTTACCTCTGATACTTCATAACCTTTGAACGGTGTACTAATACGTAGGGTGCTGTCAATGCCCTTTCTCCAGCTGAGGGTTAAATCGCCATTAAACTTTGTTGTGTCATTCCAAGAGAACTCAGCATGCGATGAACATCTGTAGTACCGTGAGTTATGTGACAGCATTCCACTGATTGTGTCACGCTCTGGAATCTCTATCTTAAAACTACCTTCAATAGAATCCTTTGTATCTGCAGATACTTCAAATATCCAGCTGTCTGTTTGATGAGTGAACTCACCATTGCATTTAAATTCTGGTAAAGTGGCCTGGAGGAAGTACACAACTCTCAGTGTATGTGGTGTTAAAGAGGAAAAACTGAAGTCTACAAGATTCTGTTCCAAGTCATACTTCAGAAGCAACTGCTTGTCCTCTCCAGATACCATTGATACAGTCATTTTGCTGGGGAATGTAGTCATCTGCCATTTATCGTCACCAAATGTAACAGTTAGTAAACCTTGTTTCTTCCCATCAATCATCAGATCAGACACAAGGTTGTAGTTTTCTGCCAATTCAAATTTACCTGTAACTGGTGGATAGAATGGTGAATCAATCATGATGGTGCTTTCAACAATTTGAGAGTTATCAAAAGACAGTTCTGCCTTACTTCTGTCAGTGCCAAGATCCAAATAACCTGTGAAGGTAAATCCGGTCTGTCGTGGGCTCCAGATGGCAGATAGTTTGGTTGGGTTGTACTTCACTGGCGCAGTTAATTCAATGTTTGCAGTTGGATTATTCTTGTTCAGCAAAGACACATCAAGACCATATAGTGTTTCACCATCTGTCTTAAAGCTTCCATTAAATTTGTATTGTCTCTTGTTGTAGGACTGAGAAACATCCACATCAACTATTTGACCATTTGCCATAATCAGTAGGTATTTAATCTCAATATTGGACAGATCAGCAGCGTCAAGTCTGAGTGTATTCCTGTACACTTCACCATCAAAGTTCAGAATAGCAGACACCTCAAAGCTGGTGAAAGTTCCATCAAAGTCTGAGCTAAAGGCTATAATCGGGGTGACCAGTTTTCCATTAAAATTAAGTTTATCTGTTAGTTTGTACTCAAGTTTCAGTGCATAGGTGACTTCATTTCTTACAAGTTTCCACTCTCCCTCATAACCTGATCTTGTTTCATTGAGAGAAGCAAGGAGATGGTGATCAGGAAGGTCCATCACAACTTTAACTGCTACTGTGTTAATAATATCTACATCAGCTGAGATACTACTACTTGTTCCTTGTACCAGTGTGTCTATGGCTGTAGAGAATCGAGTCACCTCTGATCCTGAGTGTTTCAAGTTCACCACAATTGGCTCAAAGAATGGAGAGCTTATTCTCAACTCAGACTGCAGGTTATCATTGTTGTTGAAGCTGAAATCTGCAACTGTCTGGTCAGTGTCTAGGTTGTATTCTGCGTGGCATTTGAAGTTATCAGGAGAACCTTCATGTGTTAGCTTAGCCATAATTGTTGGGATAGTTGGACAGACCAAGGTGAGCTGTGTGTTTAAGTTATAGCCAGTGAGTTGGACAGACATGTCCAGAGAACTGTCCAGCTTTCCATGCGTTGTCATCTTACAGTTGGCTGATGCAGTGACACTTTCACTCATTTGTTCAAAAGTTAGGCTTGTCTCAAAGTTAGAAAGAGTCTCAAAAGGTGTAGCCATTTCAATAGAAAACTGCTTCTTCTGTGCGTTGCTAATCATCATATTAATGTCAAGGTCATTCATCTCAGGTGATACAAGAGTTATCCTAGTATCCATATTTGGGAAAGAACCTTCATGACTAAAGCTTCCAGATAATTCTGGGATATATGGTGACTTGATATCGAATCTAGTGACTACTGAAGGTGATAGCGTAAAGTCAAGGTTAGCTTCCGATTTGTCAGCTCCAAGTTTTATTTCCGCATGGCTTTTAAAGTTCTTTAGTATACCATCTACATTGAAGCTCAGACTCACAGGTTTTATAAGTGGTGATTGTACTGTTACACTGCTTGCTAGATTGTTGGTAATGTCTTTGATACTGAAGCTGGACTCTACTCTGTGGGTCTCAGTACCATTTGTTACTTCAAGGAGAGTGTTAAAGTTATTGAAGCTTCCAGTATGGTCCACTTGTATGTAGAGATTTGGCAAGCTTGTAGCACTCAGTGTCAAACTTTTTCTTATCGAAGAGCTGAATGTTGTAGATTTAAGTACCATCTGGCTCTTGTACTCCCCATAGGAAATGTCATTGACAGATTCAAAGTCAGCAGATTTACTATCAGATCTGGACGAGATGGTAAAGTCTTCAGTCAAGAACGTATTCAACTTGATTTCCCCAAAAACAGATTTAGAGTCTCTTGTAGCTCTTGCCAAGCCATAGAAGGTAGACTTTCCGTCAAGTGTCATATCTCCCTTGGTTTGTAGATAATTCTCTTGCATAACATGGCTAAAGGTAGATCGAATGTTGAATCTGTTTGGTGTGGTGGTCACTAAACTAGCCTCAACCCCATTATTTGTATCTAGAGACATATCTACTGCATATCTTCCCAGAGACAATGTGGAGAAATGTCCATTTGCAGCAAACCTTACCAAGTTTCCATCAATGTTAAGGGAGAAGTCAGTATTGTCTATCTCAGGTACAACTGTAGTTTTGAGACTACTGCTGGCAGTTATCAGAATTCCATCAGCCAGAGAAAACTTGACAGAGGACAAAAGATTGTTTCTCCTGTTGTGTTGAAGTTCAACCTGTGTTGTAAAACTGTGAAGCTGTCCAATGTGTGTTACCTTGACGATCGTATCACGTTTCCCAGGTACTCCTACTGTAACTGTGCCTTCAATCTTCTCATCAGTGTTATATTGTGTTGAAACAGAGTACAACTGGTTTCTCTTGTTTTTGAAAGCGACATTAGCATCACCAGAATGGAAGCCTTCAGCAAGATTAACCTCTCCAGTAAGTTGTTTCTCCCCAGGCAACAGCAACTCAGTTCTCAAGTAGAGATCTTGGACAATGTTCCATTTAACGTCTGCTGTGATCTGGTCAAGATATGGTTCTATCTCAATGTTTGCTGTACTGGTGAACTTCCCTCTGTCACCTTCAAAGTTGATGCCACCTTGCATTTTGGGTAGTGCTTCGTATGGTGTTGTAAGAAGAGCTCTTGCTTCATATCGTTTATGTAAGTCTACCAGCATTACTGTCTGTAGCTGAATGACTTTGTTGTCACTGTACTCGATGGTTGCAATTGTCTTCAGTTCATTTTTGTTGGAGTCCAGTAGCTCATACGTGTACTTGAAGCTTTCGTGGCCAGGTATTGTGGAGGTCCAAGTAATGGTGGACAGGCTTATGTGTTCGTCCTTTAGGAATACTTGTGTAAGATCTAAGTTCATTGAAGTTTCTGGTGTTAATGTAGCCATAAAGCTTACCCCAGCGTTGGTTTTTGCTTCATATGCATTCAATTGTACCTGACTGTTTACATCAAGATCTGGTATCTCAACAACCACGCCTGATGTAAAGTTTGTTGCAGTAGAGAAGCCGATTTCAAATTTAGCCAGGCTGTTCTCATTAACTTTCAAGTTGATCAGTCCATCCAACAGTGGTTCTTTGAATATGAACTTCTGTTCAAATTCAGCTACACCACGACGACCAAAAGGTATCTTTACTTCACAGGCTGTGTCAATACCTTGGTTAAAATCTCCACTTACTCTGGCCATTGTTGATTCTTTGTTCCATTGAGTTTCAATCATGGATTCAAACCTTGCACTTGCATGCTGGTGGCTCCATTTAGTTGTTACACTAGTGGTTGGTGTGAAGATGCTGATATCACCATTGTTGACAAATCTATAGGTTTTTTGCTGGTGCGTGATCTTGCTGTCAATTCTGTACTTTCTCTTATTTCTTAAAGCTCTTATTGCCGTGTTGAAGACGCTGCCATCATTGTCATGGGAGATGGTGACTGTTCCTTTTTTCATGTAACTGTGACTTGTTTTCAAATCCACTTGGCCAGTGAAACCAAACTTTCCCCTTTTAGTTTGGTTCTTTGCTGTGACGTCGATTTCATAGAACTGTTGGTTCCAGGAGAACTTGGCGTTGGATACAATTGCCTTTTTCATTTTGTGGTTGATAAACAGGTGCATTTTACGGATGGACTTCACACTTGAAGATGCATCCATAACAACTACTAAAGTATGAAGACTGATTGGTCTCTTGATAACAGAGTTAATGGTCAATGTCTCTCCCCAGTTGACATCAAGATTAGTTGCATACTCTTCCATGTTGCTGTCGTGTTTCAGGTTAACTTTCACATCCTTGTCCAACAGAGACGACTTCAAGGCAGCTGTGCCAATTAGATTTTCTCCTTGAACCTGGAAACTGGTATCCATGGCAACAAACTTTCCTGAATCCCAACTTACATCAACATGGGTCTTATGTTTCGAGCCAGACTGGTGGTTAGCATTTATGACAACTGTTCTTGATGGAGAGGCTACAGTGAAGGAGCCGTTGTATGAGTCCTCTGTTGGTTGGAACCATACCTTTGCATTGTAAGAATCAGACCTCTTACTGTCATTCCTCACCTGTAAGTCTGACTCTACGGAAAAGCCTAACTCCATCTGTGCCTTCAGTTTCAGGTCAATTCCAAAGTCTGGTTTCTCTGCTCCTACTGTAATGTGAGCATCGTTATCATAACCGGTCTCTATGTATGCTGCGTACTGCTTAGGATTGCGTGTTTGACTGGCCTCATTGTATTCAACCCTCGAGTGGAATGATGTATCTGTGTAACCAACCTGTCCCAGTAGACTAAATGGTTGTTTGTCACTTAGGCTAATGTCGGATGACACTATAACTCGATCAGCAGCTCTTTCAATTGATGTTTCGACTGTGTTAACTTTGCCCTTCTGTAGTGCAGTTGTCAATGTGCTGAGGTACTTTGAGTGAGAGGTTCCAGTTTCAACAAAGCTGTGATGGATGGAGAAAGTCTGACCTGGATAGCTGATGTCGAGGTTGGACTTAAGGTTCATTTTGTCGTCTGACTCATCAACAAGTTCTAGCATACCGATGATACTCTTTCCTTTGTTGTAGTCGACTGTAAATCTGGAGGTAAGGTTACTCATATCAAAGTGGTGATTTCCATTGACCTTGGCTGCCAAATCCTACAGGAAAAAAATACAAATATTGAATACATCTCAATTAAGTTTACATTGAGTACATAATATAGTGAATTATTAAGTGACACTCAGGCTTGCAACCATCTGTCAAATCTTGAAAATAGATAACATGTAAGGAACACATTTTCCAATCGCAATTTAACATGAACATTAGATATGTGCCTATAGATTTCGAACTTAAAACATAACGATGAGTATAATTATACGTTTACATCATTTATTTACTTCAAAACTCACCTTAGTTTATATCAATTAAAATCAATCTTAAAGTAATTTCAGGTAGGGAAACTTTCTGACATCTTCAATAAATAGATAGTTTTACTACTGATAGATTGTAATTCTGTTAATTTGTATAAACAACTATTTACTCATTGCTATGTACTGGTATGTAACTGACAACTTTTCTATAATCCTGTTTCGATAACCATTGTTACCTCATGTTAAAAAGTATTGCCCTTAATAGTAAGACGCAACAAAGATTGTGTTATCTACTCAAACATTAAACTAGGTGCCTCTGAACTAAAAGGTTAATGCTAGAATAACTGAATTTACCATGTGACAATGCTGTATTAAATGTTTTGCAGTGAGATTTAAAAATATGATAACGGTTTTACAATTACATTCAAATCACTTCCTTGAATATCGGTAATTAAAAAAATGTGGTTCTATTATAATTATCAGATGAAGCAGATACAAGATTCATCTCTACATGGTTAATTTCAATATGGTTTTAATTAGATCCTTGGACTAGCTGAACTAGTTAGTACTGTACTTACAAGAGCTGGGAATCGTACACGTGAGTTGAAGTCTATGTCATGGGGTGAGTTGTGATTAGATCGAAATGCAAGGTCCACTCTCTTACTGTCATCAGAGAAGTCTGGTCCATACATAGCATCAAAGTCAACTTGTGTGTTCTTGTTGCTATGGTCTACTTCAGCCAGCATCTTCAAGTTGTACTCTGGGTTACGTTTCACCTCCAAGTTCCTGCAAAACAAATAACATAAGAAAAGTTGAGAAAAAAACACTTAGTTTATACTCATTTATTTTAGTTCGATTGTGAAACAAGCAACTTTCTTGCTTATGTAAATCACGCTCGAATCCGTACCTGGAACCAACCAGTACAAAGCAATTAGAGTAAAGTTTCTTGCTCAAGGAAACAACGGGGGACTTTGATGGAGCTCAAACTCACGACTGAAAAACACTTCCTAAATCATTTTACAAATCAGATTACAACTACAAAAGGTGTAACAAACTCTAAACTATAACAGCCTCAGGTCTGCCTACTGGAATAAGAACCATGAGACAAATCACAAAATGATACCCCTATCCCTCACGACTAATTATCTCCCTTGAAATAGTTCAGACCTGGATTATCCTGCTTTATGCACATCCTAAGGTCGTTTGAAACTGTGTTAAGTATCATCAATGTTGGTTAATCTTTTTAAGGAGCAGTTGTGCTTACAAGACATACAGATAGCAGGTTGGACTGACGGACAGATTTGGTTTGGTTTTGATTTTGACGATATTTAATGAGGGGGCTTATTTGACATTTAAGTCAATCTTCCATAAGGCTCTCAATTTATTTTAGTTTGATTGTGATATCACGCTCGAATCTGTTCCTGGAACCAACCAGTACTAAGCAATATGGGTAAAGTTTCTTGCTCAAGGAAACAAAGGGGGCCTTTCATGGGGCTCAAACCCACGACCTCCATATTACGAGTCAGACGTGCAACCCACTGCGCCACGCCGCCCCTTCCTAAATACCCCAAACAACTTTTATCTTCAAACAGTATAATGATTTCACAGGATGCATAAACAAAGTGCTTAATCACAGCTTGTTAACAACAGAAAAGAGCAAAAAAATTACGCCAGTGTGAAAGAATTAGGCTAATTGTCATGTTGTTTAACTGTAAAATTGACACGTTTCCAAAATTTCTTTCCAAAGATTTCTCATGCTCACATTTTGTACTATACATAACTTACATGGTTGTTTTGCCCTTAGTGAGGGTTCGGCTGCTCTGGTTTATAAACTTAGACACCAGCTTGATACTGTTCCTTGCAACCTTTCTGATAACGTAGACAATCTGAGTGTCCGTACTGATGATACGTCCATTACGATTGTCAATTTTACAGTTCAATGCAAAGTCTGCTGGTTGGGACTTGAATTTTCCATTGACTTTGTACAGGACACGGCCGCGGTTCTTCGATAATTTCTGTACAAGTCCTGGAATAAAATGATACAACATATTGGTCAAGTCATTACCATTTAAAGTATACTCACTCAATAGCCATCAAACAAAAAGTCAAATTTACTTCCACAGTTATAATTATACCATCAAAAAAGCATTACAAAATGTGTCATCAGAAAGTACAGAGACTGTAAGAGAACTTGAATAATCAGAAAAATACCAATGAAACTAATGTATAACCTTCTTTACCAATTGCGGTCAAAATAGTTTAGAAAAGTCTGGCTAATGCATTGCTAGGGGAAATAATAATTCCTCACTTCCAATTGAATGTGTAACAGAGACCCTAAAAACTAAAACATTAGCATAACACAGCCTATCACCACTGCTCTTAATCTTACAGTGCTTGTATTGCATATGTTTCACACAAGCACTCACTCGTTATGTTTACTTACCTTCTAGCTGCACTTTGTTTGCCACAATTTTATCCAGGACCAGTTTCACCGCAACCTTTGAGCCATAAGTCACCCCTACACTGCCACCAAAGGACAACTTTTCTTCTGTTGGAGTTCTGACGGACACAAATGGTGTGAATGTGGCCTTCTTTGGATAGCCTTTAATATTGACTTTGGTTTCAAATGAGTACTGTTTCCCCTTCTCCATCTCAAAGCTTCCCTGAACACCTATCAACTTGGGGTTGTTGTTGATATTAACTGGAAAACAGAAATAAATTGACTACAACAGGAAGCAAGGAGAGCATAAAATCAATACAGGAATAAAGACATATTAAAGCTTCTTTCTTGTTCTGGTTATAACATCATTTAACCAAAAATTGATACTCATACCATCAAATAAAACATAGAAACCCGGGTCCACATACCTTGAGCAGAGAGTGGGCTTTTAGTGACACCTGTGGCGGTGAGTTCAGCCTGCATCTGCCTCCCACCTTTGTGGCTTAGTACTCCCTCAAAGTTATACATTCGCTTACTGTTGGCCAAGATCTCTAGGCTTGGTTGATACTCAAACTTGTTACCCACGACAACGACAGGCATTAAAGCCTTAAATGAGTATGGCTTCATTCCATCAATGTTGATATCTCCAGTTACAGCCTTGAGCTTCTTGGAGTTGGTTACTTTACCTGGAAAGTATGGAGTAATTATCAGTACCATCATATAACTTATATTGAACACATGCTCAACTCTCAATAGGTATTAGTATTTTTTTACCAAAAGCTTATTGTTTGATATACTTATACTTTTAAACCGGAAACAATTAATGCCTTTACATACTAGTTTATCCAGTACATGTATATCCTTGTAGCATAATTCTTTACGGTAATGTATATCTCTTGGACCCTTTTCCTTATGCCTACCATGTACGAATGCTTTTGTCCAAGGGGAGGCAATCTCTACATCCACACCAAGGTCCTTCTTGTCTACGTTCACATCAACTTTAAACTGTCTGTCCACCAATGAGTCGGGTGTGTTAATCATTAGGAACACATGATTCTTGTAAGTATTCTAAAATAAAGTATATATTACATATTAACTAACATATATACAGTGAAACTCCTCTATATAGGACTCCCTTTATTACTGCAATCACCTCTTTACAATACACAAATCTATTTATCACTATATAAATAACCCCTTTTCAACTGGAATCCCCTCTGAAACAAACATTTTGTCTTGTCCCGGGGAGGTCCGGTCTAGAGGGCATTTTACTTTTGAGCAGGCGAAGAATGGAAGAGTTTTAGTACATATTATTAGGGTCTCTATAGATATTTCTACACACTCTTATTAAAGAACCCGGGGTTGGATTTATCAATAATCCTAGGTGTGTTTTTTGGTTCCTAAGTATGGAATCTTATTCATTTAGTCAGTTTATTACACTCAGGTGAAGTATCAGACATAAGATGTTTTAATGAAATGACATTCTCATGAACAAGATTGTTTTTATAGAATTTGGACAAAAATGCTGTTATGTACATTGAAGTATTTTATGATATTGTCTTACATGGACTGATTTCAACGAGAAGTGATACTTGGAGTGGGCGTCTCGCTTGTAAAGGTAAACACCAGCTGTTAGTGGGCCTGTCAGTGGAAAGAATGGAGAGTCCATCTTTGTAGAGGCGTTAGGGTAGGAAACTTCTGTACACAGCTGTAGACCAACCATTGTAACAAGATTGTCTGAGCTACACATTGTCTTCTCTTGACGGTTTCCTTCAATCATATGCTGTTCTTGCTCTGTGTCTCGGTGGATGGTGAAGAAAGAGGTCCTGAAAGGTTTACCATGGTACATCAGTATTAGGTTGGCCATGTATTTGTATGTAAGTACATGTGAGTGTGTGCTTGCATGCTACCCGTGCGTACATGCGTGTTTGGGTTTGCATAATTTTTATTATATTATGTGTACATTGTATAATGTGTTATATGGTAGGCCATTTACAAAATAAGAATGTACATCAGTCTTGACATGTTACCTTGTTGAAATAAAAGTATTGTTATCATGCATGTACAGTTATGGACACATGGCTACACAGTAAGTCTCATATAATGCCAACCAGAGGTTATGACTAGCTCCTACCACAACCTTAACTCGATCGTTTGAATTAACACTATAGGCATATTTGATTGAATCAACCAAATCTCACATTTTAACAAAACTGTAACTCTCCAAAATTGTTGCTCAATAAAAACTTGTATCAGAAAAAGAGAGCTCTTGAAGTGCTAAATGTTTTAATCTATTACCATATCAACACATTTAGACCTCAACCTTTTATTTCAATGGTCAAACTAAACTTTTTCTTACTTCATGTCAATGATGTTCATTTTCTCTTGTGGTGTATCCAGTTCCGCTGTGATACTGCCGGCCTTGTCCACGCTGATTCTACCCTGTACAGCCGTGCTTGTGTGTAAAGTAGACCTCATTTTGATTCCAGACTTGGTCACAAAAGCATCGACACTCATAACAGAGGAGATATCGATGGCAGCACTGAAATAGACAAGACATTTTGGGGATAGAAAAATTATACTAGAACCACATGAAATTGGTATTGGTTCAAATATTCCATCCCAAACACTTTACTTCAATGTGTTTTATTATTCCAAAATAGTCACTAAAAGCCTAAATTCATTGAATATGCATGATTTTGTGTGTTTATCTTTATTCATGTATGAATGACAGTACTGTCCATTATAGAGATACATTAACACTGTAACGGCACTGTTATCATCTCCTGTTTTGGGTAAATCCTTTGCAGGCAATCTCATAATTCTAATTGTCCACCTTAACGTAAACCTTCTAATTGCAATGTTACCAGACCATTCAAGTTAGTTAAACAAAAACAACATTCAATTTGCTGGTTTAGTATAATGTTATACAATGCCTTAATGCTTCTTGTTTTTTAAATCCTGTTAGAGAAATTATCCGAAATCTAGACAGTGATGTTTCCAAGATATTGTCATAATGTACCTTGGTTGAATGAGCCCATCAATGTCCACCATGGGCATATTTCTAAGGTCCATCTTTCCTTTAAGTCTTAGGTCCACTGTGGCTGTACCATTAACAGTCAAGTTGAGGGGGAATCCAGAGCTCATTGGCACGATATAGCTTCCATCAAGGAACAGGGAAGAGTGGCTGAAAAGATAATTACACGGGTAAAGAAATCTTTGGCTTATAAGACCAATCTAAGGCCCTGACAAAAAGTTATCTTAATAGCGAGTTGGTCTTAATAGCGAAACCATCTTACAATATAAAAGAGACGTTTGGGAAAATATGTGGTTTTATTACTACATGTAATTAGCTGATCAGTCTTGTTAGGAGAATTTTACTGTACTACCATATTTAAATGTTCAGACAATATTTGGACACCCATAACTATTTGTATAATCACGGATATAATATCAAACACGCAGCGCACATAACTGAAAATCTGTCCATATGTGAAGAATCCCAAAACTTATATCAGAGATATTTGTATACAAAAGAATACGCAAGCTGATTAGGACTAAAATCAAAATGGCAAATATTTACATTACAAAGAATTGTATAATGAAAATCTATTTTACATAAAGTATAGGTGTATATACAGAAGCCATCTCCTATCTGCTACCATTCTATTGATTAAATGTGATAATTGAGAAAATCGGCTTGTAGCTGACTTGCTTTTTGGGTAATATAAAGACTATGGCCAAAGCTTCAAATCTTATAATTATAGATTACATGTTATGTATGTGTAGTCTTTAAAACTATAGATAAATCAGTGTTTTATAATCCTCTAACTATATAAAGGGATCTTACGTGTATGTGTAATCGTTCTTTTCAGCCATGTTGATAAGCATTTCCAGGGCGTTGAACTGGGATGACATAAGATCCTCCAAACTATTGAAGTTCATGTAGCGGATCTCATTTCCAAACATTCTCATGTACACTGAACCACTCAAGTCTGACCTGGTGGCTGACATCTAAAAGAGGAGGAAGAAACAAAGATGCAATAAACACCCAAACTCTGGCACAAGTATATTAAGAAACATCAATAGAGATAATATTATAGCCAAGTAGCATGTACAGTAAAGTTCCACTATTACAACCACTCAATATTTAGACTGGTCCACTAATATGACTATGTTAATTTCATAATTGGGTTTCGCTATTAAGATCACTTTTTGTCAGTACCAAGGCTGATCTTAATAGCAAAACTGTATTAAAGCGAACTGTAACTTACCCTTTTGTTGATTTTTGCGAGTTTGTCCATCTTCACGTTCTGCACATCTGGGTCAGTTGTCTGGTCAGGTTGGGTAGGGGCGTACTTGCTGAAGTAGCCATCTGGACCAAAGAACTGTTCCATGAAGTAATCCATACCCTCCACTCGTCCTCCCATTTCAAACATGTTAATGGAGTGACCAAACAGATCTACTGTGAGGTTAAGGGCTGCAGAACGAGGTAGGAAGGATTTTTGTGACCAGATCAAATCTCCCTCAGCTTTGGCGCCAGTGTTGAATGCATCGAGGAACATGGACCCCTCGTAGTTTCTGGAGAACTTCCTCTTGTCTAAATCAAACTCGTTCTTAAGGTTTACATTCTCTAGGAGGGCCCGAATGTCTTGTTTATGTCTGTCTGAGGTCTCCATCAGGTTTGTGAGATGCGTCCAGATGTAGGAACCAACCTAAATAATGCATATATAGCATGCTTTATGCTAGGTAAACAGTTTAAATGTGATCCAAAATATGCTGTCCAGGAAGTTCTAGTGTTATAGGAAGAAATGTTTTCGTTTTTTAATTTTCTGTTTACATCAAAACTATGAATGCTCATGCATAACGTTCAAGATTGATACTGACTACAAAGTTGTATACTTGTCTCCAGACTAGTGCTTTCCTTGTGTCTTTCCTTAGACAAGAATACAGTATTAAGAGTGTTAAAGATGTTAAGCTTAGTTCAATGCTCAGACATAATCATAAGTCAAAAGTAACATCTAAATATATAATAATAAATAAGTCACGGTCTGGTTTTGGAAATATTTGAAATGTTCATAGTTATCAAAAATTTATACGCATCACAATACAAGCTAATGTAATTACATGTACTAAACAAACAAACACTTATTTTATGAATGTTCAAGATTTTTTCTACAGGAGAAATACTGTTACCAAAACTGTAAGATACCTGGTTGACTTGTTCTGAATCCAGCACAGCTCTGACAGTGTTGAGAAGACTGTTAGAGGGGCATTCCATCAACATTTTGTATGCAGCAATTCTCAGCTCAGAATCTTCTTCATTATCCTGCAGTAACCTCACCAGGGCAGACCTCTACAGAAAAGTAAAACACATGACTCTATGTAAGCTGTCATCAAGGCAGTTTGGATATTAGAAAACTACTAGTAAATCTTTCAAGTAAAACTGTATTTAATATTTAATACTGTGCTTTCAGTGTTGACGATTTGAATAAAGTTTGATATTCCAGACATATAAAACACACACATGACTCAAAAATTCTACAAATCTAATTGAACGAGTAGGTTTATATTAAGCGGTTGATCAGTATCTATACTTACGCTGGAGTCACAGGGCATTCTTCGGAAGGCCTGGATGGCAGACACTCGCACTTCAACAGGATTTGAACCAGCTAATAAACACATCTCCAAATCTGGTATAGCTGCAGTAGCAAAACCAGCATTTCCTATTCCACGCAGAGCCAGCAAAGTCTGCAGGTAAATAAAAACATAATGTGAAATACTCTGAAATAATTAAAATGATGACCTTTCAGGAATGGGGCCTCTGTGCTAAACATGTTTGGTTTCTGTCCTAAAGCTTTCCCCTGAAACAGGCCACACCAATATGACAACTGTTATTGGGTAATGTTTAAAGGTATGGAAATAATTTTTCTTATTTCATGGCTTAAAATAATAAAGTATCAGAAATAAAGTCACTAGCACAAGTAGAGATTTAGGGCCTTATGGAAGACTGACTTTAATGTCAAATAAGACCACTCTGTTAATATTGTTAAAACTTAACTACCCATTGCCAGAGCTTTAAAGAGAAACAAGTGGACTGTTTTGGTTTGTTTTAACCGGAAATGTTTAATGATGTTTAGAGACTTACAGACTCCATGGTGTTAAGGTTCACTTTGCATCCACGTGCAATCTTGCTCTTGTAGTTAGATATGATGTCATTGACTACTGAATCCCTCTCACAGTTGTCATGGTTACGGCAATAACTGTAGACCAATGAACCAACAGCCAGCATGGCCTTCTTTTGTCTCAGGGTCATGTCCATCAATGGCTGGAAAAAAGAAATGACAGAAATGAGATATGAAATACATGTAGTAATAACTGTAACATATAGATAAAGGCTTTGCTATATGATTCTCTTCCAGCTAAAGAAATCTGCTACTAGCTTGTGTTAAAGAAAGAAATACTAAGAACAAACAAAATGCAAAAGGTACAAAATGATATGAGCTTAATTTGACAGCTATAAACACATGGTATGCAGTGTGACACTACTGCAGGTACAACAATAGAAGTGAATTCAGTTTTTAGTTTGAGGAAGGTGCCCTTTAAGTCATTTTTTCCTACAAAAACAAGAACAGGGAAACTGCATGTCAGTGCCAAAGTTGGGGAAAATCTGCATGTTTTAATGAATTTCTGCAAGGGGAAGCCACCTTAAAATGGCTACAGATATAAAGGGAGAAAACTCCATTGAATTACTTTGACAGCTGTTAGCATTTCCACTGTAGGTTTCTTTATGAAAGGAATGGTGGTGAGCCACATGTCAGCTTCCTCCCCTGTCACTTCTTTGTTCATAATCAGATCACTCATCACTTCCAGGGAACCGGCAGTACCAGTCATAGGTAGGGCATCCAGGAAGAACTGTCTGTAACCAGGGAAAAAACAATACTTCATATGTAGGGATGCACATGAGACTTTATTTGATAGCACAAAGAACCCTTTTGGTTTCACACCTTGATATATAAGACTACACAAATCCACTGTCAAAATAGTAAATTACATTTGTCAAGTCAGCATTGTGAAAGTTCTTTAATGTTTGAAAGCAGAAAGGTTGAACACTGTTTCTGGTCTGTCAAATTCATTACTAATGTTACTCAATTAAATCTCTCAACTGAACTTTTAGTTTTTGTCCCAGAGAAGTTTAATTAAGACAAGTTACATTGGATATAGATTCCATGAACACTTTGTTATCATTGGATCTAATCATCTTTCTAACTAATAGTTTCAACTGTAACTAAAACAGTATACAGTGTACTTACTTAGTTCTGTAGATGTTGTCTTGGCAAAAATCACTGGTCAGTGTTTTATGCACACTCTTTAGGGTTGTGGAATCAGCAGTTTTCATCAAGTATACAAGATCTGTGAACAGTTTTGGAGTATCTGGTGTGACTCCAGATGTTGTAGTTTGGCAGATGTCCTGAAGTTTGTTGATGATATCTTCACGGTTCTGGCTATTGGTGGATACAATGTCAGCATGGTCAAACTTGAGGGACACACGGCTTCTAATGGGAGCTGTAATGTAAGATGATATGTCTTATTGCATTTTGAAATATTTTCTTCTTGTTAAAACTTGTTTAAAAGTAGCTGCTTTTTTCTGAAGACATGCAGTATCAGCATATTTAGAATGATTAACAGACATCTAAATTCATACACTCATTAAAACATACCTTAGTACATGTAGCATATTTATCTCAAAGTAAGGTCCAATACCATGGCATTTATCACTAAAATAAACATATACTATAACATGTAATTGTTTAATACTGGTTCAAGTATTTGTTGTTGTGTTTTTTTATCAAAATATATCGCTTCACTTACTTGATGATCCTGTGCCATGTGTTGAGGAGATCAATTGCAGACTTTGTTTATTTGTTGTTGCTGCGCCATTGTCTGAGTTAGAGAAGGGTCGAAATACGTGTTGTTCTGAACAGGTAGCTGTCTGGAGGAGACCAGAGTCTTTGTCCACAGTGTGCTTACAGTTGTGGTCAGACTTGAGAACTGGCAGGGACTGTATGCTCTGTAAACATCAACATAGTATACACAACAAAATAGCAAGGACTGTATAATAAGGCTGAGGACAAATAACCCATTTAATGTTGTTTGATATTATAACTTATATATATATTATAACTATATAAATAATGATTGCTATTTTTTTTAAACTGGGAGTCAGTCTTAGTTGGACATGCTGATGTTAAGGTTATCTAGTTATGCAACTTTGTGTGTAGCTCTTACAGATTCGGCTGTGTACGGGACACTTTGTACGGCAAACTTCTGTCCACTCCTATCTGTACAACTAAGTAAGTTCTTTGATTTCCCAATAGTATTATAGTGCCAGCCATAGTCCACGTAGTATTCTGTGTCACAAACACCAGCCACGTCAGTCTAAAATTGTAGAAATTAAACATGTTTAATGTTCACTATAACTTCTTAGCATGTTCAATGCAAGCATGTACGTACAGTAACCAGTAAAATTATAACCAGTAAAAGTGTAACCAGTAAAAATAAGCTAAATAGATCTTTGATATTGTTTTAATACAAAAAGACTGTTTTAAAGAGGTAATTGATCGATTCGTGTAGATCTATATGTATTGTGTTGGTCATGGACCATCGTCATAATTTCACATACAATAGAAGAAAAAAACGTGCTAGAAAGAGCTCTAATTCAGGTTGAGACAATTGATCGACACTCTTTCTATAAAAAAAACAGTCTTGAAGCAAACGTCACGTAATTGTCTTACAGTCAAATGAATAAATCAGTATTATGAATATCAATCCTCACTATCCGGGTTTTGGTTATCTGGAAAACAACGTGCGGGCTTTCCCAAAGATGCCACTGTGCATCAAAGGGAGCTTACTCTTTAAAGTATGTCACGTTTTACTGTCGCGCACTAGTCTTTAATTTAATGCGTGGATCACATTTCTAGCAAAGAGGGAACTATTTATTGCTTAGTTTTTTGCCTATGTTTATCAGCATAACACTTAACGTATGAGTCACCGACTAACCTCTTTGACTGTGTTATTCTTGCTCAGATCTTCCATATTGTTCTGTAGAAGGGAGATAATACCACGTTTGACGTTGAGCACCCATGTCGGCTCATCGGCGGTGGGACAGACGTCTGCAATGGTGCCATCCTGGTAGGAGATACGTACTGGGTAGCGCTGTAAGTAAGTACTGAACTCACCCCAGCTGTCTCGCATCAGAGATTCCGAGGGATCGTACTCACTCAGTCTAACATTTCGTAGCTGAACAGTAGAAGAAAATAGGTACCGTATATGTTAATTCTAATTATAAATAGACGTGCAACTTAATTATGTTTTGGGTAGATGTAATTTCTTCTCTGGCAGACTCTCGTTCATTTGTTTTATTTATTTATTTTTTGCTAATCTCTTATGTTTAGTTTGTCCCTTTCAACGGCCTTCTTAGAATCGGCAGGTCGAAGAGCACAACTACTAGTTCCGGGTAGATATAAGTATGTCACATGCGTAGATACAAAGGCAAACATTGGCAATTGTGTTTACGTTAACGTCTCATATAAACGTGAAGAAAGAACACACATAGAAACCAAATATAATATTAACCTTCAAAGAGAGTTCACATTTAGAGAGTACTTCCAGGTCGACGTCAGCTGTAAGTTGTAAGGCTGCGTGATCCTCTGACGCCCCTTGTATCTGGGTGTTGATGTCAGACTCATACTTGTAGAAGTACGTACGGCCTGTCTTGAACCCAAACTTGTTGTCGTCTGATAAAAAAACACACACACACACACAAATGAACGACAATATTTGAATCAATTTACGTCATAGAAAATGTGTGGCCTCTTAAGACTGTCCGATAGTAGCTTGGGGTGCACTGGCTAAATAAGCATATACTCGAAATAACAAATTGGATGTATTCGTTTTAAATCTAACTATGAGTAATGACGTATAAACTTTAATCATGCCGCTGTTGAATTAATTATTAGAAGTTTCAAGAAGCCAAACTACGACAAAAAGTCCTGCCAGTAGTATGCGTACGTACGTGTGTTATATTCGTTTTGAGTTTTGAGTTTACTCACGCGTGTAATCCGGGCTTAAGATGATTTGAGAATATGGCTTTCAATCTATAGTAGCAGCTAAAGTGTGACTTCAGGAATCATTGATCTCTTACCTGTACATGTCGTTGAGCAGGTGTCCTGACCCGCTCGAAGTTGTATTGGCACTGGAATAAATAAATTATATGGAAATAAATCACGGGTAACATTTCCTACTCGAGGAGCCAATGGGAACCTTCAATAGGGTTCGAACTCACGCCTGACAGGCATATACCGATTACGAATGCGACGCGCTAACCATCACCCCTTTAAACATGTGAGATCTCTTTCCATGGTCAATGGTTATGTACAAGTAGGCCTTCGACCCTGAGTTCAAATACTGGAGATAACATGTAAGGGTGGCACAGTTTTTACAAAGATAATTTACAAAAAAGGTCAATTAAAGAAGATAACCTAACACTGATAACTCTTGGTACATGCTGTCCTCATACAGTGGTAACGGTAACGTGATCATTTCAGGACAACATCATTACGCACGACGAGATGGCGCGCGTGCTTGTCCTCGCATAATGAACAACTCACCGAGTGATAATGACGTAATCAAGCAATACATGAGCTGCTGCATTTTATCATCTGATTGAATAATGGCGGTTATCAAATATTAAGTTTTTAGCAAGAATCCGGATTTGTATATAACTAGCATTGTGTGCGTTCGTGCTAATGATGTCAGCAGCAACACATTATCACGATCACCAATACATGTAAACAATATTACATTATATAGAAATAGTAAAGAAAAGTATAAATATAACCATGTACGAACTAAACAATGCAAGTAAATCTCTCTTTTTTTATAAATTTCGCCAGCATCGGTATGTTCTTAATTTGAGTACAAAATATCTACAGTGTGCGGCCCTACTCTGGTGTAAATGAACTGGCACAATAATTGGACAGTTCCCTCAACCTTTAAAATGGACTTAAAATAAGTGTAACAAAAAAACGGTAAAAACGGTAAATGTGCTTAACATGAGATCGATAGACAATACAGTGTGTTAAATCAATGCTTTGGAAAAGCGACCACACCATAATTATAAACGATATCGTGTCTTGATATGACTAATAACATAATGTCGATCTGTAAACAAATTCAACGCAAATTCAACAACACAAAACTAGAATAATGCCGCTATATGCGTTTAAATTGTACGAACACAAACAATGGTATGATGTAAAGTTCTAATTAAATCTCTCCACACTGTTTGCTAAATTATATATTGAATTTTATGAGAACCAACTCTCCCTAAACGAACCAAAACAGAAACATAAATTAAACAGTTTACTTATCTATTTATATCACTATTTATGTCTGTATTTAAGGTCTATTGATATTTGTTTGAGCAAAAAGTAGTTTTACCCATTATTTGAATTCACCAAAAGCAAAATATATATTTTGTATTCAGTTATCAAATATAAATATAAAAGAACACACCAAGACAGACACTGGCTTACAAGAGATGGAACATTCATGTAGTCTTGTAGATTAGAACGTGAATCAAAAATAGTGTTTCAATAAAATAATGTACACAATGACTATTCAGAATTAAAAACACTTTTATTTAAGAATGTCCCTTCTTTTGTTAACTCTTCTATGATATATTGGTATTT
>ENA-OREC01000089-OREC01000089.1-marine-metagenome-genome-assembly--contig:-NODE-89-length-22670-cov-12.907405_pt1 | contig 22670 bp, 8 predicted proteins | sample MGYA00248626_ERZ508543 | MGnify/ENA primary metagenome ERZ508543 (study PRJEB26211, sample SAMN05518279) | marine metagenome | isolation source: Puget Sound, Washington, USA | host: Bankia setacea | place...
CAACGGAAGAGTGTGCTATAGTCGTACACGTTTAGTACATGTATGTATAATGTGTCCTAATATATCATTTATCATTGGCATTATACCTTGTATAAAAGGAAAGTCTTGGTTTGTCTTTCCCTTTTCGTATTGCATAGGTAGTGCGTGACACGTGCGTTAGAATACTATTGCCCACGTGACACTGGTAAATGTGAATACCAGATTCTTTATCAATGAATGTATTTATAAATGTATAACGTCCAAACACGTTGTCAAAACTCTGCTAGTGTGATTTATGAGTGGTGAGTGTGTGTGGACTTTCAGCATGAATGTGTAACGGCTTCGAGCGAACGTTCACAACACTCGTACCCACGTAATCATGACGGTGTGCATGTAGGCAAGGTGCTTGGTCAATTAATCCTACAATCTACCTTCCTAACAACTGGTGAATACTCATTTTTCTTCACAAGACCTCGGACGGTCGCTGCATCTTATCTGAGCTACCAGACATGTTTCCTTGCACATAACTGCAGCCCAGGGATAATAAACATGCGGTGCACTGTATATAATACATAGAAATAGGCTCCCCTCAGATGCAAGGTTTGTGTGCTCAGCAACGTACTTTAGATTATAACGTTCACCACAAACACTGACACAAAACAGACCCGTAGTATGGCACACATAAGAACGTGAGCAGCTAGATATAGACGTCCTTTACCATCCATGTACATCAATTCAATAAGACAATGCACGTCTGTCTATGTATAGTACTGTACACAAAACACACTTCTACTGCCATAATTATTATATAAACACATGATTTTTCACATAATTGATAAGTGCTATATAGTGCGTGTTACATTGTCAGGTATGGTGATGATGATGACGGCAACGTAAATGATAATAATAGCGACAAAAAGTCTGCCGCTGCCGATGGCGACGACAACGATGACGACAATGGTGGTAGCGACAACTACACTGAACACACTGCTGTTGATGACGATGACGACGTTGCTGATGATGATGAATATGGCGGTGATGATGACGATGCTACTTGTAGTAACGCTGATATCGATGGCGACGTGACTGTTATACATTGGGTGTTTATTTTTCCAAGGCTGATTGATTCAATACAGACACTGTTTCCTTGTTTCGTCACTCGTGGTGTGTTACTTGACTGATAAAACACAGACACAGATTCAAAGAAGCTTATTTTCTCTACAAGATCAATAAGTCTTCGAAAAAGTATAACGTTCCAGAAACATTAGACCTGTCAAAATACAATTAAATAACCATTCAATGAGTTAATCTGTGTTCATGTATTTTACCCTAATGGTGTATTTATTGTTCACAAATGTATGCGTAATACTGTTACCATAGCGCTTAAATTGTTGTTCGTGGCGACTTGTGCTCTTTGTTGGCGTCCGGATTCTGTTCTTGTGTAACTGATATGTACTGTAGTGTACCCAAAAGGCACATTTAAAACAAGTTAACTGGATAAGAGTGTGGCATTGGCGTCTAAGAAGTTACGTTAACATGAGCATCTGCAGGCAAACACGTAAATAAATATCAATTCTAACAGGCGAGTTATGTGTATATGACATTGTACAAATACGTTGTGACAAAATGGTATTCTGTATGCATGCACGTACGTGTATGTGCCACATCGTACGTTTACACCATATAAACTACAAACGCGCTCTCTGTGACGTCGTGTCTCTGACTCTGAATGTAAGCGGTTGTAAAAAAAAGACGTCTGACTTGGAATCGGTGGGTGACTGTCTGCCAGAATTCGAACCCAATCAAAGTCTCCCGTTGTTATAAACACAGATTTACATAGTCATCATAGTTTTCATTGTGTCTTTCTACTAGCTACCATGATTAAAGTTTCCCTTGAGATAAACACGTTTCAACTTACATACCGTGCTGTCAAACCTTCGTATGTAGAGGACAGTTGTTTGTTGTGTTCTTGTTGTAAACTCGTGTGGAGAACATATTGCTTTTTGTATCAGTTTCTGAGACCTACTAAACATGGAAACATTGTCACCAGGAGTGTTTAGTCGGAGACTCAATGGGATTCTAATGATGACTGTCTCTGAGTGTTGCAAGGGGCACATTTTCCATATTATTTTACAATTTGACAGAAAAAATACAATTTGTTGATACAATCATACGGAGTTTCAAGAGTTTTAAGAGTTTAGTTCATGATAGAATGGGCAGAAATGCCGCTCTGTATACAGGCAATTAAACAAACATAATGTACATTCTATATAAATACGAAATATCAACAAATCAACTACACACAAGAAAGAAAGCGCGAGGGGCAAACTTAATCAGAATAAAGTGTTTTTCTTCTTCAAATTTCAAAGGAATTTCATTATTCCATTTTCATATAAAACTCCGTATTCGTATTGGATATATTGGCAACCTGTTCACTTGATCATATAACATCCTGACTATAAATAGTGTTAAGAAGTGAATGTGCGTCGTGTGTTTCTAAATTTATAAAAATGTATCATTGCCAGTAAAGATAAAACATTTTTTTATCATATCGTGATGCTTTAATCATTAACTTGAATTCAATGACAATCACGGAAAAGTCTGATCTTATAACATAAATTTGATAAAACGATAAACTGATAAAAAAAACCATTAAAGTCGAACGACAGGAAAATAATGACCACAACTGCCTAAAGGTTGTAAAAGATGCTGACATTTTACAATCAAAGCTTAATAACTGATAAGATACAAATTGACAGTTTTACTTTATAACAATAGAGTTTACACACATCGTGGTCTATTGGTGCTGTCTTAGAGGCTACTTGTTTGTCGTGAAAACGAGGCAATACATGTTTCTTTTCTAATGTTTTTCCATAGCATGTTAAAAGTGAAGTACATTGTCAAGACTATACCACTATTCAGTAGGATACTATATTAAGTACATCGTAATAGATATATGTTTTGTTTTAGTTGGCAGGGCTATATATTATGATTTAGTGTAAAGATACACCCTGGCTTACAATCGATGAAATCACCATGCTTAAACAGAACAGAATAAAACAGAACATGCTATTTATTTCAACTTAAGCATACATATACAACTCATCGTTGCAAACAAAACATATATACATAGCATGCACAAGTGACAATATTTGAAAATGTAAAAAATGTGAGAATGTTAAAAAATAGAACGGTTGTCATATTTAGACAAATTACTTCAATATCAAACAATGTAGTATATGAGTCGAACGAATCTTTTACAACTGGCAAACAGTGTTTGTTTTATTATATTTGATTACAGAAAACAATAGTGATCCATAAACAAAGCATATTAAGTATATTTGCGTAAGTGAGATATGTTTGTGCAGTTAGTGTCTGTTTTCGAGTAACCAGTGTCCTCGTGTTGATAGAAAGCTGAGAACTTCACGTGCTATATGTCCATGTACACTCTAAGTTGTTCAATACACGACGAGTACTCAATATTTAGGACAGATAACTATCAAGTTACAGCGGTTAACATCGAGCAAATAAGTTCTTTTCTTGATATAAATGTATACAGTACATGTTCATGTATGTATCTTTAAGGTTAAGATAAATCGAGGTTATATATATGTACCTCTTCAGTCATACAAAGCATACACATCAAGCTACACTCGACACATATATGCTGTAAAACCCGTGTTAATGATAAACACACGAATTGAAAATAGCAGGCCGCATATTCTCCCGTTTATTTACATTCGCGTTTGGCTAAGCGCCGTGTTTCATACCAGCTAGCGACGCATGATATACTAGACCTAACATAGCCAGCCAATCAAACAGTCTATATTGTGTTTCACGCTTTCTGATTGGTCCATTATGTTCAGACGGCGCAGTATTGATTGTAAAGCACACTTCGCCAACTACGATAATCAAAGAGACTATGCTGAATATGCGAGAAGCTTTTAATTTGTAACCGAAGTAGAAATTTAATTAGAAACAAATAAAACTCTATGTGTATTCACGTCGTATTTGTTATATTTGATATCTCTAGTCGACAGGTACACGCAAAGTATCGGGAGAGGATTGTAAACTAGGTTTAAGTACTGATAGACGGGAATGCGTTAGAGATTAACTTTTGAACATGTTTATAGATACGCGGTATGATACGTCTTAGACTTTGCCTATTGAAACCTATCCAAATAACGACTATAGTAGGTGGTTTTATTGATACAATCTGGATAAAGTTATCAAGCACTCAGATACCATTACAATCAGTATTAAACCTGTATTCACGTAATTAGATTTACAGTTGTTTTGTAACTTCTATTTTATAACACTTTTTTTAAAAACAACTACAGATGTATAAACTATAAATACAATTTAAACTACTAGATATTTACAAAAATGCGCCTAAATCAGATTTCGTTTCCTAACAGATAAACTCGAAGCTACTATACTGTGAGTTTTTGTCACCAAATATAATAGAAATATGTATTAATTCAGACGCACGTTACGTATATATGTGGATTTGCCTGTGTAGCCAACGTTTATAAAAGTGAGGGTCTCTACGTTCATTCGTTCACCATTATCAGGTTATAGAAGGCTCTTACAATTAAGTGTCGAATGTGTACTTTATAGATCTTGTCATATCACTGGTATGTGACGTGTTCTGGTTCTGATCTTCAATGACAACATAATAAAGAGACGATAGTGGACCTAAGATGTCGCCCCGAGTCACAAGAGTCATTTTACCAACACATCTTGATAAGATTGTCGGCCATGTTTTATAGTGAGCGCCGCCGTATTTCACCGAGGCATGACACCTAAATGAACACTGTAGCATAGTTAAACCCCGTCCGACACGCTGTGTATAGCCCGTATATGCCTTGATCATACGTTAACTGTTGCCGAGAGACGTATTTAGGGGCCGGAGTTTTGTAAACCATGGGCCTGGAAATAAACCAATTAACTCTAACATTCGTGCAGAAAAATAAGAAGATATCACCAATGTTTTGCCCAGTGTAAGAAAGCGTATTGCATCTAGGCGGGATGTCAAAGTGAATCGGTATTTACCATAAAAACAGAGACACTGTGTAATAACAAAAGCATTGGACGTCGATCAAACTGAATGAGAGAGCGACTGGTAAAGACTTGTCATGCTTAAAGGGAAATTAAATAGATGTGTTTCATGTAGTTACAGTCAGGGACGACCCACTCACTCCTTGTGTTGTGAACATACACACAGTTGTTATACAGGTTGCAGCATGTAACGTTGTAGTTGAGTTAAGATAAAGCATGTCAATGATTTATGGCATTCTGTGTTTATAAAGAAAATTAAAACATGTACTTGCAATATGAAAGGTTGTAGATTTATAACGTGTGATTAAAACAAACGAATCAGTGTTATTCTCAATTGTAAAAATATATAGTTCGACCGTTTTCAATGCCACGTGTTGTTAGTTTACACATGAACTCGTCCATTTTACCTTTGAAACTGTAGAACTCTATACATGTACTATCTTTAAACAGGGGCATACATGTATATCTGTATTTATGCTAGTCTTTATATTATTTAGAACTGAGAGACAAAATCTGGTCCATATTGTTTAATATTAAATAAAAGATAAATAAATGTGTGCAGACTTAGATCTATAAAGTAAAATAATGGGAGTTTTCTGTGTGTGCATACATATATGGGGCCTTAACTATTATAAGTGGTATAAGGCAGATGAACGTTAGCATTTGTTGGTGACCATGCAGTACAAACCTTGCGCACCCTTATCACAGTTCTATTCTCTAACCATTGACAGCAAAGATTGATCTCGTTTAAAGTTGATTGACGCTATAGTTATTCAATAGAAAACTGGGATAATAAATAAACTTTATATCAACAAACCTCTCGCCCTACCATTCTTCACATACATACGACACACAATATCTTACATCTGGCGTTTATATAAAGATTAATTTTAAGAGGGTTTACGCCGACTTGAGCAAACTTTATCGGATTTCATCTTTAATCCCCATTTTCCCTTCAGTTCCCCCAGGCATTGGCAATTACACTGGAAATGCCCGCTACCCCCTTTGATAACTATGCACATGTGTAAACGCCGGTGTTAAACGGGCCCGCTGACTTTTTTTGCGAAGCCGGTGTGGACAACAATCTTCACGTTAAGCTTGTAAAGTTATTCTCGTGTTCAGTAAGCAAAGAAAACTCCTAAACTAGTATAGCTACACCATTGAGCACAGTATTTCAGATCAGCTTAAATAACATACCAGATACGCTAAGGAAACACTATCATTAACCTGTGTAGGACGGCAATAATGGGAAATACGGTATCTCAACGCATTAACTGCTACAAGTGATACGCGTTTCGATTGGCTGAGTTGCTATTCACTCTCGTCGCTGATTGGTCAATACCTCGCTGAGAGTAACTGACCTGTTTGCAGTCGAGTTTACAGCCCGAACAAAGGAAAGTCGAATTCTTGCAGTAGTTTTGGAACTGTTTATGCTGATTTTGCAGTGCAACTTACACATTTCCTGGACGGGATGATTCAGTGCACAGATACAATTGATTCTAGGATTTAATCGTGAGTGTTTTATGTTTTAATATCGCTACATTTCAGATTATTTATCGGATGTCTCTATCCCGTAAGATTTGTGTGTACGTGATATTCGCACACCGCTATGCGGCATTGGAGTTGGGAGTTGGAGTAAAAGGTTGTGAAGCTTGCTCAAGAAGAGTTCAGTTTAACACCATTTATGTAGAGCTATGTAGGACTAGTGAATTATGTAACCAATAACCAACCTGTTAACCTTATAGATTTTACAGTTACCTATTTTGAAACGAGATTTTTCTCTGTAAGTTAATTGGATTTTAATTGATTGTTTTATTCGTGGATTGTAATGGATATTGAGAGTTATGCTGTCCTAATGGATTACAGCATATACAGTAATGTCTAGAAACATGAAAACCTGATTTATATAGTTGTGTATTCACTATGTGGATGATATTGTTCTATTGATTGTGATTGCAGCTGATATAAACTTATGACAGGCTGGTGTTTACAAGTAGCAAATTTCCGCACTAACAAGGAAATTTGCCACTTTCAAGTGCTTTGTCATTATCGTTATAAACCATGAGTTCATTCGAACATCATGCAACTGTCGATAGAGGACTGAAGATGAAAATTAAGCGTAAAAATGTTAATGTAGAGAAAGCTGAAAAACAGAAAAAGGAATTAAGTAATAAATTAACAGATAACTTGGCAAGTGATGTAAAAACTTGTGAAATTTCAGCTCAGAGTGCTAATGGAATGTTAACAGAAAAGTCTGGTAAAATATCTATGTTAAGTGATAAGGAAAAGTCTCCTAAGTCCAAGTGTTTAATAAACAAAAAGGATAAAGCGAAGGGAGCTAAGGTTGAGACCACTGCTCAAAGTTCTTCAAGTTTTAACGGAGTACAAAACATTTTCAGTGGTGCTTCAAGCTCAATGGAACCAAAGTTGGGAGAAATGGCTTCGGGAAAGAAGGACTGTGTACCTGACCCGTACGAGTTCAACGCCAAAGTTGAAGATGATATATCCGTACCAATCAAGAAGATGAAAGTGGAAAAAGAAAAGGTACTATTTATTCCACTTTTTTAATTCTCCCTTTTTTGGACTACAAGAACAATACTTTTCACTTTTAATTACATACACGCCTGCTGATAATATCTAATGAATCTTACTAATCATTTTCCTTAAAGCCTAAATGCCAACCTGTGTACCATCATAGTTTCTCATGATACAGAGTCAAGATAATGATTGATTGCTTGATTATATCAGAGCAGTTTTAATGGGATATGAATTATACATTGTGTTACTGTATACAAATGAGTTTTGGTTCAGTGACGGTCTAAGTAGAAGGTATGCTAGACCAGTAGGGCAACAGTTCAGTAGTCCACCCCATCTCTCTAATCCACCCCCTCCCACAGTGATAACTTTTTACTCTCTCTATTTAATTGCCATGTAAACACATTGATCCACATCTGCTTACATTGCACTTTTTTCTGTCCCTAAATTCTAAACAAATATAGGGTGGTAAATAAGCTTGAGATCGCTCTGTTTACTTGGTGAAAAATCTGTCAGTTGATAGCCATTGGCAACGAGCCAGCCTAATTTATTGTAGAGACTATTATCAGTTTTATGACAAATGTGTTATCCATTTCAAATCTCACTTCCCACCTTAGCACTGATTTTATTGCCATCATTTGTGGGCTCACCTTGGCTGTTACAGAAGTGTAATTGGCAACATAGACTCTGTGTGTATACAAGCAGGCTACTAAATTAACTAATGTTCCTTTATTGATAGCTTTCCAATCATGATAACACTTAGCTTTTTGTGGCTTTTGTTATTTTTGTGGCTTTGTTTTTATGTACATGAGGAATTGTGGCAACTAGACAATGAGATTAACTGTAATTAAAGAGTACTTCCCACCAACTTCTAGGGGCTAAAACCACATATAGCCCCATTACATTCCGACATAATCTCTATAATTTCATTATTCTTTGTCCAAGTAAATCATACAACATCAAATAAACAATATTCAACATAGTGATAACCATACTAGGGTGTGTTTTCCTAAATGTATTTTCAATTAAAGTTGGAAGTTTTTGCTATTTTTGTTTGGATTTTATTAGATACACAGCCTACCTATCAAATCTCTAAACCATTAATACCATATCACATGCCCCTCTTATCAAATTTAACAAGTTCCAATAGTTTTCCACAATCTGTGAAACATTTTATCCCAGCTAATCTCTTAACAAAATGAATGCAGTGAAACTTAGAAGGTGCCTACAATTTTGAAAATGTCAAAACATTTCAAAGATGCTGAGATTGGAAATAGGTTTATCTGGAAGGTTTTGATTGAAGATTGCCAATCTGAACACCTAGGTAATTCTGAGGGTAAAATGATATTAGAGGGAAAAAATGATTAAACATTCTTCAACTGATTTAAAAAATATTTTTTACAGAAAGTTTATATATCAGGATATCTGAACTAATTTAGAGAGATCAATTGAAGGGATTAAAGTGCAAGTTTTTAGGGTTCTAAGTGCAAATATTGAATATAGAAACAGAAAAATCATTTCCCATTCAGTAATTCAACCTTTCATTTTTTTGTAGTAGAATTATAAAGAAGTGACCAGTAAATTATTGTGTTGATTTCAAATTACTAGAAACTTTGTCTAGACTTGTCAGTATATTCATAATCAGGAGACTGGATGATACAGAACACACGATTATTAGCGGATAGAAAGTCATTATAGATTTGATCACATGTAAAACCAGTCCAACATGATTGTTTAAAACCATGTGATATAAGCTATAACTTTTAACTATTTTCATTGCTAGCTATGCTCATTACTAGACAGAAAATCTAGTACATGTAACACCTGAGTCCACGTGGATTTTTGCTCTGTCTGGTCATGTGAATGGCTATTTAATCAGTATGCTTAAATAACCCAGGAGCTCTAACATAAGTCTAAGGGTCCCTCTCCTATAGTCACGTCACTCTCCTATAAACACGTCCCTCTCCTATAGTCACGTCACTCTCCTATAAACACGTCCCTCTCCTATAGTCACGTCCCTCTCCTATAGTCACATCACTCTTCTATAATCATGGTTAGTTCATTACTTGCAGTTGTTACTTTACTTAATAACGACCAGTGACAATTGTCCAAGTGTTATGTAATATCGGTATGTGCAAAGGCAATGATTTCTCAAAAACATTAATTATTATGATATGGTTTGTAATAACATTAGCGTAGAGAGAGGGGGACTTTTATTGCTATAATAGGGAATGGGTTTATAGCCTTTGTAAAGAGATGGTACACTTAACTGCCTGCCAAATTTCAATGAGATAAAATCCTTCACTGATACTACAAACAAGGCTTCACTGTAAGAATACAATAACTGGTTTGAACCAGTTTAGCCTGTTACCGTAGTGTAGCCCTCAATGTCCCTTTGTTGTAAATTAGACTTAATACTTGATAAAATATTTGAATTGTTGGATTGTTAAAAGTTGAAAGAAATAGACCATAGAAAAGCCTGGGTCTATGGTATGGGGAGACGTTTACGATGATGGTAAATTAGGAATTTGAGAATTTTCTGAAGATTTTAGCCCTGATAAATTGAAATACGATTTTTGAAGCACAGTCAGTGGTATTATAGGGCAGACTTTTCTAGTAGTCTATAGGGAGTCTCTGACTGACATAACTGCTTCATCTACACTGAAAACACGCAGACTTTAACTTAATTGTAACCAAGACATAGTTAGACTTATATACCTTTAATACTCTCCAGCTTATTGGATGGTCTCCATCTGTAAATAAACTTTTCATTTGATTAGTGTCTCAATCAATGCAGGAAACATGATTTTATATCAAATAAGCCATGTTTGGAGTCTCATAATTATGTTATGTCTTGATTTATTCATGGTAGGACACCCAATAACCAAAAGGAGTAAGTAGAACTCAATATCTCATACACAAACAGGGTAAGATACTGGGGCCTTAATTATTTTTACCGTACATTTTACTTTATCGATTCAACATAAATTTTGGACTCCAGTGGGAGAGTTGAATATGAGTTTATGGCGTAGTAGTTAGTATGTGGACACAACTTAAATACCAAATATATTCCTTAGCTCAGTCAGGTGTGTTTTATCATAGGATTTAACTTGCTGGTTAAAAACCCAAGACTAAATTTAAAATGATCTATTCTGTCTGCCGAACACATTTGGACGATAATTTAACTGCTTCTAAATCTAAATGCAGAAACCAGATAAACCACTGTTAACACTGAATAAAGGCATGAACTCGTTACAGAAGTTGTATGCCATGTTACAAATGTTTCACGCATATATTAAATGTAGCGTTAACCGAAAACATATAATGTAACGTCAGGCTTTTAACACTTGGATAAAACTTAAACCTAAATTGTTAAACATAGTCCATGTCGCCAGCAATTACAGCAAGTTGATTGAATTTTTTTCAACATTTACCAAAAAAGGCGAAATTATAATATATAAGACGCAGAAATGTCTGTGTTGAATACAGTCACGCTATATGGCCTATAAATAGACAGTAAGATGGTGGATTTAAATGTATTCAAAAATGGTATTTAATTTTGATGATGTGTTTTTTTATCTGTTTAACTTTTCAACATTAACTTATATTAATTCAGACATTCAAATATTCATAATTTAGGTTGTAAGTCCATTAAGCAATTATTGTAGTCTACTTATGTACTAATTAGATTGTTCAGTCGCGAGGAGTTTGATATTGATCTTCAGATGCAAATTAGAGGGTTGCCCTTAGGTTGACAATAGTAGCCTGGTCTAAGTGTTAAATGAACTATGCCCTCGAGGGAGATCGACATGTGTTTACACTGCTATCAATAGGCCTAGGTCTTGTGTCTAGTTCACCAAACACAAGAGCTGTTTGTATAGTGTGATTACAAACTGTGAAAAATAAATTGAAATGTTTAAGGGAAAACCACACAAAGGCAATTTTTGAGTACTATGTATTGGATGGGCTGTGTTTACGTGTACCCACTCGACAGTTGAAGTTAAGACAGTCAAAGTTAGGCACGGTTACTACAGTCTAGGCTTTACATTCTTTATTATGTGTAGTGTGAGATTATAAGGAAAAAGGTATTTATTATATACAGATTATTACACATGTATAGCAGTGTTGTACTCGGATAAATAAAAGTAAGTTTGTTCTTGGCTCCATCGGGGCTCCATTACTGTGTACCAATGTGTGTGTTAAGTAAATATGTACTCAGGGTTAGAGTAAAGTGGTTATAATTAACACGTTTATCACTAGTCTTACCTGTAGTGTACTCAGGCACTATCTAGGATGGGATAAGAGTAGTTATAGTATCCATGTTTCACAGTGAAGTATGGTTTAGTTACTATTCATGGATGTCTGAGATAATTTTTACCATTAGTATTTTATTTTTCGGTTGTTTACATACAAGTGAATGTATTTTTGTAACTCTTCAATTCTCTACAGGTGGAGGTTTCTACTCCTATGACAATGAATCCGTCCGCCAGCACCAGTCAAGACGTTGCCACGGATACCCATGATGTTGCCGTGGTAACAGACCCAGACTGTCTCGGACCGTGCGAGCCAGGGACACAGGTTACGCTGGGTGGCATTGTGTGGCACGAGTCAGAAAACGGTAATGGTAGGCTAAACTTTTATAATACTCCTTTTAATAATAAACATTGTATGCAGTATTCTATCAGTTCATGATTCATCACATTGTCCTTGTATGGGTTTTTTATGCCGTGATATGTAATAGTGTGTGATTTATGAATCAAATTTTATGGTTATTTGTTTTTCAGTTTTTTTCTTCCTGTACAAGAGACAATGTGATAAGTGAATCTGTGTACGTAGATAAATGCATGTCTCATGTTACCCTGTGAAACATCAGATATTATTCTAAGGATTTAGGCAGATTAATGTTCCCTTGTTCTCCATATTCAACCCCTGTACTATGCAACATGCCCTTGTTTAAACATGCTTCATTTCTCCTGACATTGTTCCTTCTCTGTCCTTGAACCTGTAGTTACCATTATGTTAGCTTGATGGCTATTGTATGAGGTCATGACTTTGTTTAACTTATAATTTCACAAACCAGCATGGATATTTTAATGATAGCAAAGTTGATATAAGCCGGAAATGATATGCTAAACTCTCCAATGACTATTCAACACATTGATTATGTTACATATTTGTAATTTGAGCGCTGGTGATGAGATGTGTTAGGGCTCATGTTGTGGACTTCAGTGGAAATGTGTCAGGTTTTAATAAAAGTATTATTGATATTTGAATTCAGAAATGTTTAATTCACAGTCCTCTGCATAGGTTTAAGCCAACTGTGTTTGTATACACGGTGATTGACATTTACTTAAAGCTTTGTCCACTGCGTACTTTAACACTTCTGTTTAACCATGTGTCCTTCCTCTTTTTTATATATATACATGTAGCTGTATCACACAATACTTAGGTTTTACCCCAAACATTCTTCCCCCCTAAAACACTGTAGAAATTGGTGTAGGATACTTGATAGTCAGATACATATAGAAGCTAGCTAATACATCGAGTGTCTGTGACAAAGCTGAAATATGGTTATAATATAAACTGCATAGAAAGTAACTTAAAGTAACCGTAAATGTAGAAGTGAAGTCAGGCATGCGAAACAAAGTAAAGCAGTTTAAATAGTCATCTCAGTTTTACACCCATCCACCATCCTACATAGCTGGAAATGTGAAGAGTAAAACAGCTTAGACTTATATATATTTTATTACCCGTCTACATACTGTGCTAGATATATCATAGAATCAATTTTTCTCAGTAATACAGCATATATAGGGTGTACATTTGTATGGCTTTGATGGCCAACATATAACAGCTTGTTTTATGTAAGCAGTTCGCACATCTCACATTTTATTAGCCTACGAACAGTCTTAGCTGTAGTTAATATTTTATTGCCATGGTTTTTATGATGTTAAAGCTGGTAGTTTGGTTGTGGAAGGCGGGGGGTGGGGAGTAAGTTGAGAGAAGGGGGATGTGTGGAGAGTTGGTCATTACTCACGTAGCATCCAGGCCAGACACTGCATTTGTCAGCCAACCATTGTAGACACCAAGACAATAGGCTTTACTTTGAGGGGATTTAATAACTAGACGCAGACCAACATGGCAGGAATGCAAGACAATGTGTTTTATGTCAGAAACTGCGACAGAAAAGCTCAAATATTTGTAACATGTCGACAGCATTACCAGAACAACCTGTCTCACTGTATTACAAGTTATATCTTGTATTTACTATGTTAGACACACTGTTGTACCAATGACAAAGATTCAGGGCATTAATCAGCATTTATTGCATTTAATTAAATTCTCGATGCGTCGTATATGTATACCTTCGTAGATTCCAACAAACAGGTTAAAAATGGTTGACTAAATAGATCGAAGACATAAATCAAACTATCGTTAGCAAATAAACAGACTGAATTCATCGATGCCCTCTCAACCCCCCTGGCATTTCGAGGGGTCACCGGTGAAAGCAAAAGGGTTTTAAGTGCTATGAATAAAAAAGGAGATAGAACCCTCAGGCTTTCACCTCTAAGTTTTTATGATGATTGAAGTTCACAGGTTAGAGTAATTAACATGAAAAAGGTGAAAAACCAATGAAATTGAGTGAACTTTATTAATGAGTCATCAAGATTGAAAAATGAATGCATCAAAGTTAACACATAGGAAGACTGGCTGGCGGGTTTAATGCTATATGATTAGATATTGACATGGATTTAAAACCTGTGAAAAGAGTCAATACTTGAAGTGCTTTAGTTATGACTCACTAGTTTATAACACTATTTGTAACCGGGGTTTGCCACATAGAGAGACTAACTAGAGATCAAGATGGTGTCCCCTTTCCCATTTCCCCACCACTGTTGAAATGACTGTATAACTCTGAAAAGATGTAACGCTTGGTAACACACTGAGATATATTACTGTCAGTTAAACACACTGTGGCATAGGTACAGTATAGATATAAAAGTAGATTTTCATTATGTATAAGTTGACTGATTGCTTTGCCCCCCTGTGAAACATTTGGAGAATGAAAGAGGAAATTATAGATATACATTTACATAATTGGATAGTGGTTACTTGTTCGTTAGAAACTGTCGGGAATTTTAGTATGCCTGATGACACCTCCCAAAAAGTGTTTTACTTGAGTGAAATAGGATGGGCTTCTTTATGTACTGAGTCACTAGATCCTGCTGTGTACTGGTTCATTTCAGGTTTTAGTTTCGGTCTAATTTTGTACCCAAATATTTTAGTAACAAACGCGTAACGGTACATTTTAAAGAGGCGTTTAATTTACCCTGTATGTTTAGTAACAATGTTATGCAAGTATTCAATGAAAGGACCGGGGGAAAAATATAATTTGAGATCACGTTTCATTGTTTTCTTATAAGCACAAACACTTCATGTTAAATAGCATGTTACAAGTTTCTGTTCTCATGCATTGTTTCCTGCTGGTGAAATTAAACACTGAATAAACAAGTAGCTCCTTCTCATGTAACAACTGTTGAAGTATTGAGGAAGGAAATAAAAGAACCACATGTTGTTATAGCATTGTTTTATGTGATAGGCTGATAGCTATTATAGGAATAACGCGTAAACATATTAAAACTAGCTTTATATCATGAATATTGAATCATTGTTTTGATGTAAAAATTGAATCGTTGTTTTGATGTAAAATTATCACTGGGTTTATACTGCTTTTGATATTAAATCGACAAATTATATTTTTCTGTAGCATTCCAAATTCTGTTATTATATTTATAACCCAATTATTAAATAGCAGGATTATTATAAGCTGGTTTTAAATTAAGTGTACCGGGTTTATATATAGATTCTTATATGAGTAGTCATTCAATATCAAATTTTATGAAACCAGTTTTGGAAATGTTATTAAGTGAGCTTGTGTCGTTGGCTTTATAAAATTTCCTGAACGGGTTTCCTAACAGTTTATATTAAAATGTCAACGAGTGTAAGATTCTATCGTGTGACTCATAAGTGCGCACGGACCCACTGTTTAAGGTTTTTTATTCTTTATTCTAAAATGCAAAAGCTGAAGTTGATTAAATAGTATTATGTATTCCGAAACATAACGGTCTGCGTTAATAAATTTGTTAGCGTTGGTAGCAAGTTTTCTATTAGTGAGGTGGACTTCATTAACACACACTTTATTTATCCACCTTACTGTTGTTTGTATTGTCTATTTTCAGGTGTGCTTGTAGTGAATGTAACATGGAGAGGAAAAACTTACGTTGGCACACTACTGGACGCAACTAGACATGACTGGGCACCACCAAGGTGAGTTATTCATACCTGCATTATTCCTTTATGACAGTTTCTATGCTAAAAACAAGCTTTTCTTTTCACGGCTGTCAATTACTGTACCTGTTTTACTAATGAAACCCGAACCTCTAAGTTTACAACACAGTGTCAATTCACAGTTTTAATTTGTAAGATCGAAAAACCAATTCTACAAAGCCGAATTTATTTACAGGTCAAGTAGGCAAACCCTGAGTATTTTGTGACAAGATAAGAATCACTTAATTGGTCTAATATTGTTTTATCTGCATGTTTTGTGACTCTTTAATTCTCCACTGTGCAGTTGTAATGGCAATAAACTGCAGTTCATTGTGTTTGATAAAGTGATTACATATTCTGTTTCAAGTTTAGATTTGATCATGTCAGTAGAAGAGAGAGATTGTGGGGATAAGTGAATCAATTGACAATGGCAGTCGGTCGGTGATTTTAATCAATATTCTGTGTGTGCTCAACTGAAGGCTAATTTAAACACCAATGTTAAAGATTTCGATATTTTGCTATGTTTTTGAATCACCGTATATTGATATAAGTTAAACCCTATTTAGACAAAGTTGGCATTAATTCAACCCCGTGAAGGCGCTCTAACTTTGCCTTTTGAATGTTTCTGATGTTTTGTATTTATAATTCCCCATAAATGCAAAGAACACTGATATGTACAAATACCGTATAAATCTTTGTTAAATGATGCAGTAGTTAGTTTGTATAGCCAGTTTATTTATCTGTCTTGGCCGAGCTAGTACATGAATGAATTTCCCCTGCAGCAAATCTCACTCTGTCTATCTGACTCTGGTAGGTGTATTTTGTTTCACTTTGATATCTCTTGACAAAATATTTTTCTTTCCCTCAATGGTGGCTTGATACAGGGCATAAAGCTTGGCTGTATGATACGAAAAACTGGTGTGATCTTTGTATGGGTAGAGAAGGCTAAGAATTATGGGGTCCTCATACACAAGTATCCTAAATGTTAAACAACTCGGGTACCAGTTAAACCAGTTTTGAGTCGACTCAGCATAAATAATGTTAAACCTTAGATTGGAGATTGTTGGGGTCTGAGTGCACCAGTGTAGAGTTTGCATACAAAAACATGACAGACGCACACCACTGCTCTCTCTCTTCGACACACGCTCCAGTGATAACCAAACAGCTGCTCTTAGATGCTCAGGAAACTCAGATTGTGCTGATAATACTCATTACTGTATAAACCAAGATCAGAACACTGTTGTCTGCATAGCTTTGAATTCTCAGCTCAGTATAGGCCTGGCTTGAAAATCTCAAACTGTGTATTGATTTCGAGGCACTGATTTTGTGGAAAATTGAATTGATAGAAGTTTAACAAAGAACCAGTTGCTTGTGATTGAACTGCGTTGAAATCTATTACTTTGCATGGTGATTAGTTTAAAAGTAAAGTGTAATGAGAAACTGGGTGTTCAAAGAGCTTTCAGACCATTGAAAATCAAACCTTCAGATACAAAGTCTGTAGGATGTGTTTGGTCTGTTTAGAAATTGTCTGAAATCTTGGCCCAATATCTGAAACCTACAGATAATAAAACAGAAAATGAATTGGTTATTATTATGACATTGTAAAGGAAGTTTTCATGAAATTCAAGCCTTTGATAGTGTAATTCATTAATGAGAAATGTCAGTGGATGAAGGTGAGAAACTAGAGACCAAGTTACGTGGTGTAGTTTCATTTCAACTAGTTGGGTAAAGGTTCAGATTACCTCCAACAGTCCATGTTCACATGTAATCCACAACTCTATTCACCAGATCTCTTTAATAAATAAATGTTAATCTATACATAACCGTTCAGTAGTCAGTGGCGTAGAAACTTTAGTGTGCAATATAGTGGTGGTATGTTTTATATTGAATTAATGGCAAGCAGTAAAGTGAGATATTATCGCTGTACCGGAGACTTGATTTATGACGCGCTTCACAGCTTTTCTCTCTCTTAAGATGTCATGAATAATTTTTTTATGCGATGATGTTGGGGCTCTGTGAATGGTGGTTTTATGTGAATGTTTCTTTGTACTTGAAATGGTGTTCAGCTGGAGTAAAAGTGCTCTGATAGCTTTATACTGTAGTCGTTGGCTTGGCTAATATCTCATGTGGGCCATGTATCTGATTATTAACTCTCCTTTTGAAGAGTACACAGACAAGGGTATTTATAACTCGCATAATGTCAGAACGTGTTTGTTTCCTCCGCTAAATGTGTACATAATTATCGCAACAAAAATATGCCTATGCAAATGTCTTGATATATGGCTGGATTATATCAACCTGTTTACTTTATATCTACTGTAAATTTAGAAGAGAGAGGCAAAAAGCTGTTTCATGTTAGGCTGAAAAATTCTGGCAGCTTTTGATGTAAAAATTGTGTTTACATAGCGTGTATGTAAATATGTCAACACAGTTTATCATGTGTATTACCATGGTGAAATTAACAGCTCCCATTTTTTTGAACCGTGCATCCAACAAGAGCAAGTATTACCAGCCTCATTATCCTAAGGCAGACTTAACCAAAACAACCAGACTTTTCAATAGCTCTAAAATATCATACACTAAACTGACTTCTACGCAAATTATGAATTAGTCTCATCCGTTTATTCTGGTACTAATTATACAGGTCTATTTAGGAAAGCCCCACCCACTGATTTATTCTTTCTCCAAATCTGTTTAAGAATTACCTGGTATGTTAATATCTGTGAAGAGGTTGGCAAATAATGAGCAACCTCTAGAACAAATAGAAGCAGGTGGGATGTTTCAGTTCAGCATGGGTAGATTAGAGAATGTAAGGTATGCTTTATATATGGCTCAACATGGAGTTTAGGACTAGGCATTTTATATAGTGGGGCAGTGTGTTTTACAGGTGTAACTTCTTGTATATACTGTATAGAATAAAGAACAAACATGACCCAAGAAAGTCATCATTTGAGTCATATTAAAACAACCATTCCGTGTTTAGTGTATTAATCATTGAATATGTTTCTTTTAACAGTGATTTGTGAAATCTAGTATCACATAGTAGCGTTCTAAACTATTATAAGAGAGTCGCCATGGACATTGATTTAGACTTTGTTACTAAATTAATTGTCAGAATTGTTTTAAGTAAACGAGCTGGTCCCTAACTTTTGTTGGCCCACAATTAACACTGGGGATAGGAGCTTTTTAATTTTGCTGAGTCTTGAACATTCAACCTTGACCCCCAGTTTTACTTTGAACTTTACCCAATGATATCATAAAAACGTGGCTGCCTTGTGATGGAATATACCATTTCTGGAATCCGCTCATTTTCTACAGTAATCATTCTACCTATTGCTATTACTTGGACAGAACTGTGTGACAAGTGATTCTCTGTGTACCGGCTTATAATTACATTGGTGAGGCCATATATCATCTTCTCCTAACATAAAATTGCCTCTTTCTTCTCTCCCCACTCATAAATATGTATCAAATTTAAGTTGACATGTTTAGCACACCATTAAGTTGGGAGATATTGATTGCACTCGGTGTAGCGTGGCTGGTAGGCTAAGTGCACTGCATGCGAGATCCATCGAATGGAATTACAGTGCTACCGTAACAATCCAATACCAGTTTCAAGCAAAACATTCTACAAATTGATTTCCCCCTCCTTTCAAAGCAAAAACTTGTAAAACTTACACGAATAAACCTGTATGTGTTACACAAATGTATACGTAGCTGAAAATATACTGAAATATACGCATCGCATTCATCATACTTTGTTTTGTTGTCGGGAAGAAATTTAAAAATGAAACAGATGAGGAGTATTTAAGTCTGAGCATTCATGTGAAGTAAATTGAAAGGTTTATATCTAATAATTATTTGAGTTATGTTTCTATTGAAATGTTAATAAAAGCAAATTCACAGCGTAATGGGTAAACAAGCTTGATGTTTATTTTGAACGAAGTGCTGAGGGGGTATTTTAACATGCTGTACAGATACATGGTCCTTTATAAAGGTGTGATTGCACAAGGGTTCTATCTGCTTCTGTATTCAATAGCACTAAGAAACTTCTCGCTTTCGTCCGACAAAATAGATTAAACCGTATACATTCCATGTGTCGAAAAGTATGAAGAAAATTATTAGAAAACTGGTAGATGGCAAATTGACAGTGTGATATGTAATATTAAATAGCATTCCATTTTCCAAAATTACATTTTCAATATTTATAAACATATGTCGATTTTTGTGAACTTTTCGAGATAGGTAATGAAAGGAGATGGGAAAAGTTCCAATAAAAAATGTGAGAGTGAAAAACTTACAACACATGAATGTTGTTGTGACAGTTATCCATGCCAATGAAACCTGATAATATTTACAAGTTGTTATAAAAATCTAACTCATCACTTATCACTTTGCTTTGACATTCTGTAAATGCCAGAGGCAAACTTTCATATCTGGAGTTTTGTTTTTAGATAGACTGTGAGATATGTGAATTTACCTGTCAGTAAAGTTATCACACTTTGTCAAGCAGAACATAGTACAATACTGTCAGGTTATATGACTAAGAACTTTTTATTGGTAAATTAATCAATGTTGAAGGGGTGTAATTATACTGTATACGTCTTTGTGTCTACATGTATCGGTATTGTTTGTATTAAGTGGCATTTAAGACTTTAACTTATCTGTTTTCGCTCACCATTTCGATGTTGTATATTTATACCTGGATATAATTGGACGACATGATAAGAAATTAAGAGACAGTGGTAAGGCAAGTCAATGTAAACGGAGAAGATAACAAATTATATTAACGCAAACAAACATCAGTACTGTGCCCCCCAGGCCAAACATGGTAAAGCAAAGCTGATATACTGGTGTAATCAAGGTGACAGTTGATTTACTATTGCAGGTAATAAATAGATATATGTTGTACATGCATGACTAACTGGGTCTAGGGGGCAATACACTGGCTGTCCACTACTTGACATGTATTATTAGCAAACAGTTATAAACCCACTTTTACAAAGAACATGATAACCCTGGCCAATAGTTATCTTAATTTGTTGCACGTTTCATTCTTTTATTCATAGCAAAAGTTTTCTATGGGCTACTAGAGAATCCCTGCCAATTTTAATTTGATTGCTATAGATATGCTGATTTATCTCCAAATGATAAAACAGCCTATAAACAATTGTCGCAGACTGGTGCAACATAATCAGGCAAAAGTTTTGAATGGTAAATCCACTATAAAGTTGCTCCCAAGTTGAACTGTCAGAAAACCCGGGGAATGTAAAGACTTAAAGCACAAAGGAAGTATAATAGTTTTATTATGTTGAAAAGGTTTTATTGCCGCTGACAGAGTTATTTATATTATTTGCCTTTATCAATAGCTTATCTGGAGAACTCCAATGTTCAAATATTTGACAATGTCAATGGTCAAATTGTGATTTTTTATGCCTGCTTGCCTTGAGCTGTTTTAACGACTTTAATTATTAAGCCCAGATTAGTGTAGTCATGTGTAAAGCCTGGGGTAATTAACAAAATGGGCTCAGGTTTCCTAATTAAGAAACACTAATTGAAATACGCACTGTAGGGATTAAGGCTTGCATTAAAGTTAATATCCACATTCTAAATCTGACTAGTGTATGTAAAATTTGATAACAGCATTTATAATCATTGTGCTATAACTTTGTATCGGGTTTGATGTATGCTAATTTATGTTATGCATGTAGATGTAGTTATGATTTTGTAATAACTGCTGGAGTGCTGCGATAAATATTCTTTCTACATGTACATGTTTATCATCACTTTAACTTGGATATATAACTATGATATGTCCACTCATTGAAGCATTCATTAACATTAAGGTGCTATACATATATAGAGGGTTGGTAGCAAAAGTGTTCTAAGTGCTTATGAATACAGCTGCAGATACAACTCTTTTGCATTGGTCGCTCCATTTACTCCTAGCATATGATACAGTATCAACAAACAGGAGGGGTTTCTCAAGATAAAAACATCTTCACGGTTATGTCAGTGTCATTGGTATGTTTAAGCTGCGTTAACTTTTGTTTGCATTCCATAGTTAAAGGCAGTTTATACTAAGCTATAACCTAGTGGTGAAAAAGGTGAGGAGAGGGGAATGTGGGAAAGAGTTTAACCAAACCTTGAGTAAAGATCGAGCTACATGCTTCTTTGGTTACCAGGTTTTTCGACCTGTTCTGAAGTGATATTTATATGTAACAGCGTCTAATTATATGTATGTAGTACACAGTTTAAGTGGCAAAAAGTTTGGAGCAAAAAGGAAATTAAGAAACAATAAAACGATATGGCTTGAATAGACAATTTCTAAGGGTAAAGGCAAAAGTGGTCTTAGTGCTATTGGATAAAGAAGCTGACAGAACCTTCCTTATTCACCCCTCGCATAACAGGTACTAGGTTCTTTGGTTTAAGTGAGATAGTTTAAACGCGTTGATGTTACAAAGTTACAAACAATACGACAGACAAATAATAGCTAGTTTTGAAGAGGACAGTTAAGCTGGCGTCAGCAGTAGTCTGTTTTGAAGGAAGCTTGAATACAGCTATCTTGCCAACGTGTAACAACTTGATAACACTCTCCCCTTCCTCGGATATCGACACAGTCAAACCTATCTGCTACTTAATCTCAATATTGAATACACCGATAAAACCTGATTTGGCAATCTACTCTCGCATTCAATACCCATTTATCAACTTAAGGATATTAGTAGTGTCACTGGGGGTTGATGGGGAGGTGGGGGGGCGAGGGA
>ENA-OREC01000090-OREC01000090.1-marine-metagenome-genome-assembly--contig:-NODE-90-length-22646-cov-12.521512_pt1 | contig 22646 bp, 14 predicted proteins | sample MGYA00248626_ERZ508543 | MGnify/ENA primary metagenome ERZ508543 (study PRJEB26211, sample SAMN05518279) | marine metagenome | isolation source: Puget Sound, Washington, USA | host: Bankia setacea...
AGATGTGTTCCAAATGAGTTTTAATTTTGGCACAGCAAGGAAACAGGGGGAGAGGGGGAGAGAGAGTAGATATATGGAATAGGGAGATGATTAGGGAGAGAGGGGAGAAAGTGATAGAGAGCTGGGACGAATAACAGGCCACACAAATAAATCAAATCTGTTACGTAATTTGGTCAAACCGGCCACATATTACTTTTGACATTCTAATCCGGCCACAAAAATGGTCAAACCGACCACATTATAATGAACAACCCGGCCAACAAAAGTTGAACCTGGCCGCCACAAGTTGAGCCTGGACGCCACATGTATTATTTTCATAGTCTGTAACTTAATATCAACATTACAAATTGGTTGTGTTTGTTGTGTTTCAGAAGGTCACATTTACTTATATTTCCTTTGGTTAAAATGCCTGGATAGTGATCACACTAGAATATATAGTCAAGTATTGTAATGACTACGTTCGGCATTTTCTATTATTTATTTGTTTAAATGTTTATGAAAACACGTAAAAAAATGACAATATCAACCTTTGTTCTACTTCTTATAACCTTACATTACAATCGTCTTTATAACATTGGCACGTCAATAAAGGATCAATGGGGTGATTGTTCACAGGAATTAATATCATTATTTCTGCCAGCAACTAATATGGAGATGATATAAATGTCTTGTTTTGAGATGCTGCTACAGCTACTTAACGGATTATCTTAGCAGGTGCCACTAATTGGTTGATAATTTACCAATGTTTACCAATTGACTTCCACTTCAGTACTCTAGTATGGCAGTCACTATCATGTGTTCGCCGTGCACCCCCCCTTTGCTGAATTCTACAGCAGCTCTTATACGTGTTGTACTACTTTTGCATTATAAGTAGAGGTTAAAAGAGACTGCAAGGAACGGCAACTCGACTCTGCATGGGAGATTACAAAAAACGGTTATGTCCGTTTTGACTTGTTTGTGGTACGATTGACGTTTTGTCGGTTTAACTTGCTGCCTGTATTATAAGCTTCAATAACCCCACCCGTATTTCTATGGATATCGCTAAGCCATAAGGGCCAACTGTTCGGGCGAATCCCTATTTTGTAATATATTTTTATGTAATGTATATTGTCTTTCGTTTCTTTTAATCTCTTTCGCTCCAAATAGATCTCTTTCGGACAAACATTCTTTTTTCAACCAATTACAACCCATATATTATTTACTCTGAGACCGTCAATGGGATTTCCGGTTAAAATTTTCGCCGAAAGAAACTTAAAAAATGACAAAAACTACATGAAGAGAATCCATTAGTGCACCATTGTTATGCCGTACGAATAGAAATGCAACAATGACAGTTATAGCAAACGGTTTTATACATATTTCACTCTTAGATTCGATTTGTATCGGTCTTTTCGTTGATACTGTGTGATCTTTTCGTTCAGTGTTTCAACATTTTCACTTTGCATACGCTGTGAGTGTTTTAAGATTGTTGAGCATGTTCGAAACACACAAGACTACTTATTGTGTGCTGACTTGTGTTAACTGTGTCAATGCAGATATGTGGTGACTTCAACTGATCCAAAGAATGTTTTTTCTGTAATTGAACTTGAAATTAAGAAGCATTCTATGTGTTTATAACAAAAACAACTGCATACAATATTCAAGTTGTTTGGGAATCATATCCGTCTACAATGTTGACGTTACCTTGTGTATTAGAAAGTCATTAAAAGAGTGTCTTTCATTTAACTTTTGAATGCATTATGTACATAAAGTCATATAATTTTGACTAGCACTTTGGCATTGAGTGAATTATCAATTGTGTTGAAGATTTTGCTTTTTAGCAGTTACTGTTACAGTGTTCTGAGTGCCTTGTGTAGAATTGTACTAGTGGGTGTAGAGAGTACTTGTGTCTATATTATAAAACTGTCTACGGTCGTTTGAAACTTCCACAATGGGTAACAAATACAGCTGCTGTGGGTATAAGACCTCTAAGCGCAAGAGTCGCGAGGAAGTTTATCAGCCGACCTTAAAACATGGCACACAGTCAGAGGAATCGTCTCATCAAGGAATGCAGCAAAGCTACTCCTCCTTACCTGGTGTACCTCATATAAGTGACAGAGAAAACTTACCTGAAGGTATACATATCATTGCTCTCTATATAATTGTGGACAATATGTCTAGGTCCCCAGCAGGGCTTTGACACTATTGGAAGATAGATAGACATTGGGAGACCTGTTGCATTGATTACTATTATTCAGTTATCTAAAATGTTATCACAAAGTGTGTTTGCTTCCTTTTCTCCTTTTTATTTATGATAAAACTTTTCAAATAGACAAGTATGATGAATGTATACACCTAAGTATATTAATGTATATTGATGTATTAGTCTACTGCTGCTCAATACATTTAAGACTAGTTTGCCGTATAGATGTGTGTCGGTTAAAGAGATTGCGATGATGGGAGCAATGTTCACTCTTCACATTAACATATCGCTCCAGACATAAAAATGCCTGTTAAATATTACTACATTGGGAACCATCAAGCATTCATGTCACTATCTAACAACTGAAAACATCCCATAAATTCCACTTTGTAGGGCCCTTTGTTTTGATAAGCAAAGGACATTAATTCCATCTGAGAATTGTTTTCAAACCTCTGCAGTTTGTGACTTTGTCTTAAAATCTCATTGAAAAACATCATGAATTCTTGAAACATAGTGATATGTTAAAACTGTAAGTCATTTGCAGAGATATTTTCAATCTTAGACTGTCATGGTATACTGTTTTTAAGAGCTGACACACTGTTAATTCAAAGTGTTACTAATAGAACACCACGTACATGTATTTGATTTAAATGTTGATAATTCAATAAAAAAATAAAAACGCTTCTGGATTCATGAAGAGTAAAATGGTAAACCGTTCATCGCTCACACAACATTAAAGTACATGTCTAACAGTAATACTTTCCTTTTTAGATAACATCGGTGATCCTTCAAATAATCCAAATGAGAAAACCATGTTCTACAGAAGATCTCAGATTGAAATCAACAAAAGTAAGTGAAGAAAATCCTCAAAGTTTGAAAATCCTCAAAGTTTGGCACAGTTCAATAGGTTTTGTTAGCCACACAGTGTCATAATATAAAATAATTCTGCTTCTAGCATTTTGCTTTACTGTTCATATGTAATATTTTATTTGGTGTGAATTATAATATCGCCAGTTTAGCCATTTACTTAGTGAAAGAGCATAAGTTAACTGTTTCTGTGCTTACTGGTAAATGAAAGCTTTGTACAAACAGTTTACATTTTATCTTTTGCAGACAACAAGAATCGAAGGAAGAGTCAGTACGATGACCATGTCCATTCACATGTAGGTCAAACATTTGTGAATTGATTTGGTATATTGATGTCCTAAACTTATGAGGTCTTAAGTGACAGTGTTTAAAGGCATGGCAAGGCGCACTGGTTAGCGTGTAGTACATGTAGTGAATCAAGCCTCAATGTCCCTGTAGTTTCCTGGAGCAAATCTTGCCCCCATTGATCTTTACTAGTTGATTCCACAATCAGATTTGATCTCAAAATCACAATTCCCTTCAAATCAAAATAAGGTAGTACAAACCAAAGCAAGTAAGAGAGATAAACCATTTTAAGACTGACATGCAACCTTTTAAATCCAATCTTGTTCTGGAAGAGACTTTGTTTTGAAGTTGTCGGAAAACACTAAAAAAAAGCTAGGTCTGTATGTTTCATGCATTTATAAAATGTCATTGCACCAAAAGTTCACGAAAAATGTGCTAAAATAGTTGATGAAAAAAGAAAATCGACGGTTTTGTTGTCTGTGATTTCGCGCCAAAAATATTGATCAAAGTTGTACATCTTTATGAAAACTGTTTGATAGAAAGCTGATTTTTTTACTGAAGGAAGGTATACATATTGCTAATCTCAAAAAGCAAAAAAAGTATATGTCATCGTACTACTTTTTATTCTATATATATATTCAATATGAGTTCATGTAGAACACCCGAAGTACAAAATGATTTGCCTAAACTCACCAAAATTAAGTTAATTTGCTATTTTGTTAACAAAATGGTGTCAAAATGCTCAACTATGTTTATTTTTATCTTGTTTTAACAATAAGTCAATTGAGTTTTAAAAATAGGGAAATCAAAATAATGTTAAGCCTACGGTTAGACTCAACCCACAGTCCCTGGGCAGTTAGTGGAGTCATCTGAAAACTACTGAAAACGCCTGTAAAGACAAACATATCTACCAAATTAAACTGGGAACCTTTCTTAAATGAACCTTTATTTGTGAAACCAAAGTAAGGGCCATTCATCAGTGTAGCACTCAACTTTCTGTTCTAACTAATGTACCGGTATGCCAAAAAATGAAAGCAGGAATAGGGGGTAATACTCATCACAATTAGTGTCGGTTTATATTTGAACGGAACAAAACTTGAGCTTTATTTCTATTTTACACTTGTAGCAGAATGGTGGCGGTCCGTACGGCAAATTAAAGAAGTACAGCTCATGTTCTACAATCTACATCGATGATTCAACCGTGAGTCAGCCAAACTTGAAGAACACAATCAAAGCAGTCACCCTCGCCATATACTTTCATATAAAGAATCGAGAAAGTGTACACAATAATCGGACACTGGAGATTTTTGATGAGAAAGCTCATCCATTATCAGTAAGTACACAAGTTTATAGCTCATTTATTAAGCATGGCGCGAGCATCAGACTCATCCTATTGGCCTGACAAGTGGTTGTACATGCAGGAGGAGTGGACATTTTACGCTTTTTTTCTTGTTTTTACTAGAACCCACTGTACGAAGGACGAGTAGAGATTTTGGCTATTTTTGTGTCCTGTTTAGCCATAGCTTAAAATCCATTCAATAACCAATTAGTGACTCTAACAGCTGTTGCTTACAGTCTTCAGGACAAACACTCGTCCATATGCTATGGCTGGTAAAATAATGAGTTGGTTTAGAAAAATGTTTTTGGTAATTTTCCAATAGACGATCTTTACAATGCTTTTAACGAGTATTTTTTTCTGTATTTCGCATCATTTTTAAATATATTAACAAAATGCTGCTTTATATGGACACGTCAAGTCAAGAAAATTCTCAAATTATCTCCTCTTCCTTTCTTTTGGCATTTGAAACTAAAAGCCTTCAAATATTGTAAAGACTATGTTGTTACTTTGAGAGATAATGAAAACTTGTTTATTTCAGAGAGAACCTGTATCTGAGGACTATGAAAATCGTGATCCAGAACACCGAATTATTTATAGATTTGTGCGGAACTTATTTAACGCTGCACAGCTGACGGCCGAATGTGCAATAGTTACCCTAGTAAGTAGTTTGTACCTAGTTTATACTTATTTATTAAAGTTCTTTTATGAAACATGTAATTCTGCTTAAACCTGCCGTCCACTAGGTCCCTGAAGGGTTTCCAAAAATTGTAATTCGCAAAATCGGGATGTTTCGGCATGTCTTTGCAATGTTCTGGAACCCTTCCGTGTCCTTGCTTAACATTCGCGGCGTTCGGGAACCCATTGACATTAACTTGGCGTCTTCGGAAAGCCTTCTGCGAGGCTTCGTAATCTTTTAGCCATCCTGAGCCTAAAGGAAGCTGAATTGATGCCGAAAGCTCCCCGAAGACAACAAGTGGAAGAGTTTTGTTACACGTATACACGATGGTTAACCATTGTGTACATTTTAATTATCTTTGTTTTAACGTTTTTGATCAACAAGAATATTTCTATGCTTGTGCACTGGATAGATTCTTTAAGCTATATGGGATGTCATAGGGAAACTTACTGATGGGTAGATTCTTGGTAATTTAATGTGTTTTGTGTTTGCAGGTGTATTTAGAGCGTCTCTTGACGTACGGTGAAATCGACATCGCCCCGTGTAACTGGAAGCGAATTGTGCTTGGTGCTATATTACTTGCGTCCAAAGTGTGGGACGACCAGGCAGTATGGAACGTGGATTACTGTCAGATACTACGAGACACGGCCGTAGAAGACATGTAAGTGATGCTGGCTTTACAGTGAAGGTTTAGAAAATGTAAACTTCAGGGTATCATCCCCCCCCCCCCTTTGCTAAATTCTACAAAGCGGAACTTAAACTACTGATAAATTAGTTTTAATATAATCTAAGCCCATTAACTAAATTCAAAAGAAATATATTTTTCATTTGTTACCATTTGGTCTAATTGTATTGCATGCTGTTATTACTTAGTTGAACAGGATCAGGTATTCATATTGCTAATCAGTTCGCTTTAGCTTCATGTGACTGTTTGAAAAGACTGTTTTGATACTGTCGTATATCGTTATTTATGAGTCCAAATGTAGCTTTAAGGAATTATATTCTCTTGACTGTTGAAGTAATTCTTTGTATTGCCAGGAATGAGTTGGAGAGACAGTTCTTAGAGATGCTACAGTTTAACATCAACGTGCCATCAGGTGTTTATGCCAAGTATTACTTTGACCTACGAGCGCTCGCCGGCGACAACGACCTGAGTTTCCCACTCGAGCCGCTCGATAAGGAAAGGGCCATGAAACTTGAGGTAAGAACTGTTTTCAAACCAGGGCACGAAAATTCCATTACCTTAACACGTGGTTTTTAATGCAGGAAAAGTGAAAATGTTGAAATCTATTACGCACATTTCTTGATTTTCTCCCTACCCACGATAAGCAGGATTAACAGAGATTTTGATTATTTTTTTTGTTCCTTGCATATGAGTTTCCTTTCTATGTAAATGGGTTTTCCACTTTCATCAACAATGAGATGTGACAGTGTAAGTCAAGACTCATATCTTCAGGTGCTGTAGAATTTTCATGTTCATTCAAAAGGCATTTTGAGCCATAGCAATGCAACTGTACCGATAAACATGAGGTTACACTGAAAAATAGAACTTAAATCTTCGCTTTCCACCAAAACTAATTGGTCACATCTAAAGGCCCTTATGTGTTCACAATAGAACTGAAAGACGATAGCTAGGTAATATTAGATCAGGTCTAGTAACTCCTTCTCTGTGACCGGTCCAACGTGTCTTGTTGAAAACTAGTCCACAGGGCCAGTACATGAAAAGTTAATGTTGAACCCAGCATTTTATCTTCTCCTTGTAATTAAAACATTGTTAAACTATAATTACATTGTCTTGTTTTTATTTTCAGGCAATGTCATCAACATGGGAGGACAACTTTAAGATGCTGTCGAAGCCTAAACTTGCGAGATCCAACAGTCTAGATGGAGTAACTAATAGCCACAGACATAGTATAGCCATATTGTCATGACGACGCGACATTAAACAAATCTACCAATCACATTGTAGCTACGGGATCACATGATCTGATACAGGAAAGTTCCGCTAGTGAGACACCCGATTGAATCCAACACAAAAGTGGTTTTCATGATTAGTTTATTTTTTTAAAGCGAGGTCTAATTGTACGTGAATCTGCTGTTAACACGACTTTGACCTCAGCGTTCACATACTAGCAAAATGCAAATTAGAAATCTAGGTTGGCCTGTTGACTAATGAGCAACTCGCAAATTTTAGCCAGGAAAAGATATAGCACAAGATGGCAGACTGGTTTTGAATGGTCTAAATAAGGCATCATTGCTGTAAGTCTTTTTTTTCAAGGTTTGAATGGAAAGCTGCCGTATTATTTCATATATAATTACGACAGTTTTCTGTTTAACTCTCATATTGTAGTTCTATTTCTTGAAAACTCGATTGTTTGAGACTATAATTTTTCAGTGATACTGTAGAATCATTTATTTTTGTGGGCATGAACTTTTGTGGCTACTTTCAAAAAGACGTTTTTGAGGACTCTCAAGCTTTTGAAATCTAAAATAACATACATTACTTAAAATGCATATTAGTTGACATTCGAGTTCTTAGTTTAACTGACGAAATCCACAAAAACAAGTGCCCATGAATATTAATGACTTTACAGTATTAACGAAATCGTAGGATGTAATGATACAACTTAAACGTTGATCACATGATGTCAAAAAATAGACTGAGATTTCTTTTGTGAAATGACCAAGTGCAAAAACAGTTAAAAATAAACAATCATGATATTAATTTGATAATTTGTGTACATTATTTTTTATCCAAAGTGTAAAAAGTGCAAATATTACTTTTTCTCTTTTGTGTGACTATTGTATTGAGACGAATTGTTTTTAGATTTTTGGAATGAGTTTCTGAAAGTGGGAACAGTATCACACAGAAACTCCAGAGTTAAACGGGTAGTTCTAACAATTTGCTATAAGGGCATTTATAGTATTGAAGTAGGTCACAAATTATATGAATCTGAGTTGGTATTAAACAAATAAAACGGTTTTCCTTCCAGGGCATTGTTCCCACAATTTCGCTGATGGGACTTTTTGAATATTTTTGGAAGATTTTATTCTACCAAAATTTGTTTTATCTGAGTGCCAAATTAAATTCGAGGAAAATTTCCTGATGTTGCAGAAGCATTGTCAAGGAAAACCAGCTGTTAAGGGCTATGCTTTTATAAGGAGAGATAAAAATATAAGTGCTTTCTATTTGTGTAACCATCAGAAATACAGGACAAATCATTCTTGAAGGTTTTTCTCTATTGTACTGTGGACATTTTTGTCTCTAGCTGTGCCAAGTTTGAATTCATGTTGTGAAACAGTCATGTGACACTTTGTAAGTTGTCATGTGATATGTCATGAGATCATTGTAAACAGTCATGTGACTTGCAATTGATCATGTGATCATTGGGATACAGTCATGTGACAAACCATGTGCTATAAATAGATTTAGATATTGTCACATTGCTCAGACATTTGATTATGTCTATAATAACAAAAAAGCTTGAAGAGAACACTGGAAACTCAAAACTGTTAATTGTGTTGTCAGTTAATTGATCACTTACTTAAAAATTGAAATATTTCATTGACACATACGCTTTAAGTCATGTGTTAGTGTAAGAACTAATGTAACACCAGTTATGTAAGTGTACGAGACTCATTATACAGCACTGGGTCACTAAAACAGGATCAGGACTTTCTACGACTCAGTCATCAGGGAGGTTGTATATTGTAGATGCATTACAAAGCAATTCAACATGTTATAACTGTTTTATTTATTTAATTAAAACCAGCTCAAATGTGAGTTTTTCACCTGACTTAAGTATGCACCCCTGGCCGGTAAGCATGCTTTTCTTGAGGTTTTCAATTTCAAGACACAGGTTATGTTAAACATGTGCAATATAAAGATTTTTGTAATGCTTTTATATTATATTGAAAAAAATAGGTGAATTTTGTTGAAGAAGAAGATAGCTTAAACTCTCTGGTGACAAATGTAGCTTTGACCTTGACACTTAGATGACCTGGAACAGATGGCCTTAAATTGACCAAACACTGACCAGCTAACCTCAGCAAACTGTAAAATTATTATTTTTTTGCTAGATTTATTTTGTTGGTGTAATTCGCAAGAACAGCATGGCTTCACAGATTGAAATAATTAGCAAACAGTAAAAGACAATTAAATTGTGATTACTAATACAACATTACTTCAATTCCTAAACCCCTTGAATGACAGGTGGGAACAGTTTGCATTTTTTTTATGTAAACACTTTCGCATTTTACAGTAGTTGAGAATTTTTGTGTGTAATGGCCAATGCTGCTAATAAGTTTAAATAAAAGTGTTGATGTAGATTCGATGTACAAATTTGTGGATGGTGCAATTTAATTTAGAGTATTTGATAACAATATAATAGTCTAGAAAATATTTAAGCATATTACCCTGTATATGTAGGAACTTGTAATATGAAATCTCACTTGTTATAAACTGCCCTAAAACAAGTGAAGAACTCAGTATAAAACATAACTAACAACTCAACAATTCGTTTTTAGTGCTCCCTTTTTATTAATTTTATTATATTTTTGACTGATAATGAGAAAATTATTTAAATCTGCCATTAGAGGAAACTTATCACTTCAAAACACGAACATTCACTTGACTTATTGCCCAGCTGAATGGTTTTAGGTACGGGTCAAGTGGAAATTCTAAAAATCTGTAATGTAGATTTCTTGTTTTGTACCCATACTCAATTGTTAACAGGACGAGTAGATTTTGAGAGTTTTCAAATCCTGTTATTAAGGTTTTCAGACTTTTACTTTCTCACACTTGTTTTTCGACTTTAAATTTTGTAATAATCAGAAACCAAAGCTTGTACACAACATAGGTGTCTGTAAAAAAAGCACATAGCGTTTTGGGCATTATTAAAACTATGAACATGTAACTGTTTACCTGTATGTCTACAATTTCTACCTTTGCATTTAAGATTTGTCACCACGTTATATATACTTGTGAAGGCAAAGTTTGACTCTTCATTGATTGGCAATACTTTTTTTATATCCTCAATGTCTTTATTTTTGAAACCTGTCTTGCACATCCTATTTTTTGCTCTTTTTTGTCACTAAAATAAAGAAATAAAAAATAGGCACGAAAAAAGTGGTAATAGACACCTGTAATGCATTTTTCTTGTGTTTACCAAACTAAATATAAGCAGAACCATTAGAGATTTTAATCCTTTTTCGTGCCGTGGGATAACCCATAATTATCTTACCTACCTGATAATCTTAAGTGGTTAAAGCTCTGGACTCATTATCCAGAGATCCTGTACACTTTTTCTCATTGACATCTCCCAGTTGACTGCCTTTACGTTTAAATAAAAGCTCCCAGTTTGATAGGTTTGTCAAGAGTTTATTCGTTAGTAGTGCTGAATTAAATACATAATACATTTAAGCAAAAGGACTTATATTAAAAAATAAAACCAAATAAAATTGTAATATTTTCATTTTCAATCAACGTTCACTCACTTCAACCTAGGGGAAACCGCAGAGTCCATACATTATGCATTAAGCTTGTAAAAAAAGAATCTAAATTTGTAATTTTCTCGTTTTCAATTTATTAATTTATTCAAACTTTTAACTGTCTTTGACTCTAAGGGAAGTTGTATAGATTGAGAATGCGTAGAACCTTGTTTTAAGTGTATCCAGTATTTGTTAAAGATCTGATTTATTTGTGTTGTTTTTGTTTTGTACATTATTTTGTGTATGTTTGCAAATGCTTCTTCACAAGTTGCTATCTTATCACAACATAATTTAAAAGCTTGTTAGTGCCTGCAATCTCTACTTTAGGTTGGTATTTTCAATAAGTTATGTACTCAAATTTCACCCCTTTTCCTCTTCGTTTCGATAAGTACTGAACTAATTTGATTCATTTTCGGAAAATCTAATAATTTGTCGACATTGACATTATTTAGTTTGATTAATATCCATGGCTACAACAATTATGTAAGTTTTAACTTTATAATCAATTAACATTGGTATTTAAGAAATAAAATATGAATTTCCGTTGTTTATCGGCTCATTAACAACAGTTTATAGAGTTCTGATGCTTAGGAATTAAAACCGCAGGCCAGAGGCCTAAGTGGTTTATAACAAGCATCAGAACGACAAACCGTTGTTAATGAGCCGATGTACAACGGAAAATCATATTTTATTTTGATTCTAACATTATCAACAAGGAATTAAATGGGTTAAACTGTGTTACTTTTAGTGCATGCGGTAGCCGGTTTACTTCCGCTGAATCAGAACAGCCAGAAACACGGACCTAAAATAATAGGTCCGTGCCAGAAAGTAGTACATGTACCGTTGTATATCTGGGGGGTTTTTCCCGGCTAATTAACAACGGTATTTTTGTTCTTTATTTATACAGACAAAAACACGGATAATGTTAGAATCGTGTAATTATCTACCCACAAGGGAGCAAACTCTTTCAAAAACCAAAGTCACGATAGCGAAAAATGTCATAAATATCAAAATACAAGATTACAGTTGAATTCTATATACACAGCTCTTGTGTTTAAAACTAGACTGAGATAAATTAAGTTGTACGGTTTGTTAAGTGAATGAGTTAAAAGTTTGGTGCTTGTGTATATTATTGTTATGTTTAGGTTGAAGTGTAGTTTTGGTTTGGCCTCTCGTTTTAAACTTCAGTCTTTCTATGACCCAGCTAGGAGATAAGATTTTAATCCCTACCCATGTGGCAAAAGGCTTCTTTCTGCGTATTTATTCAATGGCACTAACAACTATTTTGCTTTCAACCCTCAACATATTTATTATGGATGAGCAACTGTTTTATAGTTCATATGTCTATGCATAGAGCAGTCCTAAAACTAAATAAGAAAACATGGATATAAAATACAAGCATAGTCTTCTTGGTTTTTACTTTAACTGTTTTGACTGCAGTGGGGGAATCTGTGGCCTACCGTCAAATTTCTAATTCACTTGTTTATAAATAAAGTAGTTCTTTGACCAAAATGAAAACAAAATAAGATTACGGTATGAAATACAGTTTTTTCTCGCAGTTTCTTCTTTAACTGATAACCATTTTATCTTTCATTTATCTACATACTTAAACTTAGGTTGTTGGATTTTTGCGTATTGCTGATAAAACTTTGAAAAGTAACATCTAATCATTACGTACATTTCTTCATTTTTGTTGAGAATGAATCCTGTCTTATGGTGATTGGGAAAGTGTTCTATCTGCTTCTTTATTCAATGGCACTTAAAACACTTTCACTTTCACCCCCTGAACATAAAATGATTGTTGGTATCCATTAGATGAATGCCCATTATTTAGAAGTCATATTTTCAACACTGCCATTTTAAGATATTTAATAATTTGTATATATAACACAGATTTCTTGTCATATCACAAATAGATTTTTTTGCGAAACCAACATTTTTTTATTTCGTTACCGCTCATTATGTTTTCCTTTGCAGTTCGAATATTGAGATTTTTGTTAACGATCCTATCGAGGTCTTTGTATATTAATATTATTGGCATGAAAGAATGAACGTGTTGTAGAAAGAAATCACTGTTATAAATGCAATTGAAAACGTAGATTATTTTTAATTTATCATTGTACATAAGCTTCTAGTCAGATGATAGCTAGGGTACTCAGAACTTGTAATAAATAGATATTTAAAGGAATACTGTTTTTATATGAATTTTCGAAAATGCACGAAGATGAATAAAGTACACACACATGCATCATTTGAAACTTCAGAAAAAAAATAGCAATTTATATATAATGTAATCAGAAATTCTTTTTATAATGTGCTTCCTAGTTTTGTTTTGTATCATCATTTGTTTGTTGAATTTCAAACTTCTACAATATACTGTTGAGTCATCAAGTTTCGTGGAGCACTAATTTTTGTAAATTTCATAAATTGGCTGAAATGTGAATTCAAATGTTAATGCAAAATAAAAATCCATATGCTTTTGTACAGTGGGTTTACAATGAAATCCACACATTTAAATGTTCACGAATAATGTTGTTTTAACCATTTTCAAAAATTACATGTCCTCGACAATAAATGATTTGGTATTTGTAGGTTTCAAACGTTTAAGGTTAATACAAATAACAGAAGTTGCATTGAAGTTGTGTTATGTAGATATTTATGAAGACAATTCAAATCTTTTGGCTCTATGACTACCAGATATTAATACTTAGAAAGTTGACGTTTTTGTGAAATGATACTTGTAAAAAAATATTGGGATCAAAAGTTATCTAGGCTGAAAATGTTGCATGTGAAATAAGCGGTACCACCATGAATATTGATTTGAAGCCTTATATGGAATCTTGGCTTTTTCATCTTTAAAGTTGATATCGTTTAATTGATCGTTAAGGTTTGTAAATTTAAAAAACCCTGATATAAGCCAACTCAAAATCAAATTTAAACATGTTAAAACAGAAATATTTTGATAGTTTTGATAACAAGCATAAAAGACTCGGTAAATTATCTATTTCTATGAGTCAAGATGCCAGATTTGTTGAAGTAGTTCTTACAAGTAAAATACACCATACTTCAGTCAGAAATACTGTCTCAACAAGTACTACATGTATTTTCATGTCAGCTGGTGACCATAATACTGTTACATGTACATTTGAACCAAGAAGCCAGTTAAAACAGTCTGGCAGGCAACCTAAGTTTTCCCGGGTTTTTTTTCTCAAGACTTATTCAGTGTAGAATTTCATAAGTTATTAAACTACAGTGAAGTCTCGTTATTCAGACCATCCATTCACATTTTTGTTGGTCCCGATAGTGGTCCATGTAGCGGAACTTCACTGTACTGTTTCAATAAAACAAAAATCAATTTTACAATGAGTCAACTAGACGATAACAATCATCAAGTGGTACATTCTGTTGATAAAACACTCAAATTGAAAAAAAAACAAATCTGTAAAAGTGCTAAAATTGTGTTTGAGCTCACAAGTAACTTTCGAAATGTTCCTTCATGAGCATAGAACTTTTTATGATGTCATGAACCTATGGAGGGATTTGCTTACAAAAGTCACATTTGAATGAAATACAGTAAAACTCCGCTATTAAGACCACCACTTGGGCTGAGGAAAAATGGTCTTTATAGTGGCGTGGTCTTACTATTGAGTTAAGACAAAGAAGACATCAATGAAATGGGACTTTAAAATGGTGGTCTTAATATAGGAGTGGTCTTAATTTCAGGTGGTCTTAAAGTGGGGTTTTACTGTACATGCTGTTGGTGATGAGACTTTTATCAGATTACTGAATTATCAATCATGACACAACCATTTAGCTATAGTTTGTTATCTTATGTACAGACTTGTTTTTTTAGAATGTGAAAGTGAAAAGTTTCTTAAATTATAGACAGAAACTTGTGGCTTTTGTTTACTTGGCCGTATCATATAAACTTGCCTATTCATCTATACTTATGTTATATTAATTATTATTGCATGTATGGAAGTGCACATTGAACGACCTGGCAAACATATTGTAGCATCATAATGAAACTTAACTGTAATTGTCAAGTTGTACCAATAAGTAGTTTAATATATTAGTTGTTATATTGCTTTGATATAAGGTTTTGCATTATAAGTTAAACTGCACATTCTCACATATCCATTAACAGTTCAACAGTCAAGTCCCATTTTCAAGTAAATCATGTAAACGATTGCTTAATTCGTTAAGTGTGATAGTTTGGGTTTTGATGGGAGCTGGTTGTATTTAGTTTGTTCATATTCATTGCGCAGTGAAACTTGTCAATGCATATACCAACATCAGCCAGCTAGGACTGACTTTTTGTGTTTATATAGACAAGCTATCGACTATAGGAAGAATGAATATATGAGCATTTTTTTATCAGTTTTGTGGATCTTGAAAGCTAAGTTGCTCTACCTTATAAGATTGAAAATGTGCTTGTGCAATATCACAATTTGTGTATTTTTCATTTTGACCGTTGACACAAGCAACTGAATTCTGTGCTTCTATAGAAACAGTTTTTTTTAAAAGGATTACCTGGGTTTGTAGGCAATTAAATAAGCTAAACCGTGGTGCCAAACATCATATAAGTTCTATAATGGATATCAAATTAAGAAAAAACAAACTATTGTCACTTTCTTTTGAGTTTGAGTATACTTGCCAGGTTATTGAATGTCCTTCCATACAATGTACAGTGACAGTGTAGGGTTTGTACAGTACCTTAATGAAGCATGCTTTGTACACTAGTGATCATACATGTAAACATTTTGTGATAAAAATTGTCTTCGTAAATAAAATTGTAGAACACAAATATTTGGTTTTTGTTTGAAGGAATTTGAACGTCAGGTAACACACATTCAAACATTTCCTAGTATATACATGTACAGAATATTAGGAAACTGACAACTTATTTTTTCAGGACATTTTGTATACAGTATAGTGAAGTTCCCACTTGTAAAAAAATGCCACCCTCGGGATATTTAAGAAAATGGTCTTAAAAGATAGGTGTTCTTTACAGGGAGATTCAATCACATTGAAATTAGGTGTTCGTGTTTAGGACTGGAAAAAAGGTGGTTTTTAATATCAGAACTGTGTGAATATTTCAAGTGGCCTTAATAACAGAACTACTGTATAATCAAACTTTCTGAAAACTGACTTAATTTCTTTTGTTTACATGGCGTTAGGTAGTTTTCTCACTCCTAAGTCACCTTGTTAAAGTTTTATTCCTTGGCATGGGAAGTTTGCCTTTTTCATCCTTTAAACCTAAACGCTTGGGAGGACAAACTAAAGATAAAGAAATTGCCCTTTTGTATCATTACCATCTGGGTACTACCTCAATAAACGCTTATTTAAACAATCTCACAAGACAATCTTTCACAACCAACCCTAGATACTTTTCCTCTAAAATTGTCTCCGTTTAAAACCACCTTTATAATAAGACCACTTTCCATTTAAACCAAAGGTAAACTTACTGTGGAATACAATTTATTTTCCTGACCATGAGTTTCGTAAACAGAACATATAAATGTTTTGTTTTTTTAGCGTTCGACTTTTGTCGGTTCCGCGTGGTCATTCGGTTTTTCCATCCCCGCCACAACGGCCAATGACCCCTGACTTCGAAGGATTTTCTATCCCAGATTTTATCAATTACATCTTATTTTCCTATCTTAATTCTTGAGAAAGAGCCATTTTTATAACGTCTTTGGTATGACGCGGTCCTTGACTGGGGATTGAACCCTGGACCTCCCGCACCCGAAGCCAGCACTATACCACTAGGCTATGGGGGGAGTCGCTAATATAAATGTGTGAATATTATAAGTGTATCATTACTGTACATAGTGATTGTTAATGTTTATTTGTGGACACTTTTAATTTATAACTAAGCTCACTCACAAATGAAAGTGCTCCTCAAAACGACTTCATAGTATATTTCAACCCAGACTCATTTGCATTACAACTAGGATTGTTCATCTTAGTTAAGTTATCACAAAATAAAACTTCTTGTAGTAGAGTTAAATGTGTTTGTGCTTGTCTCTTGTGGAATTGTTGTAATGCGGAACTCACATCATGCTGTTTTCCCAAAACGACTGTACACCCTGGCAGTACAAACTAAAACTGTGAGTCAAATCACAAATAATTATCTCTCCCTTGATATTTTTCCAACTGGGATTATCTTCTACAACCTCGTGTCAATACTGCAACTGTGTAAAGTTTGAACAGTATCAGTTTAGGACGAGTTGCACTTACAAGAAATATGGACAGAGCTATTCCTACATACCCCTTAAAACTCATGTCTTCGAGGTATGACAATGCTTTCTATAGATTACAATGTAGTATAGTAAACACGTGGAAAAGTGACCAGGATTATAAATGTTTTGGAAAAGTTCTCAACATGTTGGACTTTCCGTGATTATTTATTAAAATAGATTTAAAAACTCACAGAAACTTATTTACAAAGAATCTATCACTCGATTTTCAATATTGTCCTGTAACTGGAAAAGCTCTGCACATAGTGAGTTTGCAGGTTATTCTATGAAACATAAAGAACCAAAACAAATATTCAGAAATTAATAAATTTATTGAAGCAGAAAACCATTTTTGTTTCGTTTATAAAATAAATGTTCCAGTAAATACATGGAAAAACAAAACGTATATTAAATACCATGCTTGGAAACATACTACTTTATAATACATTCACAGTGTTTACACATCAAAACCATCGTGTTCATTCTTTAACTCTGCTAATATGTCTGTACACAAATTTATACAAGTTTCAATATACACACTACTGTATGAATCAAAGCAGCTGATGTTATTCATTCACTTGAGAAATTTCATGTAAAAGATTAATGCATTTCGGGGATTTGGCTCGAATTGGAACTAATTTAGTAGATTTTCAACTAAATTAGATAGATGTAAGTACGTTAGATAAACCTACTTTGAAATCACGTCATAAGAACTAGCACTATTTATTTGGCGCTCTAAAAAACGAAGTTATTGTAACAGAACAGCAATTTAGGCAGAAAACTTACAAAATACTGCAAATTTACCGGTATTATCACTATCTGTATTGAATCAGTATTATAGGCATTTTGTACACATATTATTGTCATAACACAACAGTATACAAGAAGGCCTTATGCTATAAATAGATAATCCAAGGTGGGATACAAAAACAGCAAATTGCACCCAATAATTCACATGGTTTTTTTAATTATCTTTAAACTACATAGGGAACTGAAAATCGTAAAATTTCCACCCTTTTTTTCACAGAAAGTTTTGGAAATTCGGACTCAAAAACAATTGTCGTGTTGGTTAAATTATCTTTTATTTGTTGTGCATAAGACCTCCTTTATAAACCTATTATTTCTGGTTTTCTCCAGGATATCAGTAAGACTTGAATAATTAAACGTTCACAATTTCTACTGAACATTTTCTATGAGAATCTATTTATAAAAATCTAGTGTCTTTTTGCGTTTTTTTTACTTACATCAAACATAATTGCTATGATACCGATATGGTTTTCAAGATCTTACTTCTTTAAGGAGAAAACCAGAATTTTTAAACAAAGAAATATGAAAAAAAATGTTACTACACAAAAATGAGATGTACAAAATGTGAAACAAGGGTCTTCAGTATTGTTTGATCAGACTCTTAAAGCACAATCAGAAATCAGTTTCATCATTTCTAAACAAAAGGAAAGAAAGCTGAAGAAAGAAACTTGTGTGAATTGTATGATCTACTGTTGTTCACAATGAGTTTGCAGACAAGCATAATGTAGTAGAATGATCAGATCTCACGGCAACACCATTTTGTTAACACGGAGATAAGTTGAATATGGACTATTATCTGCAAACCTTTTATAAACAATAAACCTAGATATCAGATATAAAGAGCAGGATCATAGAAACAGGCAGGTTTAGTGCGATGGGTAGTCATACAAAAGAAGTTTAACAAAAATAGTTTCAAGTATGTTAATAGCACTTGTGGAGAAGAGACAAAAAGTAAAGAAAAAATATCACTTTCTCTCTCAAAATAGAAAATACAGATATAAATATCACCTTAGAGCACAAGCCTTCCCACATCACAGCCTGGCTATATTACTTTATCAGCACACTTTGACAGTATATTAACAAAAACCTAACAAAAAAACTTGGGGCTATCAACACTTCAATTCATCATATAATGCATTACGTATCAATGACAAATATTTTACCACAATGACTTGATCAGTTTCAAAAGCTACGGATTTTTTATGGCGTATAGCAAGAGTAGAAGATGAGCTTCAGAAATCAAATTTGATAACACAAAATGTCTTATTCATATATTTTACTTCCAAAAAACAACATTTGCATTCTCTACTTTTGACGTCCCCCTTTAGGATACCCAGTGCCAGATTTGTATAACAATGTTAAGCAAATACTCTGCATCCTAGTTCTATTTCATTATTTGTTTTATATCCATGTCTTCACATATTTTTGCAATTTCCATTTTTCTATCTCATCTTTTAATTTCCCTGCATTTTTCTCTCTCAAAATGTTTCTTGTCTGTAATCAAATACCCATCATTCTGTGCTATAATGTAACAATGCATTTCCTGTCCGTGTATTTATATGCAAAAGACTTTCAAAGCATTCGTCTCCCTCTCCGATATTTTAACCACTGCTCCCTTATATATATACACCTCTATCCTTTCTCTCCCGATAGTCACTCTTTCTATCTCCAATCCAGTGCTGTGACCATTATCTTATCCAGTTACTAATACTTATCCACCAAAGTCCTTTCTTACTGACCTTTTCAAAGCCCAAAATAATAATATAGACAATTATTGCTACTAGTTTTGAGCATGAAAGCAAGAAGTTGGGGGATGGGGTATTCTCATCTCCGGACATTTGTTTATAGGTCATTCCTTGTTCAATTCCCTTCTTATTGGCCATCTTTCAGCTCAAGCAACCTTGAACCTGCTGGTACTTTTCCCCCTATTTCAAATCACCATTCAAGAAATCATCTCTACTTTCCCCAGTGATAAAAAACAACAGATCTTAAGGAGATGAAAAAAATGTTATGTAATAGTTTTATTGATTTTTTTATATACCCACTTTAGGGATTAATGAAATCACTACAAAGTCAACCAAATATGGTAATAATATAACACACACTCATGAACAGAATATGTCACATTGTGTTGTGTTGCCATATAGTATAAATCAGTCTTTGTGAATGACACCGGTCCTAAGAGCAAGACTGGTAAAAAAAAATGGTCCAGTGAAAATATTGGAAATCCACAATAGGTAAAGAACAAAATATTATTTCGGACCATTAAAAGTTTGGCAGTTCTTTTCACCATCTCTGTACAATTCGAGAAAAAAACTCAAACCTATGAAGAAGTCAACCTATACTTGTCCATGGAAAGAAAACTGATATTTAAAGCCTCAAAATCTCCTTTACATGGAGTTCATCATTGATCGTATTATAGATGACTGGGTTTGTGATTATTCCCTTTTTACAGTACTCTCTCTCGCGCTCTCTTAGTTGAAGTTCAGACTCCCTCTCTCTCTCAACTCTCTCCCTACAAAGAAATCCGTATTTATTTCTCTCGCTCTCTCTCTCCCGTCAGAAGCCGCCGCCTTGGGTTTGCTATAAATAGATCCCATGAGGGTATAGTCTTGTGATCTTTTGTTTGGCGTCGTTGGAAGGCAAGCTTCTGTTGAAATGTCTTGTTTTTGCAGGTAGTCAGTGTGTTGTTAGAAAGTCAAAATTGGCCGGTGTGTTAATCTGTCAAACACACTCCAAACTTTGGCTTGGCGGAGAAAATCTGAAACAGAAAAATGGAACAATGAATGTAAGAATTCAATCAAAATAAGACCATCTATGAAGCTCTACCTCGACAGTGATGGAAGTTACACATAGTTGAAACACAGAAAAGGACAAAATTCTTGAAATTAGTCTGAAAAGGAGCTAATGTGACCCCATAAGACTCGGTATAAGTATGTACAGTGTATTGTTTTATTTTCTAAATGCAAAGTCAATACTTAACGCTTTTCCCCCTGATTTGATCTCCTATGTAAGTGTTCACTGGGGCTCACTGAAACAGGATTGGGCACTAAACTTTTATCGTTCAGCGTACATGGGCTTCTAAGTTTTACAATGGGAAGGTCAGAGAAACAGATACGGTTTTTGTGGCATTGGGTATTTACCCGTGAAAAAGAAATTTATTGGGTATTTGCTATTTTTTACTAGATATTTCTCTCGCTCTCTCTCTCCCGCCAGAAGCCGCCACCTAAGGTTTGCTATAAATAGATCCCACGAGGATTTGTAAATTTTATATTGGGCAACACAACCTTTTCCCTATACCACATAAACTGTTCTATTTGGGTATCTATTCATTCTTATGCTTTTTGATACCCTTTATTTGAAAACTGATTGGGTAAATACCCCCAAAAAGCAGCTGTTTCTCTGAAAGGGGATAGAAAAGATTCTTTTATATGTAATTCCTCTGTGCTACTATACAAGCTATGTGCTCAGTTCATTCCAACAGACACATATTTATTAATGCAGACAACACCCTGGAAGGTACTCAAGATTATGCAAGCCTTCTTTTCATTAGATTGGGAAGGGACCTTTTGTCATGTTGAGACAAATTCTATTGCAAAAACAAGTAAAGGGAAAGCAAAAATTTGCTAGGGGAAGACACCTGTGATTGGCTACAGGAAAAACAAATATCTGTGAAAATTCACATCCACACCTACCAGGACTGAGCATTTTTCAACTTCCGGATTTCTTTCGTTGCCCAGGTGGCTAGTTGTTTGCATTTATTTCCTTTTGACCTTCGACCTTGCGTTAGAAGGCCTGTGATTGGTTCTTTGTCCACCAATGGAAGGATTGTTGGACCGAATGTTGTACACAGATCACTGAAAAAGAAGGGAAGTGATAATTAAAACAGTAGCCATGGTATTACCACCGTAAACTTTCAAAATGTCTTTTTTAAACATATAATTTTTATAATGTAAGTTAAATGTGATAAATTCCTTCTAAACACAGCCAAGAAAGTTGATTTATGCTCACTAGAGGCTGGGGTAATTAGCATATATATTCTCGAGTGCTTTTTTAAATGACAGCTCATGTAAGATTCTTTTTATCATACGATAATAAACAAAGAAAGTAGGAAAACGAATCCCTTAAATTAAATCAATATTATAATGTGATTTTGCTATGCCTGTATCAAACTGAAGGCATCATTTCTAACATTACATTACACCAGCCTAACAAAGTTTTTGGTAATGGTTCTATCATACACATACTCGCTTGTTAATTTGAATTTCCTAAAAAGAATATTTTCAGAAATTTGGCATACAAATATTATAATAAATGCTTCTTATTGAGGAATCTGTGTTGAGTTTAAGAGAAAAGCAACTATTGGTTTCCTACTTACAATTTGCCGGCAAGTTCTAAAAAATATTTTATGACTGACCCGTTAAATATCATTTTCGACGATTTCAGTATATGATTACTAAGCTATAGGACCGAGTTCACTGTCTATATATTCCACAAGGGCATTATTTCCTAAGTACTTAGTGGCTATGAAGTACAGACATGTATGTGTTTTTATATATTTTTGTGTGAGAGTGCACCTTTAAGTGTGTACATACCCTATAAGTCCACAACATGCGGACACGTTAGAATCACTATGGTCCTCATCCAGTGCAATATGTTCTATAAATGATATCATATGTTGTACATGAGGTTGTAGTAAAGCAACATCAGCTGTAAATATAAACAATGTAACAGGATTAACACATGGTTACTAGCTGA
>ENA-OREC01000091-OREC01000091.1-marine-metagenome-genome-assembly--contig:-NODE-91-length-22645-cov-13.447359_pt1 | contig 22645 bp, 14 predicted proteins | sample MGYA00248626_ERZ508543 | MGnify/ENA primary metagenome ERZ508543 (study PRJEB26211, sample SAMN05518279) | marine metagenome | isolation source: Puget Sound, Washington, USA | host: Bankia setacea...
GGGCTTGTTTACAAATCAACCATCTGTTTGAGCTTGTTTACAAATCAACCATCTGTTTGGGCTTGTTTACAAATCAACCATCTGTTTGAGCTTGTTTACAAATCAACCATCTGTTTGGGCTTGTTTACAAATCAATGGCAACACAATAATAAAAGTATAGCAACAAAATAGCCAAACGTTATAAGGGTAAACTTTACATGGGTAATTTTCTTGAAAGTGAACTGTTTTAAGTTGATGGTTTCCAGATATTGATTTGTTAGTATGAAGTAAGCATTGCTCCATTGGATAGAACTGTGAAGGTGAATCTTATCTATATCACTTAGACTTTATACAAAAACAAAACAACATTATACATCATCAAAATTGAACTTTGAAGAGAAATTCAGAAATAATCATTTAAGTCTAAATGGAAAAATGAGTTTTATTAGTAAAGATAAAGTGATTAACTAACAGGAAAGTTCATTTATTTAGTTACCCTAAGCTGTGACAACATATCAGTTGTGATGCAATAACACTTTACTATGGCAATGTATTTTATTGTTTTTCGTGCATTGAATTTTATAGTTTACATCATCCGAAGTTCATTATTTCTCATTTTGTCTCATTGTTTGTCATTTAATAAACATACCGCAATCTGTTTATTATCACCATGTCATGTCAATTATTGAAACAAGTTAATATTTTTTGCTCGATATTTAATTTTTATCATATTTCTGCAAAAGTAAAAAAAATATGACATTTTTGTGAAAACTTCTGTACATTATTTACCATTGTTATTTATGTTATTGTATAATATGTGTATAAAAATGTGTGTTTTTTTGTTTATATTATAATGTTTTTTCCTCTCTTTTTGTATTTTTAGAGATGAATGTTTAGATAGATCTTGTACATAATATAAATATATTTAAAAAACCTGAACAAATACGTTATGTCTTGAAGTATTGACCCATTATGTTATAAATAAAGCCGGGGCTCCCTGGGAACTACAATTGATTGTATAACTTATGTCTGGAAAGTGAATTGTCTACTCAAGTCAATATTGGCTGCAGTGTACACAGTTTTCATTTCTCCAGTCTGTCTGGATGCAATCCCTGTGGGGCCCAGGACATTAACTTCCTATCACTACAGTTTTGGGACAGTCTGCAACTTGTTTTTACCCAATTACAGACTGGTTACCTTTTCTGCCAGCTACAGATAAAACAGGGAGGTCTGACTAATGTAAACAAGTCATCTGAATACACAGACTGGTAGACTGTTTATCTTACATCTATTATTGAAACTATGTGCTGCAGTTCAGCGACTATACATGTACTTCGACAAGCTGTTTTGTATGAAAAGGGACAATTTATATATAATTATGACCTTGCACTGTATAAGAAATGCACCTCCAGGAAATGTTTCACTGAGGAAGCTTTCATTACACATTTTTTCTGATATAAGTATGCCAAATTAGCATCCAAACAATAATAGACAAAACTCAAGGTGAAATTTCAGGTTATTTTTTTACAACGATCTGAGAAAATAAAGAAATCAATTTATTTGTCATGGCATTCTAGTGCAATTAAGTTAGGTGTTTTGCAATATTCTATGTGTAGTGGACGTCAATAAACAGAAATCATGACTAATAGGTAGGCCAAATTGTTGTGGAAAGTTCTCGTTAAAGTTTCAAACTGTTAATTGTTATACTGATTTGTTTTTACTACTTTACATATAGATAGGAATTAGGCTACACATGTGGGAGCAATATATGTAGAGTGAGGTGGTTATACGTCTATTTTAGTGAAAACTAAACGGAAATGTACTACTATACAGGAATGTTTTTAGACCTGTTTATGTTTAATTGCGAAACATTTGTTGTTAATTGCTTAAAATGGAATAATATGAAATATGAAAAGTTAAATTGTGTTGTAGTGAACTTTCTTGGTAAAGAAGACTGTTACGGATATCTATTTTTTGTAGCAAAGACTTATGGGAATCCCAATAGTAAATTAATTTGTGTTACTCAACTCATAGTTTGTAAATAGTCATTATGGTGGAACTGAATTCAACAATATGAGAGGTGAAAGTGAAAGGGTTCTAAGTGCTATTGAATAAAGAAGCAGATACAACCATTTTGCATTCACCTCTCAAACTAGTACACAATTTGTCTAGATACTTTCTGACACATTTCACTGTCTATGGCTGGTACTATCTTGAAACTAATGCCAGAAGTTCTAACCCCTTCTCGAACTCTCTAGCAATTGTACTTAATGCTCATCACTAACTCACTTTAATTCTTCTTTTATAGAACAGTTCACTTTATTCTCCATCATACAACCGTTTCCTATAAGCTTTATATTTTGCTTTTACCTTAACAGTTTACAAATGTCCACACAACACATTTTAACAAAAGCATAAGTAACAAAGATCTTTACAAGCTATATCAATATCTGTGGAACTCTTTGTTCATGTAACACAACTTGAGAAAAGCATAAGTGACAAAGATCTTTACAAGCTATATCAATATCTGTGGAACTCTTTGTTCATGTAACACAACTTGAGAAAAGCATAATTAGGTCATAAACTATAATAGTATTTTTTATTCTCCGCAGGCTCAACTTTGTTTACCTTTGCTCAGCTGTTCTGTTCTGTTCTTGGCTTTGTTTCATGTTCTTTCCAACGATATCAATGTAAGGAGTATAGCCCACATGTATTAAAAACGAAATCTTTAGACTATCACGAAAGTAAACAATGTTAATATTTACTTGGAAACGTATAGAAAGGTATATCACGTGATCATGTGATTCTTTTTTTCCTTTGAAGCAATGATAATTATTACATTTTAAACCAAAAATTAAACTTGCATTTTCTGACAGAAGATGAATTTGTTTTTTTTGTTTTTTGAAATTCTGCAGGATTCTTTTTCTGAGATTTAAATGATTAAATTACTACCAGCTAACGAACATTAGAAGAAGTAGAAACCCATAATGTTTGATAACTAGACTTATAAGTTGAGAATGTTCCAACATAGATCACATCCATGCTTGTTAGGACTCTGTTGTTCAAACTCTATAGTAACTGTTGCCATTGTCTATCTTCACTAAATCTGTATTCTATGTTCTTATATTTTCAATGGTTTTCTTTTTTACTGGATGTACATTTTTTGATGTTATGTACAGTGACATGGTGTAGAAAGCAATCTTATGTACAGTGTCTGAGGGCAATCCTGCATGAGCCAGCAAACTTTGGCCGGCAGTTTTGCACAAGTTATTATATATCTTAGTCCCTTTTATGTGATCATTATTTATCTAATAAAAACAAAATATACATCAGACCTGGCTTTGTGTTTATTGAGATATGAAACAGCTAGACATTGTACTTGTATGTAAAACAGGTTGAAGTGAATCATCAATTGAACACTAAGTAAGAACTAGTGTTGAATAAAGAAACAGAACCCTTTGTACTCATCACTCAAAACATACCTGCAGCTCAGCACCACACCACATTACGGATGTTGCACGGAAAACTGTTGAACAGCCATCTTCATTCATATATAGTGACAACAGTTTTTCGTTTGAAATTTGAAAATTGTATTGTGTTCAAAAGAAAGGAATCAATGTATGTGTGAGCTGGAGAGGACATCCTTAAATGTATGTGTGAGCTGGCAAAGACATCCTATACATGTATATGTGAGCTGGAGAGGACATCCTTAAATGTATCTGTGAGCTGGCAAAGACATCCGTTAAATGTATGTGTGAGCTGGCAAAGACATCCTTTAAATGTATGTGTGAGCTGGCAAAGACACCCTATAAATGTATGTGTGAGCTGGCAAAGGCATCCTATAAATGTATGTGTGAGCTGGCAAAGACATTCTATAAATGTATGTGTGAGCTTGCAAAGACATCCTGTGTGAGCTGGCAAAGACATCCTTAAATGTATATGTGAGCTGGCAAAGGCATCCTTTAAATGTATGTGTGAGCTGGCAAAGACATCCTTTAAATGTATGTGTGAGCTGGCAAAGACACCCTATAAATGTATGTGTAAGCTGGCAAAGGCATCCTATAAATGTATGTGTGAGCTGGCAAAGACATCCTATAAATGTATGTGTGAGCTTGCAAAGACATCCTGTGTGAGCTGGCAAAGACATCCTATAAATGTATGTGTGAACTGGCAAAGACATCCTTTAAATGTATGTGTGAGCTGGCAAAGACATCCTTTAAATGTTTGTGTGAGCTGGCAAAGACATCCTTTAAATGTATGTGTGAGCTGGCAAAGGCATCCTTTAAATGTATGTGTGAGCTGGCAAAGACATCCTATAAATGTATGTGTGAACTGGCAAAGACATCCTATAAATGTATGTGTGAGCAGGTAAAGACATTCTATAAATGTATGTGTGAGCTGGCAAAGACATCCTATAAATGTATGCGTGAGCTGGCAAAGGCATCCTTTAAATGTATGCGTGAGCTAGCAAAGACATCCTATAAATGTATGTGTGAGCTGGCGAAGACATCCTATAAATGTATGTGTGAGCTGGCGAAGACATCCTATAAATGTATGTGTGAGCTGGCGAAGACATCCTGTAAATGTATGTGTGAGCTGGCAAAGACATCCTGTGTGAGCTGGCAAAGACATCCTATAAATGTATGTGTGAGCTTGCAAACACATCCTATAAATGTATGTGTGAGCTGGCAAAGACATCCTTTAAATGTTTGTGTGAGCTGGCAAAGACATCCTATAAATGTATGTGTGAGCAGGCAAAGACACCCTATAAATATATGTGTGAGCTGGCAAAGACATCCTTTAAATGTATGTGTGAGCTGGCAAAGACATCCTATAAATGTATGCGTGAGCTGGCAAAGACATCCTATAAATGTATGTGTGAGCTGACAAAGACATCCTTTAAATGTATGTGTGAGCTGGCAAAGACATCCTATAAATGTATGCGTGAGCTGGCAAAGACATCCTACAAATGTATCTGTGAGCTGGCAAAGACATCCTATAAATGTATGTGTGAGTTGGCAAAGACATCCTATAAATGTATGTGTGAGCTGGCAAAGACATCCTTTAAATGTGTGTGTTAGCTGGCAAAGACACCCTTTAAATGTATGTGTGAGCTGGCAAAGGCATCCTTTAAATGTATGTGTGAGCTGGCAAAGACATCCTATAAATGTATGTGTGAACTGGCAAAGAAATCCTATAAATGTATGTGTGAGCTGGCAAAGACATCCTATAAATGTATATGTGAGCTGGCAAAGACATCCTATAAATGTATGCGTGAGCTGGAGAGGACACCGTTTAAATGTATGTGTGAGCTGGCAAAGACATCCTATAAATGTATGTGTGAGCTGGCGAAGACATCCTATAAATGTATGTTTGAGCTGGCAAAGACATCCTATAAATGTATGTGTGAGCTTGAGAGGACATCCTTAAATGTATGTGTGCGCTGGCAAAGACATCCTTTAAATGTATGTGAGTTGGCAAAGACATCCTATAAATGTTTGTGTGAGCTGGCAAAGACATCCTTTAAATGTATGTGTGAGCTGGCAAAGACACCCTATAAATGTATGTGTGAGCTGGCAAAAACATCCTTTAAATGTATGTGTGAGCTGGCAAAGACATCCAATAAATGTATGTGTGAGCTGGCAAAGACATCCTATAAATGTATGTGTGAACTGGCAAAGACATCCTTTAAATGTTTGTGTGAGCTGGCAAAGACATCCTTTAAATGTATGTGTGAGCTGGCAAAGGCATCCTTTAAATGTATGTGTGAGCTGGCAAAGACATCCTATAAATGTATGTGTGGGCTGGCAAAGACATCCTATAAATGTATGTGTGAGCTGGCAAAGACATCCTTTAAATGTATGCGTGAGCTGGCGAAGACATCCTTTAAATGGATGTGTGAGCTGGCAAAGACACCCTATAAATGTATACGTGAGCTGGCAAAGGCATCCTTTAAATGTATGCGTGAGCTAGCAAAGACATCCTATAAATGTATGTGTGAGCTGGCGAAGACATCCTATAAATGTATGTGTGAGCTGGCGAAGACATCCTATAAATGTATGTGTGAGCTTGCAAAGACATCCTATAAATGTATGTGTGAGCTGGCAAAGACATCCTATAACTGTATGTGGGAGCTTGCAAAGACATCCTATAAATGTATGTGTGAGCTGGCAAAGACATCCTTTAAATGTTTGTGTGAGCTGGCAAAGACATCCTATTAATGTATGTGTGAGCTGGCAAAGACATCCTATAAATGTATGCGTGAGCTGGCAAAGACATCCTATAAATGTATGCGTGAGCTAGCAAAGGCATCCTATAAATGTATGTGTGAGCTGGCAAAGACATCCTATAAATGTATGTGTGAGCAGGCAAAGACATTCTATAAATGTATGTGTGAGCTGGCAAAGACATCCTATAAATGTATACGTGAGCTGGCAAAGGCATCCTTTAAATGTATGCGTGAGCTAGCAAAGACATCCTATAAATGTATGTGTGAGCTGGCGAAGACATCCTATAAATGTATGTGTGAGCTGGCGAAGACATCCTATAAATGTATGTGTGAGCTGGCGAAGACATCCTTTAAATGTATGTGTGAGCTGGTAAAGACATCCTGTGTGAGCTGGCAAAGACATCCTATAAATGTATGTGTGAGCTTGCAAAGACATCCTATAAATGTATGTGTGAGCTGGCAAAGACATCCTTTAAATGTTTGTGTGAGCTGGCAAAGACATCCTATAAATGTATGTGTGAGCTGGCAAAGACATCCTTTAAATGTATGTGTGAGCTGGTTTGTCTTTTTATAAATTTCACTTTATCGTGAATTAATTTACTGTGAAGAAGGAACTTTTCTATTTCTAATAGAACAGTGTCTCCACTTTTATTACAACTGTTGCACATGTCAAGTTGATACATAGGTATGGGTTCATTATCCACTAGTGTATAGATATAACTAGGTGTTCATTATGTAGTTAACAATCATCATTTTACTTGCATATATTATAATATATTATTAACTGATTTTTAGAATTTGAAGATGTCAGTCAACATGATTCCTTTAAATATATGAACTGTAATTATCATCATTGTCATCATCATTGTTGCAGTCATCATCGTCTCCATCGTAATCAGCCACAGGTTTGTGTATGCTGAATGCTGGTTTTTTATTGAAGGCTAGAAAATAAGCATATACTTCTTTGAACAGTTGATATGTCTACAGCCCCAGCAGGGGTTTGACATTATTTGAAGATAGATAGGGAAACCGGTCAAATAAAACAAAAAACACTGTTACTTTGTGTTCAAATGTCTCTGCATATGCATTTTAAATGCTGACACATGGTCACTGTTGTTAAAATGTGTTACATTCTGATACAATATTTTTCTTTGTATTATAGAATGTGATGTTTTTGGGTGCCTTTTAATTTGTAGGATACAACAGCCAAACACTATATATAAGCATAAATGCAACTTACTATCATGGACCTACATGTATAAACCATGATACGTCCGTGATACTATTGATATTAATTAATTTTAGTAAAGTGGCATGAAGTACGTCATATTCAGGATTCATATAATTCAAAGTACATCTGCTGTGTTAAATATAAGAATACAATTAATGCTTAGCAAATTGAAATTTATCTAAATGAACCAGGAATATTCTTGCTGGTGTCGGTGCCGGGTTGTTGTTACTGATGGATACCGGACTTAACATTGATACCGGATATCAAACAAAAGCAAAATGGCCGACTTTCACGGGGATTTAGATGACAAGCCCCATTTTTCGCCTACTGTTCATCCAAAGAGGCCATTATGTGCGTGTACGTCTTACAGCTGCAACAAACTGTTCCTATTCCTCCTAACATGTCTATATGTGGTGAGTAAATACCTTCAGAATATCTGAAACATGACGATAGAAAACTAGTTATTTGTCCCTCGGGACTTGTTTGTTTTGATTTCTGTTTAATGTAACGCTTAAGATAAGATGGTATTTCTTTGCTGGTAACCCATTCCAGCTCATAACTGTTAGTAAATTTGAATGTTTTCCTGAATAGAGTTGATGTATTTTTAACATAGATATAAGCACACTGTGTGTTAGATCTTCAAAGAAAACACTTTGCATTTTAACTATTTTCTGTTGGGCAAGTGTGAAACCATGCATTTTTTTATGTGTCAAATGCAAGGTTTTAAACTTTTACGTTAAAAACACATAGCAAGGCCAGTTGAATTGTGAAACCAAAATAATGCAAAAGCTGTACAAAATAAGCACTGCCAAACTCACATTTATATAACTATTTTTAAATGATATCCTGTTCCTTTTACTGTTTATTAAACATCAGCAATGAACGCAGTCTGGAATGGTACATAAAGAACAGATCAACTAACAGTTACAACATAGTTTAGGCATACAATATGATAATCCTATAATTTTTAAAACAAACTGTATCATAAATGATCACTTTGACCTTCTAAATCAGTAAGCGGCTGCATTAAATTGGATTGTTTACACTATGCAGCATGACTGTAGCCATTTTGTGTACTAGGTTAAACAGGTCAAATATCAGAATCTATTTTTAGCGAAAAGGTTTAATCACACAACATGTGAATGAGGTCAGTTCTACTTACATGGGTGAATGTTTGCCGTTTCCATACAGAATTCCGTATGAAAAACTTTCCCAGAGATCGTTTTTCGAAATCATGTAAATCCGGTGAGTTTTTTTGGGGGGTGAGGGGGGTACAAGCTGATGTATACACATCATGAGGATGGATATCAGTTACAGGTTTTCAATTTCATTCTAAAAATAGCATGTTAGTCGTTGATTTCGGCAAATTTACGATACCTATACCGGAGATTGCCGATTTATTACGATTACTGTGATACATACTAGCTGAATGATATTTAAGCGTTGTTTCTTTCCGCAATTTCAACAACACTTTCTTGTCCATATTCTTTCCGCTTATCCCCGATCGAAAGAAGCAACTTTTAACGACTTAATTTTACATGATATTCTTCAACCAACATTTTATTTCCTCGTGTTAGTTCGTTGAGAGACCATAAATAGGAAGCATATACCTTCACAATTTCCTAGAGTTGTTTCGGCGTGGGGCACACAGCAATTTATATCGTATACAATGAGTATTTTTAGGAATAAAACATAATATACTAAACTTGATTTAATTGTTTTAACTTTTGATTTGTTTTCAAGTTGTTAGCCAGTCAGTACAGTGCACATGTACTGTAAATAACCATGTGCATAATACAGAGAAACAAATAAGCTTTCAAGTCAATTGGGTAAATACCCAAGCTTTTTTTCAATTGGGTACTGGACTTTTCAATTGGGTATCACATATTTTAATACCCGTGGCATTATTAGAAATTGGGTATTCCCTAAAACAAATGACTTTTGGTAAACAGTGAACAGGTCTAATAACTTTCTCTGCTTGTCTGCTAGCATCTTTGTGTTTATAACTCTTATTGTGTCTACACAGGCTAGACATTATATGAACACTTGGTGGGCCCAGACATTAGTTAAAACTTTAGTGTGTCTGCCTGCTCCTGGTATATTTTACAGCTGAAAGTCGTGTGTTTTTTTATATTGTTTACAATCACCCACAAAGACCTTTCTGTCCATTCCTCGAACATTTTCTTGTTTACACAACTATTGGAATGGGCCATTGGTTTCTGTATGCTTTGAAATGAACTAATTACTATTTCATTTACAAGATCAAAGGCAATATCGGTACTCTCAGTCATCAAACTGTTCAACACATTATTCAAAATTGACCTCGCTATTTACTTTGCTTGAAGCCTTCTGATGTGGTGCTCTGTGGTTGAAAATAGTGTGTTTGCTGTGTATAGCTTGATACTCTACCTTTCCATCGGCATGTTTTTCTAATAATTTCTATGAAGAACTAACTGTTTGTATCCCGGTCTAGTGTGTACGACGGTTTATACGATTTTCAAGTGATTGACCTATTTAAGCTAAACCTATATTTTTAAATACCCAGACAATTTTAACCTGCTATGCAACCTTTATCGTTGTCATTTGCTTAAATCTTCTAGCTAGTGTGCGTTTGTTTACATCGGACACAAAATGGCTAGTACTTACTGAGCATGCGTCTGGAAGTCACGTGTTCTCTTTTCGACCATCAAAGGTCAATAGCTATAAAACTACACTGCATAACTTAAATTAGGTGTAAAGGTAGTTTATACGATAGTCTATGATTTATCATCAATTTGTAACAATGCAAAACACTTTTAAACAAAGCCTCTTATGGTTTCCAACACATATTAGCAACATGGTGCATAAATTGGAGTTATCCTTTATAAACAAATGTGTACCCTAATGGGTCTCCATTTCTCTTACCTTATTTTGGTTACAAGATGACGTATGAACCCACTTTTCACATCTGTGATCTTTGACAACTTGTTAACTTAACATTTAACCCATATACATAGCATATATTTCAAGACCACTGGTAAGAAAGTTTCGTATTTTGAAAATCACACGTATTGATTTTTATAAATTTGAAATCTTCCAGACAATTTTAAGAAATTAAGAAGTGCTGTGCAACAACAGCAATCAGCATGTTATCTGCATCTTGTATTTAGTGGTTACCATAAGTTGTTTCGATACTAGGACCATCATCATCAGAATCTTAAATTAGTGTGGTCAATTGTACAACTGTTGTAAAATCTGTTCTCTGTGCTAATCTTAGTCATAGGACTCCCTGTCTTTGGTGATTGTTCGTTTCTTTACTCAAGTCTTACTCTGTGACAGTGTGATTTTTGATACTCATCGATACATGTTTCAGATTGTTGGTGCTGGCCTGTTTATAGTGGGTGTGTGGGTACAGTTTCAACAGAAAGACTATGAAGCTGTAAATCAGGACCTGTTTATACCAGTGTTAATTCTAATCTCTACTGGTGCAGTCATCACAATAATCTCACTGGTTGGAGTAGCAGGAACATTGCGTGAGCACAGCTGCATGCTTGTCTTCGTAAGTTGTAACAAGTTCTTATTATGCTTTCTTGTTTAGTTTAAATACTTATGTGTGTTAGTTCAGGAAGTATTTTTATGGGATCAACTTGCATCTCACTGGGATCAACTTGCATCTCACAACTTGCATCTCATTCTTCTTGATGAGCTTTCCTATTCCGGACATGTCTACAAATGTCACAAGCAGTTTTTTAGGAACATGTTTTGTACAATTATGAAGCTGCAATAGACTTCCAAGATTTTGTTTAGTTTGTGTACAAATGTAGATTGTTAATATTGCTACAGTTTAAACTTATTTTTTCAGTTCCTTATTGTGACATTCTTGGCTTTCCTGGCCCAGGTGTCCATTGGTGTGCTGGCTTTTATACACAGACAAAAAGTAAGTGGTGCAAGCCATACAAGAGTTTGACTCTAGATCAAAGGATAAACAAACAAAACATTGTATTTTGCATTTACTTTTTTCTAATCATTAAAAAGATAGTCTGTTACAAAATTTCTTCCCTTCAAATACTTCCATTTGAATGAAACAACAGTTACTACCTTGAAGTAAGCCATATGTACAAGGATATCGTTTGAAAACTATAATAACAATAACCAACAATTAAACAGACATGATTTTCTCATAAAGTTCATATTTACCTCAGAATTAGAATCACAACCATTAAAGGAATCACCCTGTCCTTCCGTCTGTCCATATTTCATGTTAGTGCAACTCCTACAAAACAGGTGACACATAAGATGGTATCAGCTGTGTTATGTCAACAAAGAACAACAACTAAAGCATATTCTTAATGTTCCATCTCATTTGTCTCATGATAGTTGCATCATTATTAATACTGTGCTGTAAATAAGGGAAGAAGTTTGTTGTTATACAAACGATGCAAAGTTCAAATAACAGTTACAATGGTAAATTATCTTTATTTTTATAAAAAGAAAATGTATTTTAACCTTCACGCTCATTGAATATTTGAAATTGATAAAAGTATCCAAACATTTTTCATTCATGGTTGCAGAGATATAATCCTGCTTGTCAGGGGAGATCACTGCATAAGAGAATAGTCTGTCACATGTAAGTAATTTGCATGTCTTCAATTATACGTTAAAATAATTCCTTACTGGAAATGTTTCCTTGTTTGTAAGTGAATTAGATTTCAAACAGGTTTATTGTGAAATTTATTCAGATTCCTGGTTACGTGAATGAGAAATTTATGTTTTTGGTGCGTGATTACCATGACGACAGTAACTACAGATCTTCCTTGGACAATCTGCAAGCATCTGTAAGTAGATTTACACTCTTTGTGTTTTAACACTTTACCATACTCATGATACTACATGTATTAGATTAAAATGATTTTTTTTAAACATGAAATAAGCCTTACATATTTCATCCGGTGTTAACCAAGTTTTGTATGTGTATGTACAGCATTCCAGTGCTCTGAGTTTCAGTAATTGTTGAACTTTATATTTCAACACATTATCTCTTCTTCACAACAAGGTTACAATGGTTTTAGGTGTCTTGTAATGTAAATACAAATTACTTAACAGACTGTAGAATCTTTATAATTAATGTCCTAGCTGAATCACAAATGTTTAAAATTCATTGCATGTAAGTTTCATGTAATATTGAAGTGAGTACATTTTCAAATCTACCAAAAAAATCATTTTTTTTGAAAGCCACTAGATTGTATGCTCATGAAAATAAATGATTTCACCAGTATTCTCTTTGCTGAAAACCAAATTTTGCTATGTGTATATTTATAGTTCAAGTGCTGTGGATTCGACTCCTACAACGACTATGATAAGAACAGACTTTACAACTGTTCATCAGAATTCCCTCAGAAATGTGGAGTACCCTGGTCCTGCTGTAAACCACAGACAGGGGTTAGTCATGTGATACAAGTGTAATCAGTTTTGTGTTCAATAGTCTCAGGTTAAGTCTATATTTGTGTGAAATTATAAATCTTAAAGTTACACACATGAATATTGCCATAATTGTCTGGCATAATTAATCCCTAGCTAAAACAATACACAACCAAAAAGTTGCATGTCACAGTGGGCAGCACGTCTAACTGGTGATCTGTCAGCCATGGCTGCAAAACACCAACAAGGGCTCCCGTTGTTTTCTTGAGCAAGAAACTCCCATTGCTTAGTACCGGTTGGTAATAAGAATAAAATAAAATAAATATTGAGGGCTTTATGGAAGATTCACTTGAATGTCAAATAAGCCCCCTCAATCAATATCATCAAAACCTAAACCAAATGCCAAACAAGTTATGATACTTTCCACTTTGGCTAGGTGAGTGTTCAATGTATTTCAACCAGCATGTTCATATGAATTCTGTCAACAAATACACACATGTTTCTCTTGGGATGGTTGTTTTAAAGGTCTATTCTACCAATTTTTTGTACTGAGTTGTACTAACTTGTTGTTCTATGCGTTCATGTTTTGCTGTATATACTTACAGAAGGGAGGTTTACACGTCCAATGTGGATATGGAGTAAGGTCCATGAACACAGTAAGTAGGAATTTTCTAATCATTCACAGTTTTGTACCTAAGCTTTTATCTAGTGATTACATACACACAACTAATGAATGTAAACTGTCAAAGATCTATATAATGGGTGGCTAGGTTAGTACAGTGTTTGATCTCCATTGCTATCTATAGATAGAATAGAGATGTACCTCCAGTAGTTTTCCAAGTTCATGCTACAGCCCTAACAGCGAGGTATACCCTTGATATAAGACTTTGTTGTAACTAGTCAAACTTAACATGTCAAAGCCCCTGGTCATCTATCCAGAGAGTTTGGCATATCGGTTAAACTATAGAAATGAAGTTTTCAAGGATGAAGTTTTGTAAGTGTAAAACATACTTTTGTATTCTAGAGGGTAGAGAGAATCCAAGGAAACAGATTGCATATTAGTGTAAATTCATAACAAAAATCATCTCCAAGCAGCATGATAATTGGTTTGTTAACACTTATTTTCTGTACTGTTATGTTCCGTGATAATGTGAATGAATTGATAGATGTGCTATATGTGTGTTTTAGATGCCCGTACACAAGATCTATACTTCTGGTTGTACAGAGATGTTCCTGTCCTGGCTTAGTTGGAATCTTGACTTTGTTGGTATTGTAGGACTGGGAACTTCCATACCACAGGTAAATAAGAGAAATATAAACTGTACACACCTCAAGTTAATAAAAGTAAATGTAACCCCAGTTTTTTTATACCAGGTAATTAGAAAATAAGTAAGACTTTATCATGAATCGGTGATTCTTTAACTTTGGATGAGTACTGTCCTTGTTACACACAATAAAGTTTGAAAAGTTGTCGTAATTTCGAATGTAAGAGAGCTTTCTATGTTGTTGTTCGTTACAAATAAGCATTGCTAAATTAAATAAGCATTGTTAAATCAAGAAATAAGAGCATATTATGATTTATTCCAAAGACACACAGACATCTGCTGACGAAAAAACCCTAATAGGGTCAATTTCATCCAATTTTTTATCCAATTTTAATCTCCATGCTAACTGTAGATGTAATACCAACGCTTTCTCATTACAGGTGATTTCCATGTTGCTGGCGTATTTCTTCATCCGTCAAATCCGAGAGATGAAAATGTGGTATAGAGTTGGAATGTAGACAACGAGTCTGCAATATCCCCGAGTCTGTGCCAAAACTCATCTCTCCCACAACCCAAGAGCTTCAAACTCGCATTGATCGTCAACGAACAACGCTTCGATAATCTCTAACCTGATCAGTATTCTGATTACTTTTGTCAGTGTTCAAATACACATAGATTACTGTGGAATCATGGACTTTTGTGGGCACAATGTTTGGTTGTTTTCTTCTAAAAGACGTTTTTACGGTCACTTTTTACGATTTAACCAAACATCCACCCAAACCCAGTAAAGATTTATGATTTCGTATTATTTAGAAATGTAATATTTATTTTTATTTACACCCTACTTAGTTCATTGTAGTGATAGTAGAAATAGCGCATGAAATTAAATACTGAAGAAAAACTCAATAGTTAGACTGAATGCAAAAAGGTTCTATCTGCTTCTTTATTCAATAGCACATATAATTGTTTAGCATTCACCTCCTTGAATTATTGTGCTTTTAAAGAACACAGAATTGGAAATGGTTTATGATTGATACTCAGTGCATGAAGAAGAGATCATTCCATTTTTTAGGAATCTCTGTGTTTTGAAATAAATCATTGTGTGAGTAAAAAACTGAAGTGTTTTATTGTTGAGAAAAACCAACATATTAGGAACTTATAGGATATGGTTAGTGGGTGTTGTTTCTGGTGAGTATAGTGAGGTGTGGAAGAGTTGTATGTGTTGAATAATTCAATAGCACATAGAACCCTGTCGCTTTCACTCCTTGCTAGAAATACTGTGTAGTGTTAAGCAATACCTATTTCATTAGCTAATCTTTAAGATACATCTGAGTTTTGTTCATTATTCTAGCAGATTTTCTCACTCATCATGTTAAGTGAACAAGTATTTCTTCCAGATCTGGTTAATTTAAGTTGTGGTCCATAGTTTGAGCTATTTTGACGTCCTGGTAATGAAAAGTCGTAAGCACTTCTTTAAACTAAATCACTTACAACCTTACGTTACTGGGGCGTCGATTTCTGTAAATGTTGAATAAACTGGAGTAGATGTAAAGTGTAAGAGCTACAATGTAATCATTTAGTTAGTTGTTGTATAAATGCTTATCCAGGAATTATGTGTTCATAGTGTTTTTATTGTATTAACCAGCTTGTATTAAAAGTTGGTACACGTTTTGAGCTTATGTTATTAAAGTTACACAAATGAAATAAGAAAAAAAACTTTTTATCAAAATTTTGCTTATAACTTTACATTCAGATAGATAGGATGTTAATGTGTAGAAATAAATTGAATTGTTTCAAGAGAAATGTCGTTTAAAGATGTATTTCAACAAGTATGTAAAGCACAGGCTTTGCTAATATAGACTTCGGTTAAAATCAAAAGTCAGTTAAAGAACTAGTCACTTAGATTTTTTGATTTTTTTGTTTTACATCAAAATTACATGTTGTGTGTTTTAGAGAAAACTAGAGTTATTGCACTTTAAAGAACCTGTATTTTTTAGATAATTATCCCCCTATGAACAAATAGCTCACAAGCATTGTATAAATAAATTGTATATTTTTCCACAAGTTATTATTCACAATTTGGTACACACATTTATGTACTAGAAGTTAACAATGAATTGATAGGTGCTTTATCCTGAAACTTGTTCTCACAAATAAGCTCACAAGCAGCATTTGTTGTATCTTACTGTCTGCCAGTATCATTGCATTGTTTGTTCCACATTTCTGTCCGTTGCTCAGATGTTTTATATACAAATTCTAACATATGCAACCCTGCCCATAGCCAATCAAAACTATCATAATCTATATCAACGACCCTAACCCTTTAATGTTTACCCCTATGGAATCACTCCAGTAATACATATAAACGTATGCTCAATGCTCAATCCAGTAGTAATCTTAAACCAGGGTACATAGTTTTCACAGATTGTTCAGCCGTAGAAAAGTGGATATTTTTGTGCCAATTATCAAAGTTTTTTCAAAGTGATAAGTTCAATGCCATATTTATTATAGAAGAGAGTGATTGACCGATGTTTAAAATATCCTGGAAAGTAGATAAACTTTTATCTTCTTGCATAAAGGTAGATTTTAGTTGTTATTTTCGTCCTTCATCCATTTGACTATTCAACCAGTATCACACTATTTTGAGATTCTCTACATCTCTGATGTCAGCTGGTTGGCCTGTTATCAATTTAACTTAAAATCAGTTATTTTGTTATTGCGGTTCGCTAACTATAAAGTCAATGTAAAAGTAAAAAATCGAATAATACAATTTACTTATGATAAAACATATCTACGCATACATGTAATACCTACCTGTTTATTTAGATGAGTTGTATACTGATGTTTATAAATTGAATTTGAAGCATAATATGAACAACAGTTTGACACAAGTCCCTTTTCTGTCACAGTTCTCATGTTTGGCCTAGTTTATAGTTGTACAATTTACATAATACACTGTTTTGTTTCATTAAATTCCATTTGTTTTTGTTGTTAACAGAAGTTTATTTTTACATAGCGTTTTTAGGTTTTATTTTGCTTTTTACATTTACATGTAGGTCATTGATAAACATGCTTAATTTAGAAAGTTAACAGTCAATGTTTTGTGTTTGAAATCCATAAATGTCAGTTGTGTCTCAAATTTATTAGCATGATAAATGTTATTAATTGTTGTGCAAAATATATTCTTGTGTGGATAGTTTGGATATCGTTAATGTGTTTCATGTGTCACTTAAAGCATCATAATTCATTAATTGTTAACAAATGTCCCATGATTGTTTCCCTTGACTGATTGGTTTTATGTATGCCACGGCTTGGTGCGACATGGAGATCGGTTTGCCCTCAGACACTTGGCCGCTTTGTATAACAAAAGAAACTGTTGTATCCATATCCACGTGCATTTGTTTGTCACTGGGTGTTTCAGCTTCATGTCAACTGCCACACACCAAAATTTAAGAAGTGTTATTAGAAACATCTTCATTAATTGTTAACAAACATCCCACAGTGATTGTCTCCCCTTGCCTGATTGATTTTATCTCTGCCCCCATTCAAATTGTCACTCCTAAAGATTTAGCAGAATCCATTTGAAGTTTGCTGTATGTCTAAATAATTAGCCTATTTTTCTGTTTAGAAGTATTTGTGACACGTTCTATCAATTATACATGTATTCGTCCAAAGACAGTTTAGAAATTTCAAAGCACATGTTCTAATATAAGGCATTATAGTACTTAATGAAGGCGTAAAACAGAAGTTATATCATTACCATCACCTAGTTCTATGTTGTGTCAGAGATGCATGTCTTGACATTATATATGTTTGTAACTGTGTGGAGGTTGCAAGTTGCACACTCGTCTGAAGGGAAATTTGGAGATAGAACTGGTTAAGAAATTTGTTTACCGTGGAACATTGAAGTTTCATTAGGTCATTGGATATAAAAATCAAACTTTATTTATTTTTCAATGATTACAAAATAAGTACTTACAACTTCTATTACTCATGCTTGTTGGCATCTATGGTTGAGTTTGTGTGGGAAGTACCTGGAGGAAACCCAATATCAAGTATGACAGCTTTTAGTTTATTAAGCTGCTTTCAAATTGTCAAACCTTTTTTGTCTGTTTTGTTACTTATCTTGTACTAGTGAACATATCACATGAATAGTTTTACGTTCCCAGGACTGGCTACATATCTGCTTTAAACTTTGTACCACTCCCATGTTTTATTTATACCTCACTACTTAAACTTTTGTATCATGTATCAAATTTACTCTACAATATTATGGACACTAGTTGGTAGTTTTTAGGACTCTGATATAGTCATTGTTGAATAATTTATTATAGAGGGCATAACACTCAATGATTTCCTTTGAAAATAGTTCAATTTTCATGGGCATGTTATTAAATCCATAGCTTCTCACCAATGTATATAAATGTCTAGCATTGAGCCACAAACTCATGTGTAAGTTTAGACTCTACCTTTAGATAGGGCGAACAAGAGTTGAACCGCGTTGAAAGCACTGAATTTTCGCGAGCAACTATAGTTGTCTACATACAGAAGAACCCTATATCACTGCCTGTGGTCGGAATAGGTTTAATCTCAAGGCTCAATGCTCGCTGTTTATCTATACTCGTCCACATTACATCTAAATCTAAAATTTGTAGACAAAATAATTTGGTTTGTCTGGCTATGAAAATTCAGGAAATGATTGCCCTACAAATCTTAGTAGTTCCAAAGTTCTGTGTTTGTTTTACACCCGTTATATTACCATTGCTGTGCAATATAAGTCAGTTTTGTATTGTGTGAATTCAGTTTTTACGTGACTTTGTGGTTTGTAATTTTGTAACCCTGTTTGTGTTCACCTGTATACTATAATGGTAGCTGTCACCAAACTGTTTATAAGCATTTTATTGTTGTTGTTTTATATCCCCTTAAATCACTTAGATATAGTTGAGAGTTTGTTTAAGTCAAATCATGTTACAATTTGTTTCCAAAAAACTAATTTGTTTGTGAGAATTAGTCCTGAATTTGTTTTACACATAAATACCACATATCTTTTTAACTATCAGAGTTTTATCTTTGAATTTCACCATAAAAAATAATACTGTACTGGTTCACATTCATGTTTTTTCCGGTCTTTTTGTTTTTAAAACCCAATATTTATCAAATAAGGTTACACAGGATAACTCTTGACAATTCTAGAATATTATTGATTTAGAATGTGGGTTCGAGCCCCATCAAAGGCCCCCGCTGTTTCCTTGAGCAAGAAACTTTACCTTTATTTCTTAGTACTTGTTGGTTCCAGGAACAGATTCGAGCGTGATTTCACAATCAAATTAAAATAAATCGAGGACCTTATGGAAGATTGACTTAAATGTCAAATACCCCCCCTCATTAGATATCGTCAAAACCAAAAGATCACCTTTAATCCTTTGATATGAAATTTTATGTACACTGTTTGAATTTGTTCACTCTTTGGTCTTAACTCGTGATTTAATTCATACGCACCCGAACTCGTACCCATATTTTATTACCACAATAAAACATTGGTACGTATTTTTTTCTTTCTTGAATAATGTATGATTGGTATTGTACAATGCATTTATTACTGTACTGAACACAATGAACTAGGGTTAGCAGTACTTTTGTACCAAACTTTTGGGACACTAAAATGTTTAACTATTTTATACTTGGAATATTTAAGAGTAAATACAACATTCTATGTACATATTTCTAATTTACATTTGACCGTTTTTAAACGATGTATGTACCTAGTTGTTGGATAAAAGTTGCAGTATCTTATAGTTGAAATGAATGGTATTTTTACAAAACTTGTCGGTTATTTTGTTATGTTTTTGCTGACATGTTTTTGCTTAAAAGGTAATGGTATACACATGAAAGATGTATTTCGCTAATTTGAAAATAAGAGCTATTAGGAAGCTGTTGTATAGACCTGATTCATACTCAGAAATCCAGGATTGAACAAAAAACTGGTAATGCTATGTATAAAAGGGCTGTTACGAGTTTTACGTTGAAGCCTTGCAATGCTATGTTCAGTTATGTTGATATGTTGATAGAGGTTATTTTTTTGTTATTTGCTACGCTAGACACATTCCAGTGTGCTTAGACATCTTGTTTTCTGATTTTTAGCTCAGCTGTTTGAAAATAGGTCAATCTCAACATGCCACACTAATAACAACCACATATTTCAATGTTGGTCACAACTTTCTTGGCTTTGTTTATATTCACAAAATGAAATTTGAAAATTATATAATACCCTGATTTTGACCTTCAGATGACCTTGACATAATGATGACCTTGACCTTAGGATAACCTTGACTTTAAGATGACCTTGACCATAAATGTAAAAAAGATACAAAGAAAGAATTTTATCGAGAGCAAAAAAGTTACAGCTGAGTATAGTTAACTTTAGATTATTGCATATATGCGTTAAAGTCTGACTTGTTTTGTTATACATTGTACCATATGCCTGTTATAGAAAAGTGAGATAGTACTTACATTAAACCATTAGAAAACTTACGACAGCTTTTTAGCCGAAATCAATTGTATGTATTAATGAAGCCAGTATCTGTTTTTAGATTTGTTAATCATGTTGTGCAATGAACATTTAGTTTGGGGGTTAGATCTATGTATATGGGTTACTTAACACTGTCAAATAATGTTGTTGTGTTTTATGTGACAAGGATTCTTTGTTGTTGTTTGTCATCATGTCTCTGTACGTATATATCACCTGCAGTCTGGTATTTTGTCCCCAGTCGCACTTGCACAGAAACTATAATCATTTGAATTAGGGACCGCCTCCTCGATAGCCTAGTGGTAGAGTGCTGGCTTTGAGTGCGGGATGTCCCGGGTTCAATCCCCACTCAAGGACCACGTCATACCAAAGACGTTATATAAATGGTACCAGTAGTTCCCTTGTTTAGCACTGAACATTGAAAAGGGAAATACTGGCTCTTTCTCAAGAATTGATATAGGATAAAAATGTAATGGATAAAATCTAGGATCGAAATCCATCGAATGGTGGTGGTCATTGGCTGTTGTGGCGGAGATGAAAAAAGGAATCACCACGCAGAAACGAGTAGTCAAACGCAAAAAATTAAAACAAAAATTAAATTAGTAGTTTCTTACTGCAAAAGGGTTTATCTGCTGCTTTATTTAATACTGTAGTTCTATTTGATAAATTATAGATACGGTAGAAGATGTGAAACAAATGCAAAGTTTCATTTATGTGTTCACAAAGTCATGAATATTGGATACAATTGAATTTTTCAATGCATAATTTGAGGTGTGAAAGTGAAATAGTTCTAAGTGCTATTGAAGAAAGATGCAGATAGAACCCTTTTGCATTTACCTCCCTTGAAACAGGCTCCAATACCAGATGCAGTGTCATGTAATTATCTCTCTACTGTTTTATGTCACTAGTCAATGTGTGTTACTGTACATGTGTCATTAGTTAGCAGATACCAGTGAATGATTTAACATACACTCAAAATATAATGGTAAAAAGTTGTGAATATGAAATGGTTTTGAAGATACTGTCATTTTTATTCTCAATTGTTTAAAACCTTTTTTTACTGATCATGAATGAAATATAAATCATTGAACCTTTAATTGGTGCATTTTTACTAGAGCTTTAAGGCTTCAAATCTAAACAAATATGAAATATAACTCCTGTAACAGCAGAAGTTGTAAAATAGATAAATTTAAGTGTTTTTTTTTATCTCATTCGCTTTGTGATAAGAATAGTGTTCGAATCTTCCAATTTGTAATTATACTTAAAACTAGCACCATTGATTACATTCATTGTTATTGCTGTGTAGTTTTATGTATATTTTACAGTTGTATGTCTGTGACTGATAAAGAACAGGGGCCCGTTTCATAAACATAGCTTAAGTACAATATTACCGTAACTCATCACATAGCTAACGTAACTAAGATTTACCGTTTCAAGAACGTTCTCTTAATTAATATATTCATGTAAATCTACAAGAGCTCTACCCCTCACTTAACTACTGATAACATCGTAAATGTCATTGCTACCGCCTTCTGCGACTGTTAAAATACTAGAAATGATAAACATATGAGTTCAAAGGGTGTTAAATACTGTAAAACCAGTGACATGTCACATATATACATGTTTTGACTATTGGTTATTATAAACCCGATACGCTTTCTTGTTTTGGCGGTCATGTTGTGTACTTTGTTGTGTGGTTATTGCAGGTGCACAGCGTGTTACAACATATACTTTAAGCCTATGGTCCTACCTTTTCTCTCCCCTGCACTAATCATAATTGTAGCTTAGTTACGAGGACGTTCATGAAACGGTCTTAACATTTATCAGAAATCACTAACTAACGATACTACAATAGTGTAACTATAGGATCTTTATGAAACGAGCCCCAGGTTGTTTCGTCCGGCATTTAATGCTTTTGTAGATTCACCTAAAAATGCTTGTCAGTAGTTTCACATGCTTGTCAGTAGTTTCACATGCTTGTCAGTAGTTTCACATGCTTGTCAGTAGTTTCACATGCT
>ENA-OREC01000092-OREC01000092.1-marine-metagenome-genome-assembly--contig:-NODE-92-length-22613-cov-13.441871_pt1 | contig 22613 bp, 11 predicted proteins | sample MGYA00248626_ERZ508543 | MGnify/ENA primary metagenome ERZ508543 (study PRJEB26211, sample SAMN05518279) | marine metagenome | isolation source: Puget Sound, Washington, USA | host: Bankia setacea...
ATGTTCTTTTATCAAGGTAGCAAAGGGTAAAGCACATCAGGATGTTTATGTGTGTAAAGTAGCTGGGATGGAATAACTGGATGTCATAAAACTCATCAGACCTGTAACATTAACCAATAAAATAGGAGAACGTTTCACAATTACATGATAATTATGGTGCAATTAGGCTTCACAAAGCAACGAATTGACGACGTGTCTCGGGTGGTTACGAGTGAAAGCTTAACTACCATAAAATGATGGATACTAGTAACATAGAAGGGTAATAAGGCAGTGTTTGGAAGAGTAACTTTCGCTTGTAACCTTTTCAACAAGCCCTCTAATTAATTCCACTACGTCCGAAATATTCAATATCCGAAATACCACTCAATCTATAATGCCCTATTTAAATCTATAAATCAACTGTCTCAATGAAACATGATACCCAGCAAGTAGTTATAGCAATTTTCAATGGGATAGTTTAAATGTTTGAAACATCAAATTTAAATATCAATTGAGGAATACACACTTTTAAGACACATCAGAGTCTTTGTGAATCGTCAAACAAGTAGAAAAAAGAAGTTCATCCCAACATTCTTTTCTTTCCTAATTGGACCGTTAGTCTTGTATAGGTAGTGGTTGATTGTATGAAGTACAGAGAGTGCTTTTTTGTTTTGGAACCGACACATGATACACTTTAAAATGTAAATTAAAAGAAACACACACACCAAACCGTTGTAATGAAAGATGTAAGACCTCTACTAGAGAACGAAGGAGACGACTTACTACCGGGTATTTGCGACAAGTGAAAGTCATCATCGTATAGTTACTCATTCGTGTTCGTTCTGCAACCAGTTCAAACTTAATATTTGCGTTTTGTGTCTTGTATACATACACAAAGTCGGTCGAGGTCTGGGGCTTAAAACACGGTGTAAAATGGGGTAATGAAAACTGGTTAGTGGTGCCTGCAAACCGTCTGTTTATGCACAGTTATCGCAGCTTCTGTTTCAAGTTAAAGCTATAAAACTGGTTGGTTAAAACGAAACTAAATGGAGATGGAGATGTATTAGTAAATACGATTGCTTTTATCCTACGAGTTGTTAAAGAATGAAGCTTAATTTGTGGGCTGCAGGGTCTGGTTGAGGCAGAAATTACTAATATGTCTGGCTTCTCAACCGCATCATTGCAACGAAAGGAAAAGAACATTTCAAAAAAGAGAAAATCGGCATTTTTTTGAGTGCAAATGCTGACGTACTTATCAATAATTGTAAACTGAAATCCTGTTGTACTGGTATTTTAGTGTTGTGGTTTGGATAGTGTCATTTCGAAGGTAAAGCATGCGTTAAAGCTGGGATTACTGTAATTCCCCTACTTTCACAAAGGTGTTGTAAGGCGTTTAATTTATTACCTCAGTGTATAGATGATAAGCATATTAGTAACAAGTAGTGTAGTCTTAGGGGCGCCCTCTTTGAGCTTATATAGAGTGGTAAGACAAGAATACTAAATAAATCTCTCGTAATTCTATAATCCCTTCAACAGCTCTTAAGTTTATAAGATCAAGTGTGTGTAAAAGACCAGTCAAGTGGAATTTTATATAATAATACTAATGTAAGATTTCTGTGCGATTGAGAACGGCTCGTGAACAACCCGCGGAGTGTGTTATCTTACCTGTACGTATAATTAAAATGGTCACTTTTGTTTACATCAACAATCAAGTAAACTTACAATTTCATTGATAAATATGTATATAAAGTTTGACTTTGATTTGAAGGTGCTGGTATACGTTGTAACATAACCCAGTTGTTTCATAGAAATAGAACGCTTGCACCACAAATAGTATATATGCAATCTTATGACGTAAAACCAGACACCGCTCTACATGACGCGTTGCCAGACATGATTATGACGTAATAATATACGATACACCTGTAGCAGACTTGGCGTCCATAGTCCTAGACCTACCACTGTCCTGCCTGATAGTGCTGTCATATTATGCTTTAAATCGTCTAGCCTTTCAGTGAATAAATAACTCGACCCAATCGGTATTTTGATTTCTTTGCGACAGTAGACACTACATTTGATTATTTTTGCTATACTATAGACATAAAGGTCTTTATCGTTTCGCTTGTTGCTTAACAAGTCCAGCTTTAGGCTTATAGGGTTTATACAATCGCAAATTAACATTATAGTTATGATTTACACAGCTGTTGATATTCCATAACTTAAGGGACATTCTCACCTTATCTAACTTCACACAGAAAATTGAGTTCCTCGGAAAAGTTTCTTCCCAATAGTTTTAAAGATGGGAGAGTTTGATATGTTCACAGTGTTCGCGGCAATGACACGTCTCCTCATGCAGATACATCGTATAAAACATGGACTAAATGTACGTACCATCTGTTGTATAAATTCGGCAGCACGTTATCTCACAATTCACATCAGACAATTTGGCAAGGAACCTGGTCATTTTCATTCCTTCTAGAATATAACATCTCCCTCGGGGCATGTCTAGATCCGTTAGCAACCGCCGTAGCGTCCATGATAACATTCCAGAACCATTGACTTCCGGTAGTACAGAAATAAAGTTTAATGTTCTTTAAGAGAAATGAATATGGATGCAATTATAGCAATTTAGAAGAATCTAACGGTTGGATTCTGTAAATATGGAAGACTTAAGCAATTACATATTGGTATTACAATAAAGCGGAACTTATATACTAAGTGCGTTGGAGAATGTTTTGATAAACATGTATGTAAGGAGTTGAGAGTGGTACTGCGTGGAAATTAAACAAAACACCATCACATACTAAGAAGTACCGGCATATAAAACAGTGATGTATCGTCTGATTAAGATGTGTATCTAGACATAGGGAGCAAACATTGAGCCACCTTTCTATGTCTGTCATAACTCACGTCGCATCCCACTCTAACTACAAGGCTTGATTCTCTTTGAACACCCGACACCCAGCTCTGCTACCAGATCTAATCAGCTTGTACGTCTGCAGGGAGAGCATACCATTCACCAGCACGCAGCGTTTTATCTCCATACTTCTGTACATAACGATATCTGCACCAAGACGATTATGGCGTCATTAACGTCACTCGATCTCGACGTCAAAAAATAAGGAAGAACACAAACATCCAGTACGGTACTTTAACGGATCGCTTATTTACACATAACTCTTTACGTGGAGCCTTGCCTCTATATTCGCAGCAGTTCAAGGCAATACAGGAACTCATATCAACGGATTCACATTTCGTGAACTTGGGCTATAACTGTTTTGATATGATGTCATTTTAAATGAACTTCTCTGGAACATTAATACAACTTAACTTGGATGGAAAGGAGACTTATAGATATACAATCATCAGAAGCACTTTTTAATATAATTAAAATAGTATTATCCAAATCGTACCAATAGATATTCAGTGCAGTGTGCTTAATATGGTTAATTATGAAACGAATTCCTAATCAAGCGAGATATTCAAAAAGTATAGAGTTGTCCTGGCAGTGTTCCATTGTGGCAACATTGAGTATCGCTGTATGAGTTACTTAAAGAATGGCTTGATTGCATGATGAACGTGTCCATAGTCACCCTAGGTTTGCACTCGGAGAAATCCAATCTAAAGAACAACACACGGGAAACGACTGCTGGAGACTGCCTTCGTGTTGTATGTTTGTGTATTTTCGACTATGTGTTGAGTGCGATAACACTATAGCAGGTTACACCATTTGATAACAATAAAACTTTGGGCCCGTGCTGAATATTATATCAGTTTGAACATTGTCAATTATAGCACTTCTTATGAATGAAAACGACGGGACACATATTCGTGTATCTATTCAGGGGTATTACTGAAACATATCAGACTATGGGAGACCAGGCTGTTCTAATGTCCGGAACCAATACTGTCATCGCAAAATATATACCGTGCTTCCTGTACGAAATGTTTCTGGCAATGGCTCATTACGAAATACTCACGCTCACAACTTGTTTGGCTCTAATGTTTTAACAACTTTACAGATTACGTTATGACTGTTTACTAAAACACCGACCAAACACTGTACTTGATGTTCTTTAAGTGTCTCTTTGTAAGGCTCAACACAGTCAAATTCTCACCTAGTTATTTTGTTCAAGTTTCCAAATCAAACGTTTCTAATGCGTATGATATAACACAAGTTAGAAAAGCTAGACTCAAATATTAGGATCGTCTGGTTGACACATTTTATACACGATTTTAAATCAATTTTATTTGGTTCAATGATGTATCCGAATATAAGTCAATAATCGAGGACGATATGTAAATATTAGATCTGGTAGGATGAGTTATAACTACACCAAATGACAGTATTTAACGTAACATTTACAACCTTTTTGCAACAACTTGTCATTTAGTGTCATTTTTCGATTTCTTTAAATGAAGCCAATAATTCAATGTCGAAGTTTAATTGAAGGGAATTGTGTTATTGTCGTCTGTGATCCAATAATATGCGAGAGTGAATGTAGACGTATACACCGATGTTGGACTCTTCAACTATTTACTTAGAACTGAATCACTTAATTAATAAATACGTGTGGTCTTAGCAAGAATATATTATATCTGCAACGAAAGTGACTAAACTAAACACTATAATAACACTATCTCGGTATATTTGATATATTTTATAGTTTTGACGTTTGTGGGTAACTTGCATCGTCAACAGTTACGTTGGATACACTAAAGCGAATAAAAACTACAAAAATGCAACAAGAACAAACCAAGAAAATAAAAAATAATCACAAAGTATTTTGGGATGGAGATTGTTTTGAATTTTAAGTATATATGTTTGTTATATTTATCCGACTCATACTTTAACTATACCTTTAAGTACCTATATATGAGTTAATCATCCAAATCTACCCCAACTTTCTCATCTGTGATTAAACTTCTGTTCTCAAAGATTGCTGGCGGTGATAAACTCGACATGTGTCATACATACTCCTTTATGACTCATCAATATGATTATTTCTTCTATCAGAAACAATAATCTGTACGTAGTTAGGTTTGGAATGCAGTTTATTATTGTAACCACCTTTCACTATACCCGGGGTAGTCATACGTTAGTAGACCTACCACCTGTGTGCAACCAACGGATTTATGGCCCTTTATGACCCCTTTTATACTAATAACCTGCTTACTCGACCTGTTTTGATTAGAAACTATCAATCTACATCATATACCCCTTGATTTATGATACACATTATAATATTTGATATCAATTATGTGAAATAATATCACACTCATTTTAATTCAACATTTTCAAAAATATGACCAACGTTTCTATGATCTCGAAATAAAATGTTTCTTTTTATTTTCTAAAATTGGCACTAAACACGATAATGGCCTATAGTTGACTAGTAATGACATACATTTAGGATTACTGTATAAGTAATAAAACTAAATACTAACTGTTGAACATATATATCATAACTATAATGTATTAGGTAAAAGTTACTGAGATTAGAATGAAAAGAAATATAATATAATAAATATTACATAAAACTGGGCAGATGTAATCTTTAATATAGTTGACATATAAATGATATACGATAAGAACTAATTGATGTTCACGTACATATTTTGCCAATGATATTTGACTAAGCATACCCGTAATTATTAATTCACCGCACAAACAGATGAGTCGTCCAAATGAATAGCCTTTACAGTTAAACAGTCATGTATAGTGTTTTGACAAATATGGTATGATGTATCCTTTCTTTAATCGGTTGACATATACATAACTTTCTAGCTATAAAAAGTGGAATCGTAAAATATATTTAAATGCGATTTGAAAATATTATTTATACACAAAAAACACACTAATAAACCATTACATATTCCTTGCATGTAAAGCTTATGTATATAATATGATGGCCATTTACAGTAAACACCGCAATAACAAAGTGTCATCAAATGGATAGAGAAAGATGTGTCGGGAAGGGTGGGATTGGTGTTCCTGGAAATGGGAAGCACATATATAACCACTGGTACAAATAGTCTCTCGGTAGCAAAACAAAACGGCCTGTTGAACAATATAAACAGTTTAGAGTCATCAATGTAATAACTATTATACAAATTATAATCAAATATAACGTGAAAGTTACACAAGTTTGCCGTTTGAAGAAAAAAGGAAGCACTCAATAAATAATGGAAGGGAGTTGCTGGTCACGATGACTCCTGTCTTCTATGTGCCCGATCCCTTACAACTTTATATCTCTTGTTTCGTCAGATGTAAGGACACACGCAACTGTTGGTAATAATGCGCCATCTATACAACAGAGGATATTTTATGAACCCTTACTTGTAGAGATAATTTATAGTCTGTTCTCCTCTATCCCTTTGCTTTAGATAATTTAATCAGTCTCAGCTTTGATGTGGGTATTACAGATTGTGGTTTAGATTTCATTTTTGCTTCGCCACCACCCCCTTTTCCATCATACACACATATACACACGTTGGCATTTTTTTTAAACAACAAGGTGTGAACAAACAGGGGCGTATGGTGGAATAGGGGGAGGGGCTTTATCTAAGCGAGCATATTAGTTTCAAGTTTTCTTGGTACACCAGATAACCATAAGTCCCAAAGCACTCGCTGGGATCATTGTTTTAGTATTGTCTGTAAGTTCTTCACATGGTCCTCTTGTAATGTTTACCCTGTTCCGCCTTCTGGTGGCAATTATAGAGGCAGGCTCGCGAGGACATGAACACCACAATCAAGTATTTAAAAGAACTCGCATGCTTTGGGCGGTCATATAGGAAGATGTATGAGAGTTTTGTTATATTTTCAGTACTTTTATTATATCCCTCCATAGAGCACATGTATAACATAATTAGATATACATGTTGGTTCATTCACAATTCACAGAACACCTATTTAGCCACAGATGTCAGTGAGTGCGAATATGTTTATTTTCTTTTTATAGACGTTGATACTTATCTATAGAGCTACATCTGCGGTCAGATAGAAAAGCCTGCCAGTAACCATATCAGTCTTAAGAGTACCCAGTTAATACACAGTGTATGGTAATTAAACAATATACGAAAGAGAAGAAACCATTTTGAAAAAAACAACTACTAGAATAGAAAAGCAAACAATAAACAATAGCAACAGCAACACATATAAAAGAATCCTATCAGAACAATTGAATAATAAATGAGTATGTAGAGAATATAACACTCATTACATAGAGAATGGTCAAAGTAGGCAACGATTTATCATTATATAACAGTGTTTAGAAACTTGATTATAAGTATGTTCTTTGAGTAAATTTTATTTATAAGATGGAGTCTATCGTCTATATTGAGCCATTTGTTGTTCTAGATTAGTAGTGACTTTTTCCAAGATAAAATATCCAAATTGCTGATATGTGCCTCTCATTTCGCCAGAAACAAGTGGTTAGTATGTTCTAAATAAACCTTTAGTAACGCTACGTTTGCCAATATATAAGTCATATCGCTTGTTCTCCACCAATTCACGCTACCCATTAATTGTCTCGACAGCTGTCTTATTGCTTTATACCCTTTGGGCGCCTTCTTTAGGGACTCTTGTAGCCAAAGTGGTTCAATATTTCCCCAACCCTTACTTCTAACAATCATCAATACCTATATCAATATCATTAATTTTCTCTATTGGATACTTAGCTTTGCCTGGAATCTTTCCCTTTGGCCATACGAATTCTTCAGTAACTGACACAGCAAGTTATAGCAAATTTTACTAACCATTATATCAACTACCATCTGTTATGTGAATAGTTGCCAGTTTTCATGGCAACAGTTTTGAATTCTTCAGTATCCTTATAAACCACCCACTTCTGATTAAATATAATGGGTCTGTCTTAGAAGCGGGGCTTAGTGGAGAAGAATCAAACTCATCTGATGCGCTTAATAAACAGTTAATCACGAAGCCTTTGAATACAATGGTTCCAAAAATTATAATAACTGGTGCTTTGATAAAGCAGATTGGAAACAGCGTCTCTACCTGTTCTTTACAATTTAACATTGTAGCACACGAACCCATCACGGGTAAATTAAGCTCAATGTTTGTAACACAAATATGAACACCATTCCATCAGCAACACGTTACACTTCAGCAAAAACAGTGACTCAACAGAAGCACTGGCATCATCATCAGACACGTCTTAACACAAACAATGCTGGAATGTACAGTTTCAAAGATGAGCAAAGTGGAGCAAAGTTTGACAAAATGTCAAAAACAGTTTCTTTTATTATAGGACATGCACTTACAGGGCACAATGGCGAACATCAATTTTTCTTATGACGAGCTTCAATCTTTCTCGTCTGCGATAGCGTAATATTTGTCTTCCAGGCATTGCATGTATGATGATAGCATCACATCGAATACTCAATTCATGAACATACACACACTTTGATTTCCTGTGCGACAAGCCATTTCATCTGCTCCTTATCAGATAGTTCGTGAAATGAAGTTTAACATTCGTCTAGCATTTACACATTGACTTTCCTATATTTATGAGTTAGAGCGTATTTATGATTACTTTACCAGTTGTGTAATTAATGATAAACGCACTGACCGTGGGATAGTCGGATGCTTGTGCGAGCTTTGGATGGAATGATTTCTAGGAGTATTTGCAGTAGATAGTTTAGTAGATATATAACTTTCAATCGTTCATCGTCTAGTTCTATGCAAGAATTCATTTAAATTGTCTAGGCCCTTGCCTGGAGCATTCCCATCTTCTAACGTGGCCAATGCATTATAGTATATACTAATCTATAAGTAGTTTTGATGCAATCAGGTGTATTAAGTGTCCAGAGAATAGCTGACCTCCCGTTCAGATGGCTTAATGACATAACAGTTGTAGTTGATACTCTACATGCTGTGCCTACTGCTGACAAACTCACCTTGACGAATAACAAATCGCGTTAGAGCAAACTGAGCTTTACGGAAGCAGAAATACACCGTCAAAATCATTGTCAAAACTGTGTGAACGATTTGTGGCAAATTACCGCTCGTACCATCACTAGGGACCCCGGACTGGGACAAATTTCCCCCATTGTCATTATAATAACACCTTTACAACTCTACGCTGTTTTCGTATGTTTGTTCAAATGATATGTAATTGTTGAAAATGATGTAGCGGTTTATTTTCTACCCGCAGAATTACGATACAGTGAAGTTTGATTGTTAGATACACTGTTAGAATTTGTGAATTTTGACAAGCAATGTAACACCGCTGATATTATGATATTATGACGGGTACCTGTTTACTCGTGTGTCATGAATGTCCTTGTTTATACTGATATGTTCCCAAATCGTATACATATACAATATTTTTGGATTTTTCGATTTCAATGGCACCTTAACTGTCACTTTAATCTTAATAGTTAGGGTATCAATAAACGTTGTGTAATTTCAGCATACAAATAGGCATCATTTATCATCATTTTCTATCGACAAGTGGTTTTTGATAGCAGCAATTATGGTTTGATCAGATAACATTAGAAGATACGACATTGCATGACACTATTCTTAACATACAGAGCAACATTTGACATCCCTTGTACATGAAACCATTATGTATATGTGTTTTTAAAAGTATACAGCTATGTTAACATCCTGCTGAAATGCATCCGAATAATTATAAATGGAAAGGGTAAGGAATAGTCGTTTAGATGTATATAAGAAGCGATTTTTTCTATTAAGATAAAACTAACACGTGTATAAATAGGTCAAATGAGTGAATATTGATTTCATACAATGTGACTTTGAAAAATAGATATGGTTCATCCATTCGTTATGGGAGATGGCCCAGAGATAAGTGTTCGTTAAGTGTAAATATGGTTAATTATTTCCAGGATTTTAGGAATCGTTCAACATACTTACTAAACATTTCTTTACACCTCCTGTTTTTGTTGAATATGTTGATGTAGACTTTTTGACAACCCTCAGACCAATGTAGACATACGAAGTGATACTTTTTATCGGGAAGGAGTGATCAAATTCATGACATGACCGGAAACCAAATGCATTGGGAGTGTCCTTTTTATGCACGTCCACTCGAATCCATTATAATTCCCAATTCATCACTAGTATTCTATATTTACCGACAGCTCAATTGCGTTTGATACTAGATACTTAATGTGTTCACCTAATTAAGAGTAATTGAATTGATTAGCTAAAATAAAATATCGAGATGTACTTGCTAAACATTTCCTATGAACTTCCATGTTATAAATATATATATAGTGCCTATAGGAGTCAATTATACTTGGTTACATCACTGTATGGGTGATATCTGTTTTTAATTCAGCTATGGCCGGAATTAACTATTTTAGAACGAGTATACATCAGTTATATGTTGGCCATAGTTTCACACAGAAAGGGTCTGAGAGAAATGTCCTCATTCTTAGTTCTCAGACAAATGTATTTTCGTCTTTGTTTATTTTCCTTTGAGCTTCGTTTCCGCATTTTTCTAAGATATTACAATTCAGACAATGTTTTGTTTAAATATCCTGTCATTACGTTGAACATGTTTGTATACTCGTTTACTTTCATCATGAACACTACAAGGGAAATTACGCGGACTGTTAGCAAACTGAAGAGCTATACACCAAACAGTATTGAAGTCACACGTTCACATGGCTATATTTGATGTCCTTATTTTCGTGTACAATTAATATAACATGTCTATATTTAGTTAACGGTCTTTGATAGTTCTTCACTTTAAACGTCAACATACATAGTCTATGAGCGAAACATAACCACACCTTTATTTAGTCTGTATGTTATAACAGTGTACTTATAGATGTTGATTTCGAGTTAAGGACATCATGTTGATAGTTAAGCTTTGGATACATTTAACCTAAGTGCTAACATCCATGTCAATTTTAAACTCACAACACTATAGCAATTTTCTCTTTTATATACAGTTCCAAATTTTTTTAATCTTCTAAATCATGTGAAGATGGATTCTGAATATTAATAATGGTCCATTCACATGCGCACATTGAGGAGGGAGGGATTTAAAGATCAACGAAGGGTCCCTGGTCGCCTTGTATAGACTAATTAATGCTTCAACTGTGGATAAATCAGTTCACATGCCAAACAGGGTAGAATATGAAAACTGCATTGATGAATGAAGCATGTACGTGAGTGTGTACTGAGTGTTGTATGTAAGCTGATGTTGAATGACTGAAGAAGTGAGGCATGTAGGAAAAGAAAAGAGATATTTGACTTGAATGAATAATGCCCAACCCAGCGAATTATAGATCACAAGAAACACTGTTTGGGCAGGTATTCTTATGAAAAAGAGTATGTCAACTTGGTTTGAATGAGCACCAACCTGAACACTAGTTTTTATACAATTTAGACATCACAGTTCAATTGTGTGGAAACTCACTAATTAATGTAACAACGTGTAACAACATTAAGTTTGAATAAATATCAACTTTTACCTCTTAACAGATAAGCTAAGGGCAATCTTGAACTACACAACACTTGGAGGAATCATATTCAGAAATATGAAAAGAAAACCAGCTGAAGTAATGTTGTTGTTTTATTTAAATTACGAGATCCTTTGGAAGAAATGCACATTCTAGAATGATTTAAAATAAAATATGACCAAAGAAATGTTTTCCAACATTTACTTACGTTGTAAACTATACAGCACGTCAATTAGACAGTCAGACAAATGAAGGAATAGTTACGAACATGTGCAACATCGAACTCATTGGTTACAACGTGGTGTGTTGGTCTCCATAGCTACAAGACCACCACTGTGTTTCTTGTCGTAAAAATAACATTTTAGTTCACTTGTTTCTTCGACCCAACGACTACTGAAATAAATATAAACATAAATTATTCACCGGTAACATAAACGGCCGAGTACAGGTCGTTTATAATTTATCAACGTTTAATATTATGACACTATAAAAATGTCACCAATTTCATGTTAATATACTTTCAAATTGACATCTTATATTCTTGATGATTTTAATTCTAATGGGAGCATAAGAACGCGAAATGCAAAACATCGGCACAGACATGTCAAAGAAGCAATTAATTTCAGTTTTAAGTCGTTAATACATCTCAATTTGTGCGCTACATTCTTGTCGTATTTAGAAAGGTGTTGATATCAAATACAAGATGCAGGTCTCGGGTACAGCTCTTAATTTATTTCCTTTCAGATATCTAAACGATAAACAGGTGTCAGATCATATCTAGAGTATCTAATACATTCGACTCTTTTGGTATAATTACACTTTAACCACTTTCCCCCATAACTCACTGACTGGAAAAAAATGTACTACTAGAGATGTTAACTTTGGAAAACTTTTCATAAAAGCAATTTTGACCTGATAGAAAAGTTGTTATTTTTTGTGTATGTGAACGTTTAGCTAGTTTTGAATGACTAAAATAATACTGGCTTAAATAGTGTGTTTATCAATTGGTGCTATATTTATTTTCAACAATGTGTAGAGAAAACAACACATCATTTAAAAGCTGTATTACAAAGCATATACAATTCACACATGTTATAGTGGCGGCTTGATACGAGTTCATATGAGTGTGTATACAAGTTACTACTTTGAGAAATTGTTCGTTTCATAATGTGTGTTGCCAATAAGCCACATAACTAATAGAATCCACCCGGTTTCATCTACGCCACCATCTCCACTATATGTGAGTTGCAATGTTCTTTATACCCCTCAACCACCCAAACAGTTGCTATTGTTACGAGTGAAAATGCTACAAATGTTCTAAGTCAAGGAATTCACACAATGAGATACACCTCAATGCTTACAACGCACATATTTATAACATGAGAAGCCAATTGATGTAAGTGGCATGGAATGAATATACATTTACAACAGTCTTGCACGGATTCATAGTATTAGTATCAGATAAAATATTTCTGTTTATATCTCATTAAAATTGCTCTTTATGATGGTTTGAATATTCCCTTTATAGTGTTATTATAGACGCGAAGTGGTCGGCATGTATTAACTCTTAAAATTCCACAGGCAAGCGTTTTGTTCCATAGATATCCGCCAATGATTGTATTATACTTTATAACTTATTCCGCGGTTTTTGGAAAATCCTTGTTTTTCGATTATACCCGATATTTAATCAATAAGTACCCCATGAACCTGGGAATTAATTGCTCATTTAAAATATTAATGCATACAATCCCCTTCAAGTGAGTGCTGGAATTATGAACAATAGCAAAAGATAAGAAAACAGAAAACGTAGAAACAAAAGTTAGTGATCTATTCTGAGCATGTTCACAAAATCTCAATCGATTAAAAGAGACTCGATAAGGAAGGGTTCTAAATACAATTGAATAAGAAAGTAAATTCAACCTTTGCACAGTCGCCGCTATATTGAGTTTATAGTGATTCCTCCCAGATCAAAGTTCGGTTGAAAGAAAAGTACACAAAAAGGTGAACAATACATAACCAAAATAAACAACATTTCTTTATGTATCTCCATCATACTGTAATATAAAACATGACAAATGGAATAAAAACCAACCCATAGATTTAACTCTTATCTTGTAAATTCCAGTAAATACCAACACAAGTACAAACATAAAATCGTTAACTGAAAACAAATTTCTGGTAGCGTACATCTATTGATTGGACTATTAACAGTTATATCATTACAAGAAAACTACGTCCATTAATTACTGATAATTAGGTCTCAAACTCAGTGGTAGTATAACCCTTGCTGATTTGAATGTTGCCTGTAAATACACATACCCGGGAGCATAGTTAACCGAAGCTGATTTACCCATTAAATTATCATCAGTAGTTAAATGAACTAGAAAATTAATATGCTGGTATTTGTTAAAACCTAGGTATCAGAAACACTAGATGCAGAAATGTTCCAACAAGCTATCCTCTTTGTATAGTCTTGGGTTGGTCTCGTTCTGAACTCAGTGTAAGGCTTGGCATGCTCACACGTAATTTGGAAATCCTGAAAAGTATCTATCACAACGTGTTACCTATACTGTTAAACGATAAAAACATGTTGGAAGAACTGTACCGCTTGTTCGAGAGTATACGTGAATTATAGTTATAAGTTACAAAATTGTATGTAACAGTATGAACAATTAGATCCAGACATGTCCTTCAATTATCTATGTAATTTATACAGTTAAAGTATATGTTAACTAAAGTATGTTATATCCTTATTATAGACACTATGATATAACTTCAGTTTGCGAGTAAGTTCATTCCAATTTGTTATTTAGATTATATGTACGAGTATCGTAAGACGTGTTTTCTGCTGTATAACTACTTTTGATTTTTAAAAGACGTTTGAGACTAAACCTAAGACTAAGACAAAAAACAAAATAGTGACACAAGCACACACACAACTAAACTGCAGATACATGAACACGGGAAGGTTGTATGTAGAAGTTATTTTTCCTTAGTCGCTCATCATTTCCTGACAATGGTTGTTTGAACAGTCAATTACCATTAAACAAACAGTAAATTAAAATGTAAGAAAAACACACGGCAAATCATCAAAGGGTCTTGCCATCAAATCGTCGTGAATTTCACCCAATCCAATAAAAATCACCATTCTCGCTTTTCAAAACGGAGGTGAAATCAATGTAAATACTCCCTCTTTTTCATGGGATAATTCTGTATTATTCTGTTGGACATAAAACGTTGGTACAAAAGATTTCCTCCAAAAGGGACTGTGTAATCACCCAATATAAGGTATTTTGTTATAATTGTAAAACTTAAAAAGAAATGAACATTTTATGTTGTTGATAAAAGCTCTTACTTGTGGGTATAATTGAAAGGAACTTTTAGAAAGTCAGTGATCAAAGTTGGCTAAACTCGATTAAACGAAACATAACAAGTCGTCAACGCGCTTTAAGTTCTCTTTGTGGTAGTGTATGCTATTTGTTCTTTTCATTCACCTCTCTAGGACAACGCTATATAATACACAGACCCAAGTAACGTATCCAGGCCGATTTAATCACGATAGTTAACATGTTGGTTCGATGTTTTGTTTTCTTAAACTTTTATTTCAATGTTTAGTAAGACGCACATTACACTTACTGTAAAACAACCAAATGAACAAAACATGATCATTCTAAGATACACAGTGAGTTACTCAAGCAAACGGTAAAAAGGAATCTCCAACCGGTATTGAATTACCATGTCTGCAAAAACAAACCTTAGACAACATTTTAAACCTACGAAAAACAGAGAGAAAGTTTACTTCTCTAACTACAGGTAATACAGATACAAATCCAACTTAATAGAATCTTCGAATTATCCGTTTATTTGAGATTTCTGGTTTTCATTAAAATGTAAGTAAAACAGGCAATAAAATCGAGGCAGGAAAGTTGCAGGCAAAACGTCTCGAGGCAGGCTTCTGTATGTTGTACGAACGCCTGACTAGACAGCACCTGTAAAACATTCAAGAACAGGTAGTCAACGTAATATCTGTACATATAATGCTGCATAAGGGTAAAGCTGGATATCGATATAGAACAATACACAGTTAAATAACACGTACCTACCAACATACAACTACTGACAAAGTGTGTTTAGTACGGTATGGTGGCCAGTAGGGCATACCTAGTTAAAACAACAACATTGGTCATTCTGTTAGTAGTCTAATAGAAAACAACTTGCATCTTCTCCGTAAAACATAAGGCTTGTCTTGAAATGGCTAGTATAATTATAGTGTATTCCAACAAAGGAAATAAAACAGCTTCAAGCATTCCTTTGGCAATTGTTCTGAAATACTGGGACAACATATGACTTACTAAAACTCTATATATAGCATAAAACTTACAAGTACTTGGATTTTCTTAGTCGTGGTTAAATTGACCAATTATTTACAACTTACAGTAATTGAGATCAATTTACGTTGATATACCCTCATTTAGATGGGTATCGTGTAAAAATGCGACACGAAGTGTTTTTATTCTCGTCGTCCTGACTTTCACATCCACCTGCCCTACGAGTATGGGAACTAGCCGTGTAGCTCTGTTTGTGCCCACCTTTACTGTATAGGCTCATTGAGTACCATGTCTAAACCTTAATCCGCCAAATCCGGAAATCCGACTCAACATAAAGGAAAGGCAAAAAGGATGTTAAAATTGAACTGGCGACAGTGAAAGGCACATTCATTGAAACGGCATGCTTTTAAATGAGAAACTCCGGACCGTGCAACTTGGAACAAATGACAAATTAATTAACAGGCGGTAAATGTAACAAAAGAACCTTTCCGAAGTATTTATAATGAATTTATTTGACATTCAAAATAATATATACATATCCAACCAACAGGTACCGATTCTCACACTTTAAATATAACCACCGTAATTGGTATGGTGGCTATTATTTTATTAACAATTAATAAAGTAAAATAGCCTATTTAATGTTATTTGCTATTTTGATATAAATCCAGCAATATGTAGTGTATATATCATTGCATGCCTGCCGCTCATCTATAATATGTCTTTGATTTATAAATTATATTTTCCTTTCTCAGCCCTTATAGTGTAATTGAACCCTTTATTGAAAAGCTCTGCTCAATCTTCATGTAACTTGTTTCTTTCAGTTCTAACATGTACACTATAATCAATTGATTATTCGCGTCGTCACTTCATCTGGCATAGTTGACGCTTTGAATGGTATGAACAATGCAAAAATACCATACACTATATACATAAATACAATGGGAACGTTAAAACCATATGAGACCTTAGAAACCAACGATGTTCTTGCTTTGACCTGTATTAGATTGTTGCCGTGTAAAATGCTGAGGTTTAGACTATACGCGTACAAGTTTGGGTTATTGTTTGAGACACAACGCTTGATGACTGCGCTACATAAGCAGTTTTTATAATACAAGGTCTAAACCAACACAGACTTTACTTTATACGAAAGAACAACATGCAACTGTCTCTTCTAACTCGATGTCTGCTGTTCGTCCTTTTATAACAGACTGTTAGTTATACCATAATTAGCGGTTGTCCTTACGACCAGGACGGTCCTATTTCTTTGCAGCTATATATGTTCATTCCTCTAAATCAGTATACAAAATATCCAATTCCTTGGGCTAAAGGTTTGATGTTTAGGTTGTACGAACCATGCATTTTAATTCATTGTCATTCAGAATTGTATTTTGTTTATTTCCAGGCTGTGTACAACTATGCAAAGGTAGCGTGTAAGTGCCACGGAGTGTCCGGATCGTGTAGTATCAAGACCTGCTGGCAACAACTCCCAACTTTCCGTGAGATCGGCGAGCGACTCAAGGAACGATATGACGGCGCCGTAGAAGTGAAATTTAACAAGCGTGGAACGAAGTTAAAACGTAAACACAACAGATATAACAAACCAAATAAAGAGGATTTAATGTACTTACAGCAGTCTCCGGATTACTGTGGTATAAACACGGAGACTGGGTCATTAGGGACTATCGGTAGAGAGTGTAACAAGGGTTCAGACGGTATGGACGGCTGTAATTTAATGTGTTGTGGTCGAGGGTATAATACATTTAAGAAGACACTGATAGAAAGATGCAACTGTAAGTTCGTCTGGTGTTGCCATGTAAAGTGTAAGACTTGTGAAAGTGTAAAAGATGTGCATGTGTGTAAATGAGATTGTTTTAACCGTGAAATAGAACATTAAAATGCAATTGTTGACGATACACTAACTTCCACTACGAGGAATCAAGATGACAACATTTTCGCAGAGCGTTCCCATGACAACGTACAGAAATATGCAACTTCGTGTTCTTTACACAATATGAAAGACGGTAACACGTGTCAATCGTGTGTATTTAGAAGAGAGATGTGTCTTTCAGATATGACATGTCTGTATGGTGATTGACCTTGAAATCACATGGCATTTCTGTCTACCTAGGAACAGGCTTTATTTATTTCGTGAGAGTGATACGTGTACATATCTAAGTATGATGATTGTTGTACACGTACATGGTATTTAACTACTCTTGGCAAATCCATACGTGACAGTGTGTGCTTTACGGTTTTAAGTGGACAGCCGTGGACAAAAACTCCTACCTCTGTTGTTGTACAGGCTGCGTGTGTTAAAAGTGTGAAGAGACTACAAGAACATCCAGAAACCAATAACCTGGTCGGGTGTAGTGTGCTTTCGAAGACTTTGTGATGAACTTTTATATACTATTATATCTTCGGCCAGTTATATATATCTCTCTCTCACATGTTTCACTGTATATGATGTTTTAAGTGCAATAGGCAATGAGATATGACTTCTGAACAATGCTGTGGACAAGTAATGAACACAGTGTGTCATGTTAACCGTTCATTGGACAGACTTAGGAATAGTGTGGATGATGTATGTGTGACTCACACAAACAGTACGGTTGCCCCAGGAAACGGGTCATATGGACAGGTCTCGGACCAGAAGTTACATAAAGATGGAATTAGAGTCCCAAATGAGTTTCACGATGAGTGGGTTGTATACAGCACTGGTCTAACTGTAAACTCACACGGAACCAAGAACAGAGTTGTGTCGGACCCATAATAGAAATGAAAAAAGTAGAAACAATATACACATATACTAACTTATTATTATTTCGCTGGAGTGTGTGTGTTGTAGATCTGATGTCAATGCTGACTGAATCCTATTGACCATAACTGGAAATGGACAATGATCAGCTGTCTGTTGATCACTCTCTATGTAGTGTACCAGTTTGTATGATATTTATTGTATCCCCGAAGGATCTATTTTCACGAAGACATAGAACAAATATTAAGGCGAGTCGAGACTAGTTTAAACTCGACTACAGTTGTTAGAATTCATACTCGTTTCTTTTTTCGCGCGAGGAATATAATTTTATTATCTACTACACACCTCAAAATCTTGACTCATTTCTATAAGTTTGATTCTTGTTGAGATAAAAAAATCTTTTCAAAGATTTGTTGAATATATATTATATTTTTTTCTATTTATATCTCAGATGTTCTTTCATAGGTTGTATATATACATAGTTGTAAATATGTAAATGTGATTACACTTTGCACTGGTACCATCACTTAATTATGTGATGGACAACGCGCCAGTTAATTGATTTAAGTGCAAATGAAGTGAAACTTGTTTAACATACATAGGGTAGCTTATATTTTTAGAATTATTCTTGATCAGATATGTCAGAAAATAAATTGTTTATTTACTCACTGATCAATATTGAATGTTTAAAAAGAAAAGAAAAATGACACTTTTAGACTTTTCATGACACAAGAAATTGGAATTAATTTGCTTTCTAAAGGAAGATATTTTGGTTAACTAACTTTGATACACGGTAAATGTTTACACATCCGAACTCTGTATATATCACCATGGTTTGTATTGACGTTTTGTTTCACATTGTCATAGATATTTATTTATCATTCATAACACTTACTACACATCTAAACATCATTGACTTACATTTGTACCGTTACTACTTTAACTGCTCTCACTGTATTTGGTTTTGAATGTGTTGTTTGTAATGCTGATTGTATAGGGATAAACAACTGATGAACCGTTTCATGGCTACCTCGAGGGGTTCACTTGAAATTGTTGCAAGTGTTTTTAAATAAAGAAGCAGTTAAAACTATTTCGCATTCACCCCTCGACATGCACATTGCTACTATCGGCTAGGTGGAACACTCATCCACCGATAACACTGTCAAAGGATCAATTCTAAACTATATAACATTGTTATTTTCCTCTCACATTATAACGTTGTATGATTAAGTTGAATTTTGTGATGATATTAAATGGTAAAAAACAAATACCTATAACGGATATTTTTATACTATCCGAAATAAACAACCAGGTTTTTTTCGGTTTAATAAAAATGTCAAAAGGATGTAAACTACAGAATCAGGAAAGATGCATTTTAACTTTCCTCATATCAAGAGACGATCTGAAATTCATGTTCTATTTTATTTCATAGCACAATTTACTATCGACCTACTTCTTGTTTATAAGTACACTTACTTTTGAGTGTACGTTGAGTTGTATTTGTTTCATGAAATATGCAACCGTTTGAATACTGAGTATATGGGATTTTTCAATATTTCAAAATCACATCTCAGTTAGAACAATTGTGTGAAAGTAGTATTACAAGGCCGGTAACAATTACAAGGGGTGAAAACAGAAGAGCGTGTTAGTGACATATACACTATCGTGTTTCTATTTTCAAACCCCTTTCGTTACTACGAAGCCTTGATATGTCATACATTACATTATTTTAGAATCTTTTTGACAGGTGTCATGATCTCTCACAGCGTCTATCTCATCTAAGTTCACAATCTATCCAGTATTCAGCTATTAGTTCTGTCTTTGGAAAAGTGGTTTTATGATAACAAGTGACGTATTTAACAGCTGTAGATTCATATGTATTGAATATGCTGATGTTTAACATGTGTGAGTTGTGTAGTCTAATGTGTTAAGATTATGAAAGAAGTGAAATAGAGAGAGAGAGAGAGAGAGAGAGAGAGAGAGAGAGAGAGAGAGAGAGAAACCAGAGCTACAGAAAGCAAATCCATAAGAACCCTAACTTGTTGTTTTGATACATTCTTATATTCGCTTTATACAGTAGATCATATAATATAAATATAAAGTTGTGTTAATCATCAAGACAATGAAAACTGATTATTGTTCTGGATCTTTACTATCACACCACTTACACTGGATTCTTTGTAAATCTCTTCTAACGGATAAACAGGGTATGCCAAAGTAGTCAGTTTCTTCTCTCAAATCAACTTCAGATATCAATTCATTAACAAAATATTTTAACATATCATACTTTTGTTAGTGTTTTCTATGTTGTTAACTTTGTTCTGGTGATAAACATATTTTCTATTCTATAAGTTTTTGTTTATTTTATATGAACGGCCTATGAATCCTTGCACATTTTCATAAAAATAAAAATAATCGTATACGTGTGTTTTCTTTGAAGTGTAGTGTTAATTATCATCATTGTTAGGATTGTGCTCGTTCAAAGAGGTCTGGAAAACAACAACACGGAAGCCTAAGTGAGCAATTAACAACTGCTGTGTAGCGTCTTTGTATAGCCTACGGGACCATTTCATAACTGTCTACATATGTTCCCAAAGTGTTTTAACTCTTGGGAAAATCGCCTTTCAGAAACGGTTTTAAAAGATGTTTAAAGATGTTTCTAAGTAAACAAGAAGTTACCGTTAACTAGAAGCGATCGATCAGGAATTCATGAGGCGCTTCATCTAGCCTGAAGGAAGTATGTAAGCAATGTAGACTTGCGAACAATAACGATTCACGACTGCACCCCAGACAATACCAGTCATTACAAACGTATACCCAACATCTTCACTTGTGGTATTCCTAACAATTGGTATCGTTAAATGAATGGTGTTATTGTTAATGTGAGCTTATTTAAATTACTTATGTCATCAGCATTGTATCTTCTGCGCAACCGATGGATTCCTTCCAAAGAACCTATTCACAGCTGCAGCGTGTAATTAAAATTGAGAATATGTAAAAGTAATGTAATGTCAGTTGTATCTTACACATTTCATAAAAAAACACATATGATTGTTACAAGAACTCGTGATCACACACGTGCAAGTTTTGTGTAGATGTGTAAGTAAAAGAATATACAGTTACACTTACACACACCGAGTTACAATAGTATCGCACCGGTCATGCGTACATGAATATCTTCATGAATATCAACTAGCTCTCGACACTTCCCTTGAATATATTTACTGGTGCAGCATGATGCATCTGTGACGTTAAGTGTGGTAGTTCTAAGAGATGAAGCCGCAGTTGTTTCAGATGTCACAATAAGATAACAGACGCATACACACAAGACCCACCTGTTAGCAGTCATAGTGAAGTTACCACAACAGATTGGTTTTCAATTGCATCGACATTCTACATTAAGCAATGGTGTCTAGGCAGGAAAAGGACTATACCATACTAATACTCAGATGCATGAGAGTCTGTCCAGGAAGGAAATCCCCCTCACGTCAATACAAACCAATCTACACGGTACACACACTACTAGTAGTATACGACATACATACTATACAAAGCACATTCGTACAGGAGACACAACACATACAAGAAGGACAGAAGAGATGTTCCTCCTAGGGATGTATCGAAACCTGATATAAACGTGCGATATCAAGCTCACATTCACACTGCAGTTGATGGCCGCGGTGCTAAGTTTGGACAGACAGTTCGATAAACATAACAGAACAGAACATGATATTTATTTCTGTATGTTCTGATAAAACATAGATATATAAAATAATAATTTAAGTTATCGCAATCATTAACATTGACGTTAATCCGAATATATACAAGTTTAAGCAGAAACACACCAGAAGGTTTTCAAAGAGAGAAGACACAGGATGATTCTATATCGTCCTTTGTGATAGATATAGCCGATGAAGTCCATTGTTCGTGATACGAGTGACTACATGTATACATCAGTAAATAAGTCTTTGTAAATAGGAATTAAATACACGACACTCCATTTTCTAGCTCCAATACACCCCAGCACTAAATTATCACACACACACACATAACATCTACATTTCGGCGGTCAACAAGAAGACCTCAAG
>ENA-OREC01000093-OREC01000093.1-marine-metagenome-genome-assembly--contig:-NODE-93-length-22606-cov-13.490301_pt1 | contig 22606 bp, 5 predicted proteins | sample MGYA00248626_ERZ508543 | MGnify/ENA primary metagenome ERZ508543 (study PRJEB26211, sample SAMN05518279) | marine metagenome | isolation source: Puget Sound, Washington, USA | host: Bankia setacea | place...
CGTGTCTACGTTCGTTTCCATACGTAATCCTTTTACTTTGTTAATAAACATAAACCAATCTATTCACAACAAATGGTGATTGAATTACTTTCACCACTAAAAAGATCTTGCTAGTATATAATAATGATATCACAACGAAAACATGCTTGATACCTGATGCTCGACCAAAACCTCTTCATTTTCCCCGCCTAAAACGCACGTGGTCGGAATGATCGAGATTATCGTAACACATACTTGAAAGTTTTGGATATATAATTTCATAAATTGGTTTGAACCTTATATTGAAACGACTGTATCTACGTTTCAGGAAAGTCTGCAGAAAAAAATCGACACTTCTTCACTTCGCGTGTGAAACTATTCGTAGAATGAAATTGTTAATTAAAGTTACCCAAGTGTATGAAGTCAACCATGTAGAGGCGGTGAATATTATAACACGTACACACTACTATGCATAATATATAATGATCATCATTAAAAGTCGTGCGTTTCGTTATGTCAAGTTTTGAAAGTCTGTATTCCCGACTCTGTTCAAGTACCGCGGCGACATCGCGAAAACAGGTGACAAATTGTATATACGTTGCCGTTTTCAATCTCATACGTATATCCCAGTTGTAAAGGCATCCACATGAAAGTTGATATACCTAATTTTTATGAAGAATAAATGTGCATGACATTTGTTTTGTGAGGTTCGGCAAAGAGAGGTTCCAGAGTTATGCCCCTTTTTGAAATTGTTATACCCATATAGAGAAAATGTGTGTCTTCAATTCCGTGAGGCTTCCAGTGTTCAAGTCATAACAATACAACTTCATACACATGATCCCTGTATAGAGTATATGTGCATATCATACAAGTATGAGAACCAACAAAGGGGGTTCGAGATCGAGCTATCCCTTAGCAAAAGGAGAAGTTTGCGGCAAACCTTTTAGTTCGCCGAAACACTGTATCAAGTTTGTTTGTCAAAGGTACGGCAGAAACTTTTCTAAAAAATGATTTTAACACAGAACTTTGTATCTAAAAATTATTCACTGAAAGTTCACCAGAAACTTTTTAAAACAATTTTAAAATATATTCGCCCAAAAGTTATCCAGAAATTAAAAAAAAAAATTAGTAGCCATAATTATAGAACTTTTAAAATTGTTGAAAATTATTTGCAGAAACTGTTCTAGATAAAGATCAGTAGCCATAGGACATTTGTGTCATTTAGTGACAGAATTTCATCCTTATGCACTGCTGAGTTTGTCAAATAACAACACTGTAGTTAGTCAGCTAATAATAAAAACAAACAGACTCTTTAAGTCAATTATTCAAACAGCAAAGAAAGGAAACCATATATATAAGTTCAAGGTAAATTTAATGTTTACAGCATGATGGATACAGATAACAAACCCAAGTCCTTGAATATACATAATACACATGATGATTACAAAACACATAATGGTGGTCAGAACAAAGGAAATGATTCATGGTTGAACAACTGATCAGTAGATTGAAAGGTACTTGTATCAATTACTTCTAGGAAATCTGCAATGGTCTGTGTACATTAACAATGATTTCTTCCAGTATTTTCTAGCTTTATTTTTCTATGAAAAGGTAGAATTAAAATCACAAAGGCAATTACTAATTTAGATAAACCAAACCAAATGACTAGCCTTAAACATGGTTGTTAAAATAAATTGTTATACTGTAAAGAATTATTACAACACACATGTAGGTGTTATTTTTTTCAGCATAAAGATTAACATATGATAGGCTTTAACACCAATATAGTACAATAAGTGACCAATGTGTGTCTAATGTGTGATGATAACCAATTTGTACTATTTATTGTGCGACTGGTCTTGTTGTATTTATGAATTAAGACAGGTTGGCATATTTATGTTAATGGCTATTGATTATTGAAGCCTACATTTTAATAACAATGTATATTTAAAACTGTCAGTGTGGCACCAAAATGTTAAGGGTGGAACCTAATATTTTTTAATTAATCACTATATGTATTCACCAATATCAGATCAGAAAATCAGATAAACAGAAACCTAGTATATGTACTAGTACAACTTATTGTTACAATGTAAACAACTCACAATGTTATAACACTTGAACTACAATAGACAATGTTTGCACATGAATAATTTTGGAATTGTAAAGCTAGAAGTCAAGCTTGCTTTTCCCAGTTCCACAACTTGAGTCTTGTTTCAACTTCATAATTGGATCTTCTTGTGATCTGTTAGCGGTCTCGGACAGCTCTGGAGGAAGATGAAGCTTTTCAATGGTCAATTTCTTTCGCCGTAGTTTAAACGCAAGGTCAAAGGACTCAGGCATATGACAAACTATTGAGTTCAAAGTTGGAAGCTTCTTTATATTGAAAAGTCCATGATATTCCTTGTAAGCTGGATTCTTTTCTCTGTCGGAACCAACAAAACTGTCAACATGCACTACAGTATCACACATGTTCTCTACACGTTTCTCAAAACCTTTTTCATAAAATAAATGAGTAGGCACAGTAACAACACATACAGCAAATGAAGTTCGAAGAATTGCTCTGAGGCCTAACAAAAACCTAGGCAATGATGGGTCATACGCGTCATTAGATGTTTGTCCACCATTTTCTCCCCAAAGAGGTGACCCTAGTGAATGAATGCCAATACGTAAAATGTTTCTCTTGTCAGGAGTATCTGTTGTACTGAATTTACCACTACTTATTTGATCTTCAATTTTCTGCAGTAAGTCAGAATACTTTGCTCTGTTTTGTGGGAACCCTTCAAACCTCTCTCCTAACTGTCTACCACTAATTTTTGATATATTTATCGTCTGTACTAAATCTTCAGGCATAGTCTTTGTAAGATCATAATAGTGCCCGAATTTGATAGCTGTTGGACTCGACTGGAACCTTGGAAGATGTCTGTATCGCCAGGCAATTTTCATTTGATCGTCACCACTGCCTGGGGCTTCTGATTGGTCAACTGGGTCGTCAACAATAGGGGCTGGTAAATCTGACAGGAGGGTATTTGGATCAGTGTCACAACTTGACAATAGCAGGGAATGGCCGGTCATAACAGCTTCAGCACAGAAATACTTTAACATCAGTCTTGCATAGCTGCCATACTTGTCTTCTTCAACTAGCAAAACAGTTCCTACAGCGAGTCCACCGCCCAGTAAATGGTCCAGGGAAGGAATTCCGGTCGAAACTAGTAACTGGTTGTTATACAGGGACGGTTTCGCACCAGGTACTTGAATGACCTTCCCTCTGGACTTTTTCTGGAAACTTGTAGCCATTCTTACAGCTTTTAACTTATAAAGTTTAGCGACATGTGGAAAATTGTGCAACGGCAGTCGCCATTTTGTTTTGCGATAATGACGACGTGTGATTTTCACTAGCACAGCCGGCTGCAGCATGAATAGAAGATGAGCGAAACATATTGATTTTCCGGATTTCTCTGTTTTACGTTAGTTTTTAATGAAGAATCATGCAAAGACCAAGAAAATTATCGTAAGTTTGTTCTCTACATCACTTATTTTAATGACGGCTTCTAAAAACGAATGTGTCATGTGGTTTTCAGTCACCTCGGTTTTCCACTTTCATTTCTGACTCACCTAATTAAGTTTAAGTAATTTACTAAAGCTTCATTTGACAGTAGAACTAGATTACTGTTCACTACAATCGCGTCTGAAATCAAGAATCCCCTAATCAGTGATAGTAATAGCCATTTCCAGGTTTGTCAATGTGACCAGAACAAGCCATATCTTAATTTCCATTCACCATTTGTTTCAAATTCAACTTTGTAATCAACAACTGAAACAGGCAAACTCCAGATCAGGGAAAATACTGTAACTATCTGCTTTCTAGTCAGGCAAAGTATCTTCCAAGGTGTGCTATCTGTGCTAATGATAACTGTAGCTCCTAGTCTACACAATTTCACAAACAAATTGCAGATGCCGTCATAAAAGCCATTTGTTTTTATAGGAGTGTGTTGGGTTCGCCCTAATATATGTTGGCACTGTGTCGGTTCGCCCTACCTTGTGAGTCCACTCGACTCAAAATAGATCTTTAATTACTTGAGTTTTGTTATTTGTCAATTTAGTGATAAAATAAATTATAATATAAATATAAATGTTTTATTCATGAGCCGTTTTAATCTTTTAAATGACTAGTCCTTTGAAGTCCAATGTGTACACCTTGGATATTTGGCAGTCCTTTAAAAGCAAAACTGAAGACAAAGAAGTGAGTTTCACAGCTTGCTTATGGGTCTTTCATCTTTTGTTTAAGGGCACGTACATGTGATTAATAGGAATAAAATGTTGTTTTACACTCGTTTTATTAAAATTAATTTATCATTAAATGCCAGAAAAGCAACATAAACAAATTATACCATCACACTGATACAGGAAGATCTCATATAAAGGGCAAATGAGCCCAATAAAAGCACGCAGTAGAGCGAATGGACCCAGTGAACAAACCCAGATTACTAGGAGTAGCAAACCACAATGGGTTTTTTAAAGAAAAGGTGTGATTAAAACAGCCACATGAGATTTAAAATCAATGGAAAATAGGCAGCGTGTATTTAATACAGTCTGAAACATTTACCAAACCTTGTCTAAAACAATTCAAAGTATCATGATTGCAGTAGATGACAAATCTTTATGTTCAAATTCCCCATTATTGTTTTTATCAGTTCAATTGGTTAGGGCATCAAACTTGTAATCGTTAGATTACCTGTGAATCAAAAGTTTTAAGCCCAATGGCATTCGTACTTTCAATGGATTTGTGCAATATTTGATTGTCATAATTGCTTTGCTTCATAATCATACTATGGTAACATAATTAGAATAAATCAAATCTTATTCTGAGAGTTGAAGTTTAACCTGCCAACATAACAGTCATGAGTACAACACTGCTAGCGCATGGTATAGTGTGCATACATTAACACTTTAGGAACACAAAGTCATATATATGTACATGTGTACATGTAAAGGAAACAATCTGAAGGATAAAACTTTGTCAAAGTATGTCTTTCTTCCACTCCTGATTGTGATCAATAATTCACTTTATGACAATTTTGTTTTCAGTAAATCTGGTGATTCTCTGTATCAGACGCTGGGTATACAGAAAGGGGCAGGGCATGATGAAATCAAAAAGGCTTACAGAAAGGTGAGTAAAATGTATTCAGATATTGATAGCCCAATTTAACATGTAATATCATTTATTACGGCATTCTTAAGTGTCATTATCATGTCAGGACGTTCATGATTGTTAAGCAAGATCATTGAAACAAACCTGTTACCTGTACCAAATGCATGCTGTCTTAAAATGTACATGGTTATAATAGTGTTAGTCCCTCTTAACCTGTTCTCACTGTGCTATATTGGACAAAATAATAAAACAATATGCTGACAAGCTGTGATAATTAAAAGAAGCAAATTAAAATAATTACAAGACATCTTACTATATATTAAATATCCCTTTTATACCAAAATTAATTTAGTTAATGCGTTTAAAAAAAAAAAGAGTTCAAACACACTTGCTTTGAAAACTTAGGTATATATTTTAATGTTAAGAAATTATAAGTCATGATCTGAAATTACTTCCATGCAAGCCTTTAGCAATCCTTGGTTTCTCCCACTCGTCAGTCAGTCCTTCTTGAAGTTAATATCATATGTTGTCATAAGATTCTCCTAAAACATCATCATAATAATCAAGTTTGTTGAACATTTTGGACACTTTCATATCTCATTTTCTTTTTAAATTAGCAATGTTCATTAGTTTATTTTGGCCAAATAAATAGTTTACTTGTAGTTATACAAAACCAAAAACAGTTGTCCTATGAAGAATCAACTACCTTTTAGGTGGTTTATTTATTCTCTGACATTAGCTGTTTACATTACATTACTATTGTCTGATGTATTTCAGCTGGCCTTGAAATTTCACCCAGATAAAAACCAAGGCGACGAAGCTGCCACAGAGAAAGTAAGTACAGCTTGAACACTAATGATGCTATGACCATCTCAATCTTTGGAAACTCGTCTTTATTTGGCTGATCTAATGCTTTTGGTAGAAACTAAAATCCAAGGTGTTGTGAAGTTGAAAGTAAGTTGTTGTTATGGGGTTTTAGTGTTTGTGGTTGTATTGGCAGGATGGCATAAACAACTTATAATGTATTGATAACGCCTATCTGTCTGTCCATCTGAATGTCTTGTCAGTATTTTAAAATTTGCTCAACAATCATCCCATTTCAACTTACATTGTAGATGGTTTCTGGTAGTTAATGGGGGGTTTTCTGGTGTTGTTCAAATGGCTATGTCTTTGGAAGTCCTATTCTAAGAGTTTTCTTTTTGCTTTAGTTCTACACTACTATAATTCGGTGTATTTGTATGCAGTTGTATTACATGTTTATGACTTTAAGAAAAGGTCACTCTCTCATTTTGGAAGTAGAGCTACAGTTAAGATAATAGAAAAAACTGCATTAAAGTTGTTAAGGGCAGTGCAATAAGCTAAACAATGTGTAAGTGGAGTCACTGTGGCATTGTGTAACATACTTTTTAGTGGGGCATTGTGGCGCAGTGGGTTGTGGGTCTGGCTTGAAATAGGTCAGTCATGATGTCAAACCTCATCGAAGGCTCCAGCCGTCTCCTTGAGGATAAAACTTTATCCTCATTGCTTAGAACTGGTTGGTTCTAGGAACAGATTCGAGCATGATCTCACAATTAAACTAAGATAGCTATAGGGCTTTATGCTAGATTGACATTATGTCTAAAAAGCTCCCCTGTTAAATTAAGTAAAAAAAACAATGTTGTTTCATTGAGCAAGAAAATGCATCTGGTTTAATCACAATTTGTGTACATATATATGGTAGTGAAGCATTTTCACTTGTATTTATGGCACAAGACTGGGATACAATTTACTGAGTTGACTGTACACACTCTGGTGTTAATTCCTACTACATGTAGTAATTATATAGTAAAAATAGAGTATCATAGAACTTGCCAGGCAATGTTACACAGTGACAACAATAATGTAACTATTTCATCATAATTAGATACATTAGGCAATGTAGGGCACAACAAGTCCACTTGTACCTTGATTCTAGTTAGTAGTTAGAAATATTATAATATGTGATGCATTGTCTAATTTTAATTTTAGTTAAGTAGTTGTAGTGGGTAGACTGAACGGGTCAGTTGTGAGTTTGTACTCTAGTTATCACAGGCTCCGGTTGTTTCCATGAGTAAAAAACTTTACCATCATTGCTTAGTTTGGTTTGTTTTAAGAACAGATTCAAGTGTCATAATAAATAAGCAAAATTGCTTGTTTCACAAACTTTAAAAACATTTAATACAAAATTGAAGTGATATTGCGAAAACTTCACCTATAGAATAACAAACTTCCAAGTGAAAACTAAGCCTATTTGTTTCATATTGCAGACAAGCTCCTATTTAATGCTCCTATTACAGTGTTTAGGTTATGGTATCTGTGGTTATCTATTCGCGGCATTAAGTGATTTATGGGGTGATGTCCTCTGTTGCAAATCTTTCCAGAATGATACAATAAATGAAATTCCTCTATGCTACACCCATTCACACCTTTTAGATCAATGGCACATAGCTATCAACATATTCAACAAGCTTCACCTTCTGTTTTGACATTATAAACCTAAATAGAGTTCCCCACCCACACTCACCAGGACCCCCAAGTGTAAGATCTTATTGGCCATTATTGGTATTTAGACAGACAGATGGTCAATAAATCATAAGAAGCAATTACTGGACCCACAGTAGACACTTGTTGTAGCCTGTAGCCATTTTGTACTTGGCTGGGACTGTACAACTTTAGGAGTGAAAATGAGAAAGTTCCAAAGTGCTTTTAAATAAAGAAGCAGATAGAACCCTTTTAGCATTTATCCCCATGTTGTTTTACTGTTGTCTATAGTGAAAAGGTTCTATGTGCTATTGAATAAAGAAGCAGATAGAACCCTTTTAGCATTTACCCCCATGTTGTTTTACTGTTGTCTATAGTGAAAAGGTTCTATGTGCTATTGAATAAAGAAGCAGATAGAACCCTTTTAGCATTTATCCCCATGTTGTTTTACTGTTGTCTATAGTGAAACGGTTCTATGTGCTATTGAATAAAGAAGCAGATAGAACCCTTTTAGCATTTATCCCCATGTTTTTTACTGTTGTCTATAATGAAAAGGTTCTATGTGCTATCGAATAAAGAAGCAGATAGAACCCTTTTAGCATTTATCCCCATGTTTTTTACTGTTGTCTATAATGAAAAGGTTCTATGTGCTATCGAATAAAGAGGCAGATAGAACCCGTGAGCAATCATGTCCTAACTATGTTACTGTATAGTCTCTAGTTAGAACATGGTGCTATGATTCCCCTGGGTACCTTTCACTCCCTGCCTGTAAGATCATATTGATTCTGTATTGAAGGCACATATGCTGCTTGTGTGCTCTAACACAGTGGGAGTTTAAAGTACTACATTACCAGTCATTGAATATTTGTTAGTTTTGATGAGCATGTCTATAAAGGGTGAATGCTAAAAAGAATCAATAACACTTATTTGCTATTACTCTACTATACTCTTTAGTCTTAGATGTGCATTACACATTACAACCAACAGTGTGAGAGCTGCTTATCTAATCTTAAAACAATCAAAATCAAGCAGAAACATATACGTTATAAAGCTTGGAACCTTGTAATCAATAGGACAAACATATATGTGTATGTGTGAAGTCTATTGATTTACCAGTACTGAGCACTTGCCAAATTGTAAAGTGCCAATGAACATTTACGCTAGTTACAATAAGGCGTCCAAATCATCATATTTAGCCAAATTTAGACAACATATCAGTAATTATTTTGATGAGTTACTGTAGAATCAGTTTGGTTTGGTTGGAAATTTACAAGGCATATCAGAATTAAATGACCGCAAAGAACTACCCAGTTTTTGGCATGTGTATATACTGTTTCTTGTTTGTTTTATTAATATTTGTTTACATTATGCGCATACATCTATAGGCCACCTTCAGTCAATTTGAAGGCTTCAGATAGCTTATCCATACATATTCTCAAAAGATCCATATACATGTAGATACATAATGATCCAGACTGAAGAGTAATGACTTAAGCTCTTATGATATTAATACTGTTAAAGGGAATTTCAATAGAGGGCAAAATATAGGACATAGGGATTATAAATAAAATATTGTACTTATTTAATGTTCAGACAATAAGACACCCTTAATTGTATCAGTACAAAATCTCTTATTATTGTGGTTTAAGATTAGTTGAAATATGGTTTTCTCTACTGTATCTTATCATTAATGTCATTTTTACATTTACATAATACCAGTTAAGTCTCTCTTTTTACTTGGACTTTAACATAACATACCTTTAACCACATACGCTTATCTTGAAAAGAGTCCAATTTAAAAGGACGAAAATGTGTCAAGCTTAGGAAAGAATGCATGAGTTAGGTTATACTTCATGATTCATGGTCATAATCCTGGCAAAGAATCTATTCATGCATGTTTATATACTGTTTAGAAACACGTAATGTGTAACCTGCGAAGGCTATATTTAGAAGTAGATTATTTATAACCCTGACTGTCATAAGAATTTTGTACTGCCAACTCGTTTGGGTTTGATTCATGAATTTGTGTCACAGGGTAAAATGTTGTGCTAATTTTAACATTAATTTCGTTTACAAGCTACTACTGCCTTGTAATTAAAGTTCAAGTACACCACACAATTTCTATGAGTCAATGGTAATGATGGTTTTAAGATGTTGTTGATGCAGTTGATAATGATGATAACGGCTAATGATCATTACTGATGCTTTAGCTTTACAGTCTATCGGAATCCAATACATGTATCCTTATTTCCAAAAACCTCTTCATTCACTTTGAAAGGTGGCAAATAAATTGATGATGCTAGCGTAATCCACTCTTTGTTTACAGTTCAAGGAGATAAACCATGCTCACAAAGTATTACAAGACAACACAAAGCGTGGTATATATGACAGATATGGCTCGCTGGGTTTGTACGCTGCAGATATGGTGGGCGATGAGAACGTCAACACTTACCTCGTACTCACTAGTGGATGGTGTAAGGTAACCACAGCAACCACACACTTCTCTCAATAGTTCCTACAGATATCTGTAATATTCTGTTAGACTGGTACATTAATTATTTTGTTTACTTATATCTGGTTCTAAAATACAATATAAAGTATGCTACATGGATTACTGCATGCTAGGGTCAAACATTCTTTATGTATATATACATATATGTAAAATGTTTTACATGGTAAAGCTATCTAGGGAGTTGAATTGACTGAAACATCTTATGACATCTACGGGTAGATATTGTATGAGGTTTGTTTTTTGAATTGTAAAGAAATGTGAAAAATGACTTGTTTTTCCCTACCTCTTCTTTCTAGGCGTTGGTGATATTCTGTGGGGTGATAACCGGCTGCTACTGTTGCTGCTGCTGTTGTTGTTGCTGTAACTTTTGTTGTGGTAAATACAAACCAGATGTTCCAGAGGAGGATGGGGACTACGCCAATCTACATGTAAGTATCCAGGGTTCCTCTTCCTGTCACTTCTTTCTTTCTTGCACAGTTAAGGTGGTCTGGGGTTTTCAGTTATCAATGGTACTTCCGCTATGATAGGATCACAAAACCCCTCTTTCTCCAGGATTAATCTATATTTTGGACAGGAAACATTTTAAGCTCCTTTAGTTTCAAAGATGGCCATACACATGATTGTACTTTTGTTATGGCCTTTTTCTGTTCATTCATAGTGTGGTACTATTAGCTATGTAATCTTTTCTGTTCCATTTTCCTTTTAGAGTTATGTGATTCTTTAGTTTGTTTGTTTGTATAGAGTGTCTATAGCAACCTATATGGGTAGGCTCAACATAGCTGTCACAATGTGCTGTATACTGGTAGAGTAGGTTGTAACGTTCAGTACAATACATTTAGCTTCACTATGCATTAAGGGATTCTGGAATAACTTGGCACAAATGTCAACCATCATAAACCATGTGTTCTGTGGAAAAACCAGGTCCAAGGTCAAGGTCAGATTTGAAGTCAAACGTCTAAAAGAACAAAGTTTGTATCTGGTCCATACCTTTTAATGCACAATTGTTCATCAACATGTAGCAATGTGTTAAGCTCAAGCACAAGTACCCAAGACTCAAGGTCACACTTAAATACCCACAGTTCAAGGTCACACTTAAGTACCCACGGTTCAAGGTCACACTATAAGAACGAAAGTGTGTATCGGGACTGGATCCTCTTGATATATGAAAGGATTGGCACAAATATTCACTATCATAAGACCATGTGTCATACCTACTAAGTTTATGAATTAACTTGGCACAATCACCTTAACGCAAATTTATGATGTATCTTACAAAGTAGAAAAGGGAAAAATGAATACATGATTTAACACTTACATTTTTGGCTACAGTGTTGAACAAGAACTTATTTAACAAGTCTTAAGACAAATTTAAAGTTTTAAAAACAATCACACTCAATTTGAATAACAATTTTATCTAAGGCTATATTTATGCTAAGGCTATATATCAGTGCTCGAAAAACACATATTCTGCATTATCTACTTGCCCAGTTATTATTACTGAGTTGAGGGAAATCACCCCACAACAGAGACACTTCTACATATGGAGAGTATATCCAATTGTAATTACTGTTAGTATTAATAGTGGTTCTCCGGGAGACTTTTAACACTGATGCACATTAACTTGATTGATATTAAAGACAACACTGTTGCTTGGAAATACAGAAACACAGGCTATGCAGACTCAATTTTCATTTACCTCTAGGTGCTCTTTACTGTCCACAATTCGTACTAGTCTCATATAGTGCTTGGTCTTGTTGTTTTCTAGTTCCTAGTTTTTGGCAATCAATCTCCGTTCAGAAAAAGGTCAAAGGCGTGTTTCAATAAGCATTCTAGTGGGTATCTGACGGTAATGACTGAATGTGGAGATTCTATTTAGACTTGGAGCTACAGCATTGCATGTATCATCTTCATAAATCCCTTGAAAAGTCAAAAGCAGACCAGGGCGTGAACATTCCACTTGTTCTATCATCCTACCAAGTGATTTTTGTGTGCAGCATGAGTTCAAATGTTGAAACCTATAGCGTTGTTTTTTTCAGCATACCCAAAAGTTATGCAGGACAAATAGAGATTTTGATAATGTTCTCGCCCTATAAATTGTCTGCCTTTTAACAAATAGGTTCTACAAATCTATTTTGGATAAAAGCCCAGATTATTTCAAACTGCCTTTGACTGCTACGAAAAGTTTATACTGGCCTTATGAAGCATGTAGACTTTTAAATTGCCTGTGCATTTGCCTTTCAGATTTCAAAAAGTCTCTTGCCCGTAAACAAACTTTTATGTCCTTCAGTCTCATGTAACCAATCATTCACTCAGTAAACCAAGCATTGTTTTATGCGTGCAGTGTGGTAGATCACAGTATGACTTTCACCCTGTTCTAACATAGTTCAAATGTCTGTGCAGTTGTGTCTGTGTTTGTTATGTAGATGCTCATTTCTACTTAGTATGTCCCTGCCATCCAAAGCATTAGCAGAAAGTTGTTAAGTTATTAATACTCTACCAATATGTCATTGTGTATGTCGGATGCAACATTTAAACTTATTGGCCAGCCCTGTGCATTAACTATTGCCAAGCTAAAATAGCATTAGGGCTAGGAATTATTGCGGGTCTTATAAACACAGCTGTACACCGAAAAAGACCTCATTATATGCAGTGTTGTAGTCTGTAAAGTCTGTCTGTTCAGTCTTCTATCACTACCAGACTTGCATCACTGGCCTACGAGCTCTTTGTTAATAAGATATTCAAAGCCTTTGAACATTATAGGATATCTATTTAAAACATGCAAAAGGGATTAAAAGTACCTTGAGTTGAATTCTGTATAAAGTATAAAGTTGGGTAGTTTAGACTCAAATTTGATATTAGTCTTTGAACAGTGTTAAGTTTACATGTAATAACTAAATCATTAACCCTACACAGGATGAAGGCAAAAGTGGGGTAAGTCAGTTACTTGTTTGCTAAGTTTAGGCATTCATGTTATCTACAGCAATGCTTTGTTTGTACAAGTTTACATTTTGTAGCCACAATACATTGTAACTGTCTAGCTATAGTATATAGGCTTTCAGTATACCTATGTTAGAACCCATTGTTCCTATTAGGCATTTATGTATGTGTTACTCTCACTTATTTACACCCTTTCCTGCTTTGGCATCAACAGTATATAGCCATTAACTCGCTTTCTATCTCTATACTAATCCTTATGCCTAAGTCACAATTTAAGCAGGAGTCAGGCCTGTGTTTTCGCGCAATAGAGCAGTCACAGTCACATTTGAAAGTGCTCTGCACTTTTATCCGGATAGTTATTATCCTGCCGGGTGCCGCCTAATTCTTACATGCCGGGCGGCTATCTGTAGCATGCCTGTCGAGTAGCCAGCGATGTCTGTGTGATTTTACTGACCGATATATGGATTGTTTGGGTTGTCTAAAATTTGGCCCGGTGCCCGTCCTATGTGTGCAATGTCCGGCAGGCATCAACCAATTTATTGGCGATCAGATTGCGATGAGAAACGCTGCACCAGGTTTTAAGTCCCAAGTTAAAAGTAACTCGATGCCCGCCCGATTCCAAAAATGACCCGGCAGCCGCAAGGAGTCCGATGGTTTCTTATTAATCTGAACCCTACATATCTGTAAAGGTTTCTTATTAATCTGTACCGTACATATCTGTGAAAGTTTCTTATTAATCTGTACCCTACATATCTGTGAAGGTTTCTTATTAATCTGAACCCTACATATCTGTAAAGGTTTTTTATTAATCTGAACCCTACATATCTGTAAAGGTTTCTTATTAATCTGAACCCTACATATCTGTGAAGGTTTCTTATTTATCTGAACCCTACATATCTGTAAAGGTTTCTTATTAATCTATATAATCGTGCCCTACATATCTGTGAAGGTTTCTTATTAATCTGAACCCTACATATATGTGAAGGTTTCTTATCAATCTGAACCCTACATATCTGTAAAGGTTTCTTATTAATCTTGCCCTACATATCTGTGAAGGTTTCTTATTTATCTGACCCTACATATCTGTAAAGGTTTCTTGTTTATCTGGCCCTACATATCTGTAAAGGTTTCTTGTTTTTCTGGCCCTACATATCTGTGAAGGTTTCTTATTTATCTGGCCCTACATATCTGTGAAGGTTCCTTGCTTATCTGTTATTTTGGGGGGATACATTTCAAATTCTTTCTATGTTTATACCTGGAGCTCTGATACATTACAATTTCTGTTTACTAATATTGTGGTTTATGTACAATATGCATGCTTTATTAATAACCCATTGTAGCACACTATGGTCTGGACAGACATTAAATAGCTCAATGCATGACATAGTATATAATGCAAAGAAACTACTACCTTGTTAATAAGATGCTGTTTCCATATTACTAATTAGTTAAATGAGTGCATGTATTATACAGTTATCAAATGGTTGAGCTTGTTATTTGATAGCCAGGTAATGGTTCAAAGTTCAGTTGTAGGTGGATATCCTAGAAATAGTAGGTATCAAATACTAGAAACAAACTTTCAAAATAAAAATGTGTAAAATTGCCTACTATATCTTTCTGCTGCGATACAGATATAGATTTGTAAGGTTTGTCTATGTATGCAATGGAATGAATATAAAGTCACAGCTTTTCCTAGTAAGAAAGATGATCTGTGGTCGTCATTACAACCCAAACCACAGTTTTCAAGTCATCTAAATGTGTCTCAGTACATTTGATTTCTAGTAACAGTGTTACCAATTAATATAAAAGGCCGGTGATAAACTTCCTGGAGCTGGAGTAATTTGTCTGTTTGTACACATATAAGACTTCACTAGGCTGCAAGAGACTTTTAAAAACAGTGTCACACACAACAGTTAATTAAGGGATGGATGCCAAAAGGTTCTATATGTTTCTATATTCAATATCACTTAGAACCTTTTGGCTTTCGTACCTCAAGTTAGTCAAGTAACTCTCCTTAGAACTCATTACCCCAACATTTTACCACAGCTTATTTGACCAACACATTATCTTTATTTGCCTCATACATACACAGATTCTTGACTCAAATGAAATTCTACTGTAAATGCATTACGTTGCTTCAAAGTTCAGCTGTAGTGTTTGGGTTCAACAGTTTGATTGTGTTTTTGATTGTACCTATGTTTAGCTTTAGTAACACAATTCAGCTATTAGCAAAGAGCAGTGCCTGGCAACTTTTAATTGATAAGTTTTTGGAATCAGAAGTGAAGTTTGCATCAAGTATACACTTCTCTGTTTGACTTTTACTTTTAATTGGATAGACCTTAGTTATTAACAGATCTGATTTTGGTAATGTTTTCATAATGAGTTTAAATAATTATCCTTTTTCATTTGAATGGTAGTTGTTTGCTGTCACTAATTGTTGGAGTTTTCTTTTACTCTTATATTTTAGGAGGAGTATAGTAGTACACCAGAGAATGAGGATGGACCTATCACACAACAACCAGGGGCGGGGCCAAACATGGGGGATATAGGGGGCGCTCCAATAGCTATGCCACCACCATCATATAACGAGAGCACAACACTTACAGCAGACTCAAAACCAATGTATGGCTTAGACGCAGAGAATATAGACAGAAAAGGGGACGATTTTAGTTAATAGGGAACAAATTAAGGGCTAAAGTGTAGGCACGACTAGTACAGCAAATAGTACCAAGTATATGTTAAACTTCCTACATGTAAAGATATCCCTTGTCACAGGTTTCTAAAAGTTTGGCCAATTTCTGGAAAAGCCAGGTTTAAAGATACATGTGAAATGATACTGATCTAGTTTTATTGATTTGTAACTGGTGTTTTTTTGTTAGTTATTGAACTTCAGACTTGTCATTTTGGTTTCAGTTGACGTGTCCCAAAAAAATGAAAAAAATCTCAATTGTGAAGTTTGCCTAGGGAAGAAAGCAAGTATAAAGTATGAACCAGAGTGCTTTCCTTTGGCCTTTAGAGCTAGGGAAATGCATATTTACAGTTGTGTTTTGTTTGAATTGACTTATTGATATACTAGCACCGATTTTGTGTTATAGCTGTTAAAAAAAATGTTTTGAGTTACTGTCATGCCCTGGTGAAAGAGGAAACATCTAAGTTTGAGTTGTTCATAAAATAAGTTTGATATTGGTAATGTTTGTATTAATTCTTGGTCAGATTTTGTTCTTGTCACGCACAATGTCCCCTTTTACAATACTTTTTTCAGAACTTTGTAAATTTTACAAAACCTCGTCTACCTGATTATGGAGGTCTTATGTTTTCATGTGGTGTTAATTTGAAGTGGATTTAAAATTCAACTGAAAAACTGTTTGATACATGTACTAAGTCATTAACTAAACTACGTGTTTGCTGTAATTACAATGTATAACACATTCACATAGCTGTTGATGGAATTTGAACAAACAATCTCATTATAATTACAGAATGTTTACATAGCAGGACACAAAGATTCCACTGGTCCGAAATCTCTGACAAGTGAGTGATGTAGAGATTTTGATGATGTTCATGCCCTAAACATATACACATAGATGTTGATGAAATTTATCACAAAATAATCTCATTGAACCTGCAAAATGTTAGCATAGAATACTGAAGTTGTTTCTGTTGCCCACCTTGTACTGTTGGACCAATTATCTGTAACAGCTTTAACAATATAACAAGAAACTTCCTGTGTACCTACTACGTTTTTATCCTCTTTCACATTTGTTACGTTTTATTCTTTAGTATTTTTTCTTAGAACTTTGTACATTAGAATTGTCGAAACCAGAAATAAGTGTTAAAGACTGTAAGTAATAAGTCATGTGTATTTCAGTTTGCCAAATATGCAGATCCATTGGCTATGACTGGTAATACAAATTAATTGGTCAGTAAAAATATTAGAAAAATCTTAATTTGAAAAGAACACAGTACTAGTAAAAGTCTTTAGATATCTTTGGTTCTTAAATACCGGTAGTCTTGTTGTGAATGAGATAGGTACAAATAGAAAGGTTTCACTTCTCTAGAATGTAAGTTTTATAATCCCGGTCACTGTAAAGTGCAATGTTTAAATTGATACATCTGGTTTGTGTAATTTATAGAAGATAGACCAAATATTGTTATCCCACCTGAGTGTATTGAAATGCTGCTGTGTAAGGCTAGTGTTTAGTCATGTTAGGGGCTCATATGTCAATGGATGAAAGTAAAAAGGGTTCTAAGTGCTATAGAGTAAAGTAGCTGATAGAACCCTTACATACTCACCCCTTCATATATTTGTAATCACCTTGTGTCCACTTATAATTCTGTTACACATTTACTAGGAAAGTTGTGGTATTGCCTTTGGTGCAGTTTTTTTGAAGCATGTTCAACAGTCATTTAAACTGCTGCAAGTATATGATGTTGTTATATATAGGTGTAATTGTTTATTGGAATATCTAATTACAGAGAAAATCATTGTTAAAAATGAATCTTTGATACTGGTAAAGAGCCAAATGAACAATAAAACAATATTGAATCAAATCATTAATTTAGACAGAGTTTGCAATCATTTTAACTGTTCTCTACCTATTAAATTTGTTAAGAAAGATATCCATTATAGTGCATGTATATGATATTATATAAAGATTACAAGCTGTTTTACGTTGTTTTTGTTTGTACAGTTATTTTCCACTTGTCTATTTCATGTTAAAAGTCATGTTACTGTCGTACCCTTGATGGCAGCGTCTTGTGTCGTAATTAAAGAAAAATGATCTTGTTCAATACTTTATCACTTGACGGATTTTGTTCACTGTTCACATTTAATACTTCTATTCATTAGACCTGTTGAACAGCACATGCTTCCCTGACTTTGAGTTTCAGATGACCCTGACATTCAGATGACCTTGACCTTAAGCTGGCCATTATATTCAAATGACCTTCAACCATTAATTAAAAGTGTGACTAGTAAAAACCTGAGAGATGAGTGTTCCGAATTATTGAGATTTGTTTATCATCTCATATTGTATTTGATGCACCTACTTATTTGTGACAAAAATACACTTGTTTGAGAACTTTTTAAAGACCCACTGTGGAACACCGTACATGCAAACTGTACAGTGATGTCAGTAAAATATATATTATTATGAAAGTAAGGGTGGTTACTCTAAACAAGAACATGTCACAGTTACAGTAGTTGTCTACCTTTGCTAGCTTTAAGGTTAAGTTTAATGCAAACCTGGTAAAGGATGAAATAGGACATTGCTACATACTTGATTTATTGTACTAATGAAGAACATGTTGCTGCTTACAATGTTTTCAGTAAACGATCACCATAAAACACTAAAAGAGACAAATCTCACTGTACAAATGACACAAATTGAATTGTTAAACACAAACAGTCACGCTGTATGTTAGAATGTGTTGAACCAAGTAAACGTTCTGGGATAGATTTGTCATATTTAAATGATGTGATTACTTTTGTATTGACCACATTTTTTTCTGTATTTTTGATTATTTTTTTTCTATTAGCATCTCCCTGTTGTTGTGTTGTTGTTTTTTGTCCAGAATGAAAATATATTTCATGCTAGAGTCATTATTGTGTTTATGAAAGTTGCTTGAAACCATTGGGATATTGTATATTGAGGGGTGAAAGCAAAATAAAGAAGCAGATAGAACCATAGTGCATTCACTCCTTTATATGCACTAACTCCATACTAGTAAAGGCACATTCTTACATTGAAGCAAACAAAGTACAAAGTACACGCCTTTTGTACACTGTACTAAACAAATAAAAAATATATCAGGTAAAAGCAACTTGTGACAACCTCCAGCATCAAGTTTTTTTAGGCAGGATATTTGGCATTTTTCTTGTTACTCTATAATAGTTTTAAAATATACAATGAATTGGTACAAGAAAACTAAAGTTAAAACCTATATGCATCTCTGAACAAGATGCTACTTACAGGAGAGGCTGTTCCTTGTGCTCTACTGGGCTAACATTGATGGAGTTATTGTTGACAGAAGCTTGCTTAAACCTCTATTCCATTTCGTGTCTGACTTTATGAACTTCTCAAAAACAGTCATATATTTATGTGTTTTGTTTACTTATATGGTTGTGCTTATTCATTTCTGGCTTGTGGTGTAATATGATATAGCTGGTGGTGATAGGTACAACAAATATATTAGCTCTATTGTTTACAATATTTCTTGACTAAAAAACAATTCTTGACACAAGTAAATAGACCTTAATTAGCTAGCAGTCTTGTTTTTGTTTCCTGTCTCATGATTGTTGGAGTAGAAGTTGAACGTTTTGTCTATGATAATATAAATAAACTTACTATTGTGATTTTGCATTTCTAGGACTTACAACTCTTTTATTCCATTCCTTTAGTAGACCATTTCATAGATTTTGTCTGTCACATATACTTATTGTACACATTGTAGCAATTACTTTAACACAATGTACTCTGTTATGGCTGTTATAATGAATAAATACTAATGAACTCAATGCCATCCTTCATCTATCTTTCCCTGCGGTGTTTTCTCTCGACAGTTGTGAGCTGATTATGAGTGTATGACTAACCTGTATCCCACGGGCCCCTTGCAGTGGCAGTGATAGGGGTGCTTCTTGTCTCAATGTGTGCATGCTTGAATAAGAACTAGTTTGACCAGCTTAGTAGATACAGTGCCACAGGTTCCTTATACTGACAGGGTTGAGTGAATCATGTCAATGTATTGATTGGTATCCAGAAACCATGTACTCTGTACACTGAGTCTCAATAACTGTTGCCTTTCTTTGGGCTCAAGATTGTCTGCCCTTTATCCATTTTTGTATACAAAATATACTCTCAGCAGACGGGTCTGTCAGGCTTGGTTTGACAATCCTGCCCAGGAAAGACAAAACTGGACCACGCACAGAAGAAAAAAAACAAGGACTCTTCCACAAAATTGAAATCAACAATATCGTAATGCGCAATCAAAGTTACTACTAATACATAGCAAATGTGGATACAGTTTGTCTTCTATAACAAAAAACAAAACACATATAAATCAACGAACATATACAATATAACACCTGTCAATGTGGTTTATATTCTAGAAGACAAAGTATTGCAAAAATAGCAAACACCTGATAACTCTTTGAGTTAATAATTAGTAGTGTTTAACCGATTATTTGCATTTTGTACAACACAGTAAGATTATAGCAAGCATATCGACGACACAGATCAAAACTGCTTAAATCGTTTTACGACATTGAGGAACTGTCAAAGCTGTTGACATGGCAGACTGGGGAAATAGAAGAAATGGAACAGGTAACATCCGAGTTATGTGCAAGAATCTAACAATAGTTCTCTTTTATTCAATAAAGCTAAGAATTTATTTTTTTAATTGACGTCCTACATTGAAACATGTCGGTGTAGTCCTGACTATCATTGTCAACAATGAACAACAAATTGTCATGTCATGTTTATTGTATCACGTCTAGTGGGTATTCGACGGTTTACGCTATTTTCGAGTGATTGACCAATTTAAACTAAAGCAATATTTTAAAATACCTAGACAATTTTAACCGGCAATGCAACCTTTATCTTTGACATTTACTTAAATCTTCAAGTTAGTGTGCGTTTGTTTATATCAGACATAATATGACTGGCACTAATGTGTATCTATGTTTAACTTACATGAATACCTATACTTGATGTTGGGTTCTTTACTTGGTTATTACCTGATAGTGTTTGTGCTTCTAATTGTCCTGCCTGTCAAGATGGCGTCCCCTCCTCCACACACCTTTCTTCCGGTTATCACTAAACCTCTACTTTACACTAGTGACTAATGTCTGGAAGTCACATGTTCTATTTTCGACAGTCAAAGGTCAATAGCTATAAAACTACACTGCATAACTTAAATTATGTGTAAAGCTAGTTTATAGGATAGTCTATTATTTATCATTAATTTGAACACTTTTAAACAAAGTCTGTTATGGTTTCCAACACATTTTAGCAACATTGTGCATACATTGGAGTTATCCCTTTTAAACAAATGGGTCACCATTTTTCTTACCTTATTTGGGCTACAATATGACGTATGAACCCACTATTCACATCAGGGATCTGTGACAACTTGTTTACTAAACATTCAACCCACATGACATATATTTCAAAACCACTGGTAAGAAAGTTTCATATTTTGTAAATTAGACGTCTTGATTTATTTAAATTTGAAATCTTCCAGACAATTTTAAGAAATCGATCGACTTTGACACCTATTTGTTCGCGAGCAGTATACTTTCATTTTAAAAACATCAAGTGACGTCATTGATATGATAGGCGTGTTTTACCAGACGATCTTTCAACATATTTTGAATGGTAATTTTGTGTTAAATAATGGGAATTAAAAGGGGAAATTTTGGGCTTAGGTAAAGTACGACAAAATCTATATGTGTGTGGTATTGGTTTATATTGTTGACTTTGTAAACAAAACATCACATGATAAGGGAGGAGCGTGCGCAAGCGAAAACGGTGCAATCCAATATCGTCGGATATTACCCTAGGTCGAAATTACCCTTCTGTGGGATAATACACTATGATTATGAACTTGCTCACATTTAAATATATATCACCCTACTTCAGTGCATGGATTCGTGGCAACAGTATTCACTCATTCACCATAGATCTCCAATATTCTGGTGCCTAAATTCGCCGGGTTTGATCTTTAAAATCTACACTTTCCTGTTGACAGGTTGATATAAACAAATTTAAAACATCATTTAGTCAATTTTCCTTATATACAAAATCCGACCGTAAAACAGATTTCATAGCATTGTTTACATACCATACTCATATTTTAAAATTCAGTATTGACAACGTCCTGACAACTAGGGCTGTCATTGTTGATTGCGATATCGATGCATCAACAATTCGATATATCACCGATTCAAAGTTTTGGAGTATCGTTACAATATAGGCCTACACACACTTTGATCAGAAACTGAAATACGTTGTACATATATTTGTACAGAAACGCGAAAACCGTATTTCTGACGGTTCTGATTGGTAAATTTTGATAAGGACCGACCATACGTATTTGTGATAGTGTCGGTCCGTCTGATGGACTGTTTCCACTCCAAGATGTAAAAAGAGTGAAGTTTTAAATTTAATCAAGTATCAAACACCGCTTAAAAGTAAACAAAACTTATTTGTTTAACAGAAACTCGCTTTTGTATCGTATTAGAACTTATTATGGCAATGAAGTTTAGCTAATAAAATAAGTTTTTCATGCTGAATGTGAGAATTGCCCCATAAAGCAATGGCTCAAGTTTACCAGATTTTATTACTGCCATGAAAAACAGATACCATATACATCTATAAAACATAATACTCATTATTTATCGTGGTAAAACATTATTACATCCTTAAATAACGATTGTTTAGCTTTCAACACATATTTTCTGTGTCTCTGAACTAATATTAAACTCAGACTGACTGAAACATCTTGATTTGATGAGTGAAGTGTTCCGA
>ENA-OREC01000094-OREC01000094.1-marine-metagenome-genome-assembly--contig:-NODE-94-length-22531-cov-12.504231_pt1 | contig 22531 bp, 14 predicted proteins | sample MGYA00248626_ERZ508543 | MGnify/ENA primary metagenome ERZ508543 (study PRJEB26211, sample SAMN05518279) | marine metagenome | isolation source: Puget Sound, Washington, USA | host: Bankia setacea...
TCATCATCATCATCATCATCATCATCATCATCATCATCATCATCATCATCATCATCATCATCATCATCATCACCTCCATAGTCATCGTTTTTAGCCTTATCATCCATGTTTCTACTCTTATCTTATTCATCCACACAGGAGGCGTTCAACCTTGTGAAGAAATGTTGTAACTGTGTCCAGCCAAACATGGCCTTTATGGCGCAGCTTGAAGCCTGGCACAAGAAATGTGTGGCATGATATCAATAAAGAGCATCTGGAACATATCATCAATTCCTCATATTCTTGGACTTTATTCAATTCGTTTTTGTTGGACTTGTTCTTACTATCCATTACCTGCCAAATTTTGTTGTTAATACATTGTTAAGTGGTTATGTTTGAATACACTGTTGCGTTTATATGTGATGTGTGTGTCTTTTATGCTGATCAAGGTATCGTTTTACTGAAGCACTCGTGCAAAACAAAAAGTTATGCAATCAATTCGGACTGTTATAACAGCTGATTGAGTCGAAAAAGTAACAGTCATCATTAACTACAATAAAAAGATCAGATAATAACAATAACGGTTTGTTGGTTTTAACTTTTTAAGGGATTTAGATTTTATTGAAGCCTTTAAATATGTGTAAAAATTCAAGTTTTGCGTAAGTGCTTTGGTAAATCTGGACCATATGGTTTGGTGATACTATATAGTAACTGTTTAACTAACTTTTAACTCAGTTATGTCAGATTGTTTCTTGAAGCTGAAACTTCCTATAAAGATGTGGGGTTTATGTGTCGTTTGTTATAGTGCATAATTCAATTTTACATTTACAAAAAAGGGAACATTCATACAATTTGTATAAATTTTACACTATTTTAAATAATTGTTTTTTCTTGAAATTTGTTTCATAACATCACAAGAAGTGCATGGTTGTTTAGTCACCATGGAAACACAACCAATTGTTGCTAAATATATCAGTGTTTTAATATACATACTTAGTTCTACATGTTTTGAAATCTATTTAACTGTATTTGTTAATTGTATACAGTTATTGAGTTTGCTGGAATTTGCAGTATAACTTGCACATTACATTTCTTCTTTTACACATGTTATAAATGCAATCATTCCGTCTGTATTGTTTTATATTACATGTATATACATTGTGCAAAAAATAAAATGAAAGTATATTAAAAAAACTTGCTTTTTGATATATTTGGATGACTTTTTTACTCTTTATGAAACCAGTGAGTTTATACTAATTTATTTAAGTTTGATTGCGAAACAAGCAATTTTTGCTTATGTAAATCATGCTCAAATCCGTTCCTGGAACCAAACAGGACTTAGCAATGAGGGTAAAGTTTCTTGCTCAAGGAAACAACGGGATCCTTTGATGGGGCTCGAACTCATGACTGACAAGCATTCAGCGATTATGAGTCAGACGCGCTACCAACCTGGCCACGCCACGCCGTACCAGTGAGTTTGTATTAATTATCTTTTATTAGTCAGAAAGAGTTTGGATGCTTAGAGTTACTAGAATTAATTAGAGTTATTTACTCAGAATACTAATATCTAAGATTATTTAAAAGTGGGGACCTTTTTTTAAACCAAGAAAATTTCAAAACGTTTGTTACTGACAAGTCTTAATGCTTGTTTTGGTTTGTGCACAAATATTCTTTTTTTTTTTTAAGAAACATTTTTTTCTGGTTGTGTGATATTTTTTCATCTTTTGTCAGTCAGAGTGTATCTTTAAAGTTCTTTTTAGTTACTAGAATGTTAAAGTTGCCCTTTCATTCCCAATCAATTATATTTCTAAAAAAAAAAATTTCAAGAAATTAGCCTACATATATTATAGTAAATGCTACTTATGAAGGAATCTGTGTTGAGTTTGAAAGAAAAAACAACACAACCTTGGTTTACCTACTTTCAAATTGCCTGCAAGTACTAACAATCTTTTAAAACTAACCTGTTAAATATTATTTTTGACGATTTCAGTATTATGATTATTTAGGATTTAGGATCGAGTTCAGTTGTCTTATATATGCCACAAGGGCATTTTTTCAAAAGTACTGTGTGGCTATGAAGTCAGATCAATGTGTAATTTTTTGATTTTGAGCAAAAGGCTATCATATAAGCATATAACATATAAGCAGATAAGAAGACATATTGCTAGTCACTGATCCTTTTTACAGTTGTTTGAAACAGCAGTGGTAGTGTAGTGTGTAATTATCTCTGAAAAGACTGCTCTTACAACAAAGTCGTTTTTAGGCCAAAAGACGCAATTTTAATCTGAATAAAATGCACATAGATACTGTACAACAACGATAAAATGGTATAATGTTATTAATCTATACATGTACATCTTGACAAATAAACTTTCAATAAAATTTAAAACCCCTCTTTTAAATAAACAACAAAATATTGAACAACAATGTAAAATATAACATAAAAATGCAATTATTCTGGAAAAAGTTACATACATATAGAGTAGACATCAAAGCATAAGCACAATGAGTTGACTATATTAAGGATAAAACTATAACCCAAGTGGATAGACTCACATCGAAAAGGATATACTGAAAGGGTAAAAGAACTTGTAGATCTATATCATACATATGTGGTATGGCATACGCATGGACTATACAAACCAATAGCGATTGAAACATTCACGTCTGTTGGGCTACATCAATGTACATTTATGATGTTGCTTAACTGTTTGGTAAAAGAATGTATACATGTAGACCTATATACATGGAATAGTTCGTACGAGAATAGTCTTACTTTGAATGCAGAAAATGACGATACAAGGAACAAGTTCAATGACATTGCTCAGGAAAACATGATTCTCAGACGGTTGTGCTCGGCCAACTGGGACAGAGTCATCTGGTAGTGAAGGTCAACTAGGTCAAGGTCATCTGATAGTGGAAGTCAACTCGGTCAATGTCATCTGATAGTGAAGGTCAACTGGGTCAAGGTCAACGGATTATAGTGATTAATATGAACATGATGTGACTACAGAAAAGAACACAAGTTAATCAAATGTAGATTTGGAACAATGTTGCAGACGAGAGCAAACAAGATACATGTATACATGACGATAGCGTGTTAACTGGAGAGATGTTAATAACATGTGATACTAAATGAACAAATAAATTAACAATGATGTTTTTAAAATGTTTAAATGTGCACACATTCTCAACCAGTGATACTAATGTTTTGACATAGGACAGAACATGTTTATTATAAATATTCAAATGATAAAGCCATGCATGCGGTATATATTGTTGTGATATGTAATGTGCTTGGGGTTCACCGCAGACACATTTCAATCACAACCAAGCAAGATAAACATTCACAAATCAGAAATACCAAACTGTATATGCATGTATTCATTTTAATGTTCACTTGCAAAACAATCAACGAACACTTAATAGTTTCTGTTTGGATTCATTTACAGATGTGAACACGATTAACATACGAATAAAGATGGAATAGTAACACAGGAATAGTAACAGACGACCAACCGAATTTAACCACGTGTTAAACAACTCTTCACTGACATAAAGTACTATACAAATCATGTACATCTGCCCAAACGTTGTTGTGGAACAAGCCAATGATAACACGCGGTATAACATTGGTTAACATATTCAATGCAACGCAAATACGTGCTTGAATTTTAATACGTGCACTACATACTCATTCACTATATATTTATATTGCAAAGCATCTTCATCTTTAACATCATTCTCATGTAGATCTACGTCATAGGTTGTTATTGACTACAGCACGTGATAGACCGGAAATGTAACAATAAATGCCGGAAGTGTCAAATACATTTAGGACTAGCTAACATTCATACGTACATTAACATAATTAACGTACTAACATAGTGAATACATTGTACCGTAGTACTACATACTTTAACAACAACTATAACTTTTCAACAACGATATTTGGAAATGCACACAGAATGGTTGACCAACTTATCACGTCAGAAATAGTAATGTGTGTAGAAGTGTACATCCATCCAAACTGATTGGAATCAGCACACATTAACGATTTAATCATCCATCTATCAAGTCTAAAATGGTGCACATCTTTCTCAAAGCAAAGTAACATAATTAGCGTATATATATCCGGAAACCAGTGATGTTGCACCCAAAGAAAGTTCGCACGGACGCTCTTAACAAATGCAGGATGTGATCAAGACGTGTTATCTGTCGAATACAAAGGCTTCATTGGCGCCTTCGGTTTCCCTTTTGGTACTTTCCTTTCCTACAATATATGATTGGAATCAATAAATATAGACCTACATGATAGGCTGATAATTACTGGTCATCTCTCAAAGTTGTTTGTCGTTCAGTTTCATACATGTACAAGCCGTGTGTAAGCATCGCACAACAAGTTGCTATTCAAAACAGAAGTTAAATGATCATTTTCAAACATGCCATCATTGTAACATCGATGTGCAACTAGCCGTTTTACTAAGGTTGGTGTTTATTTATACAATATTTTACGAAAAGAAAATCCAACTATGAATATGTTTACTTACGCCTGACGGAAGGGGTGCTACGGTTCCTTTGTCAATGCTGCCGCGCTTCTTACTCGCCGAGTTTATGAAGTTCCATGCTCGCTTGGCTTGATCACGTGCTCTGTCCGTCACTTCCGAGCTGCGCAGTGTCACACCAAATATGTCCTCGTGGAAACGGTTGCCATCCTGGAAGACATGAACGTTTTAAAGAGTGCGTGAGTAATTGATATACAAAGTACACACATACTCTTGGTTTCCGAACACTACATGTATTAAAGTTGTTTTAAATCCACACATACTGCTAGAAAGAGTCTCCCTTTCTTGTCGGTGTATCTACAATTTGTATCTATGTTAGAAATACCGTTCTTTTTCTTACTTACCCTCAGCTTTAGGACGAAATTTTTGGCATCTTGTATTGTCATATTTCCTTCTGACGCCAGAATACTTTCCAGTATAGCTGTGACATCAGACGCCATTTTCACGTCACCACATACGTAGAAATGACCGCCTTCCTTGACAATACATCGGAACACCGAATTAGAATTCTGCTTCAAGATGTTCTGAACGTATGTCTGAAAATGAAACCAAAACACTGTCAACCTAAATCAATTCAAGAAAATCATTTGATGAAATCTTCTATTCAGGAAAGATTTTTACCCGGTTTACCATAGCGTTCATTTACGAGTAGTCACACCAAATAGTTCAAATCGTAAGTATCGTTTGGTTAGCATTACCGGCTTGCTTAGGCATTGATCCATGAGGGGAGATTGATACATTTAAATAATCTTATTGTTAGAATCATTTAAACGTCTTCGGCCGTTCTATAGTTGACTTTTTAACCATAGCTGCTTGTCTTAATTATCCAGTTATATTGTGTTAGACAACCTCTTATTGACTTCTTTCACTGAAACATGGCTGGTTTTACTAATCCGACTTGCAACTATTTCGTTGGTTACCTTAGGCGTGTCTGTTTCCCTTGACAACGCGGTGTGAACTTCAGCCAGCACACCCTCGTTCTTCATCTGTTGTAATTCATTCTTGTAGATATCATCTATGAACGAGTTACGACAGCCGAAGTACAGGTTAATCTTGCCCCATCCCTTTCGTGCGCCTCCTGTAAATTAAAGAGATTGAAGTTGTTTAGCATGCTGGGAGTAACTAATAACTCCGTCTGGTTAACTCTCTTATCTCCCACAGTTATGCTCCTTGTTCCATTCTCCACCCATACATATTGAGTTGCGGTTATCAAGTGAGTCAAGTAGGTGTTCATTGCCATGGCTTATCATGTTTCTTAAGACTTGAAGAAGTGAAAAGAACACAAGAGAGGTAATCGGGCATGACAATCAGACAAAAACAAGTTGTATATTCATTTCCAACCACAAACGCCTTTTGTAAAGGTTTTTTGAACAATTTGTGTTGTCCATTGATCACCATACGTTACAGTATTTGATACCTCATATTTATGCTATGAATTGAATAAATAAGTATATTAAACTCTAAGAATACAGCCACTTACGCGATGGTTCCCTCAACATCTCTATGTCTATTTTCCTTTGCTGCCAGAAACTTCTGAATGGAGCAATACCCGTACCAGGTCCTACTAGTATGATGGGTACAGTCGGGTCCTCTGGCATGTGGAACGCGGGCGCACTGTAAATAATCAAACACAAATCAAAGCACTGTGGGTACTGAACTTGTGTCTGTTTGAACGATCGACCTTTGTGAACAATTGTCTACATTGTATGTATACAACTGATGATCCGCTGCAAAATCACTCTATACACCATTAAACAACTATTTTGATGATAGAACATACCCGCAAAACAAATAGTGTTGAACAAAATACATATGCGAACAATATCGATACTGATAGCATATAGGTAACACGAATTGTAACGTGCGCAAAGATAAACACTAGTTAGTACATTTATGAAGTTAATCGCTATTAAAAATGGTTGTTTCTGTTCAGTCCACAGTTTGTTGATCTTATAAAATGAAAGACAACTACGGGCATATATATATAATCATATGGGTACTTACTGTCTAACAATACAGGGTACGGTGTCACCTTCTTGTAACCTTGACAACCAAGTAGAACACACTCCTTCATGTAGCGGACCAGTGTTGCCTGAAATACAAATACAAATAAAAAAATAAATTATTGTATAATTATGCTTATCGGCACACACTTATTTTCTAATAGCACATTAAAACAGTATAAGTCATACTTACCATAGCGGATTGTTTTCATAAAGTCTATGCCAATAATGCTGTTTCTCTGTATTGCAACGTGAATTGCTTACTTTGTGCTTACTGTGTGCTATGTATTTGACGGTGATGACGTTATGGTACGTTACCAATTTTGTGAGTACGTTCTACTCGTGATAGGCTACTTACCCTGTGTTCTGTATTTGACCACTGCCACCGTTGCGTGTATCTCGCCAGGGTACAGTATAAGAGAGGAGCTGATGCTGTAGAAACGTGATTGGAGCAGAGGGAGTTGGGTGAGGAGAAGGGAGGCGGGGATACGGAGAGATGGAAACTCGTCCAGAACGTTCACTATGTTAGGGTATGTGTCAAACTTCCACTCTTCGTACAGATGGGAGTCCTGAAAAAAGGTTACACCAAATATGTGGTATAAGTTGGTAAAACACAGGAGATTGGCTAATGTAATGTTTAACATGTTAACCAGAGTGAATACTGAAGTTGTGATGTTAATACGGCTTAACTTGGTAACGATTAGAAGTGACCACATATCTACATGCGTGTACTCTTGCTTTTTTGTCAAGTTCAATGTATCAACATAAAATGAACAAAAAACACTTGCATGACAAACACATCTAGTATTGCCTTAATAACTGATGCTATCACAGTTATTCAGTTCTCCAAGCAAATATGTATCTTACAAACACGCTTTACCTTTGACAGGTTTTCTAGGCTCTCCCTGTCACAATCTTTGCTGGCCTGTGTAGACAAGAGTTTGAGAAGAGCCTGGCTAGGTGGTGTCGTGATGTCAAGGAAACGAGAGAACGCTGTTCGTAACGTGCATGCTGGTAACTTGGCGTATGCATCCCAAGTCTTCATCGATCCTGTAAACATAAAGCAAACAGCAGGTAAATACCTCTGTTACATATGTGCTGATTTGATATTGTATAATTTATTCAGTACTAAATTGCTAGTAATAAAATGATATAAACTTAGTGAAACAGATGTAGCTTGGTTCACCGTATAATAAAAGAAAATCTGCGAGTTGTACCAAAATAATAGCGTGTAGCAGATTTGTTTTACATGCATGATCGTTGGATGTTTGCTTTGGGTGTATGTGTGACTTTAATGAGAGGAGGTCAGTACTGAGGGGCTCAACTAGTGGTGTAGAACGTTCTGTCATGAGGTCAGTACTGAGGGGCTTACCTAGTGGTGTAGAACGTTCTGTCATGAGGTCAGTACTGAGGGGCTTACCTCGTGGTGTAGAACGTTCTGTCACGAGGTCAGTACTGAGGGGCTTACCTAGTGGTGTAGAACGTTCTGTCATGAGGTCAGTACTGAGGGGCTTACCTCGTGGTGTAGAACGTTCTGTCACGAGGTCAGTACTGAGGGGCTTACCTAGTGGTGTAGAACGTTCTGTCATGAGGTCAGTACTGAGGGGCTTACCTAGTGGTGTAGAACGTTCATGTCATGAGGTCAGTACTGAGGGGCTTACCTAGTGATGTAGAACGTTCTGTCATGAGGACAGTACTGAGGGGCTCACCTTGTGGTGTAGAACGTTCTGTCATGAGGTCAGTACTGAGGGGCTCACCTAGTGATGTAGAACGTTCTGTCATGAGGTCAGTACTGAGGGGCTTACCTAGCGGTGTAGAACGTTCTGTCATGCGTCAGTACTGAGGGGCTTACCTAGCGGGGTACGACGTTCTGTCGTGAGGTCAGTACTGAGGGGCTTACCTAGTGATGTAGAACGTTCTGTCATGCGTCAGTACTGAGGGGCTCACCTAGTGGTGTAGAACGTTCTGTCATAAGGTCAGTACTGAGGGGCTCACCTAGTGATGTAGAACGTTCTGTCATAAGGTAAGTACTGAGGGGCTTACCTAGTGGTGTAGAACGTTCCGTCATCACTTCTATCTTGATGAGTTGGTCAGGGGCCGGTGCATTGTGCAGACGTATTAAAATGGCGTCAACCAACTTCTGGGAGTTCTCGGGGTAGATGGCCACGTGGTCTCCGGGCAGATATAATAACTCGGATGAGCCTAGGGTGGCGTCTAACTTGATCAACATGGTCTGACGGCTGTAAAATGGGAAACAGAGGTTAGGCAAAGATTCGTTTTCAAGTAAATATACAATATACATGCGGAATATAAAATAAAACAGAAACGTTCATTTACATATCCATTTGTTTAACCTATATGTACAGGCATGATTACATTTATTATACGTGTTAACTCTTTCTTTAGTAAAATATGATGAATGCTGATTTGTTTGAGAAATCCAAGTTAAGAGTAGGAACCGTTTCTGTTTAATTGAAAAAGACCACCGGAAGTACATACTCAGATTTTGTAGATTGCAACTGCGTGCGTTCCAGGAATTTGCACGGTATCACACTTTTCCCGTGCACTGTCGACAAACCTGAAATGATTGATGACACACTTGTAATAAAATCCATATAAACACCACATTATCTTCCATTATTTCTATGTATATAGTGAAGTTTAAAACGACTTTTATCTAAGAAGGATTTCAGTTTTTCATGTCCGTTTACTTTGTTAGTTTCTAATGCTAGACCGAATAATACGTAACTACCTCTAAATATGTTAAAACTGTTCTTTAATCTTTTTTATCACGAGCCTCTTTTAACTACAACTTTATTATGATTGAGGGAGAACTATAGAAGTTTACTTGAAAGAATGTCTGGTTCCCTTATTCCTGCTGGGGTAACACGGAATGTATCTGGCGTCCAGTGATGGTCTGTTGTCGACAGGGTACCAGTTGCATCCTGCATAGCTCGCTCGTCACCAGTACAGAATGCCTCGCACGCCGACTACGGAAAGGAATAAGAAATGCTCGTTAAGAAAGAAACTATAGCAATACGTGATTCATTAGGTAGCACCGGACGTTCAACTAGCTCAGATTGTTAGAACCAATCAATAGGATCATGGAAGACAACCTGATTACGACCAACCATCCATTTAGAAGAGCATGGCCGTGTGATGTAACCTGATTATCATTAACCAATCGCGTTGAAGATTAAGACCAGAAGGTAACATATGATGGTATTCTTTATAATCGGTATGGAACTTATTTCAAATAGACACATTTATCTTGTGAGCACTTTTCATACACGAAACACGCAGCGTTAAAGTTTATGTATCAATGTAATACAATGCAACCTGATTATAATCAGCCAAACATTTTGAAGAATTCTAAGAACCAAGGTAACATGTTTATGATTGTTTTCTTTTTTATTAATTGCTATTGATCTAATTTTCAAATATACACATGTATCTATGTGAGAACGTTATATCAACGAAATACACAGGATTAAAGTTGTTGTATGAATGCTATTCTGTTTACCATACAAACGAAACACAGAGCGTTAGCGTATCAATGTTATAATGATTTAATGGTTACCTTGAACACTTCCTTGGCCCATATTCTGAAAGACTCCTCCTGTCCACACAGCTCATCTCCTTCCATCATCTTACAGATTCTCTCAGCTCCTAAATCTTCAAATATGTTGTCCAAGTAATGTCCGAAAGCACAGAAATTCGGATACGCGCTGGACCCCAAACCAAATACAGAGTACCTGCAAACAATGATGCAATGTTGGTTAAGGTTTTCTACTCATAACGATTTAAAAACCTGAATGGCGTTACGAGTATCGGTACCCAAACTAAATGTAGTATAAGTGTGATGACCACATGTTTGAGTGTTGTTTATATTTTTGACTATACAAGTTTTCGAATATCTTAAGATCGATTCTATGACAAAAGATGCCAACACCACAATGAACCAGTCACACGTGTGCATATACAGTTACTTTCCTTTAAATAAAAGCCAATCTAAGCTATTGTATGTAAAGCCGTAATTACTGAAACATATCAAAACATTGTATCATACCTCAGATTGTTGAAAGGGCCCATCTCCAGGGCTAGTTTGTCTTCCACAGAACCAGTAGTGGACTCTGATCGGTTGCTGTCACCACTATCTGACGTGATACTCTCTTCATCTGGGTCCGCAGAAACGCTGCCACGTAAATATGACGTCTGTCTGCTCAGCCTATGGCGGGAAAAGAAATAAGTGTATCAATTATATTATTATCATTTATTCAGGTGATTAACGTAAGAAATATTTCTATTAATTCATAGGATTGTATCACGTGTCCTAACAACTTAACAACCCTGCTTCTCTCAGCAAATCAACAATCTTGGATACTTCTTCTATATGATCCTATATGATGTTAGCGTTATTGAACTGTTATCAACCTAATCATATAGAATAGTATTAAAAGAAGTAGTTCTCTATTTAATAAGTGTTAGTAGTACACGTCGTTCACTACATTTGTCTGTGTGGTCACTTACTTGTCTTTCACGTCCGGATGCTTGGCTTCAAATAAGGACTTGGCGAATTTCTGTAACAGAATAACGAATTTGATGAAAAAAACTTACCAACAAGGGAGAGCACGTAACCATGTAAAACCACAGAGTTATCCCTCAGCGAATCTATGGGATATGCTTTTCAGGCATTTACAAGGAGTACAATTTACAGATCAGTCAGTGTAATAAACTATTGCAGCATTGTTCGTGTATACAACCAAAATCATAAACATAAACATTAGCCATAATTCATAAACAATTAATAACAACACGTACCTCTCCGTTTTCGGGTGGGTCACCATTACCGAACGTACTCGTTACAATCAGCACAAACTGCTCGTGCTCTAACTCGTGCACGTCAACGTCGTCCATACATACCATCTGAAAACATAAAACTTCGTTGTAGACCAACATTTGTAATACCAGTTATTAATGTATACTTTCATATTGCTCCCCTTGAATTTACCATTGGTGTTTGTGACGTATATGATCCCAAAATATTTCAATTCAATTTATTTCGTTAACCTTAAAAGCTTTTTCTTCAATTGCTAGTACAACACACTAAAACACATTGGGCTGCTTTGTTATAGTCTATATTATAAACTAGGATTAAATATGGTATGTTGATTGGAACTACTTTTTTGGTAAAACTACCTTTGGATCAAAGGCATGTTTGAATATCTGACAGAGAATCTTGGCGAACCCCTCTGACTTCCCTGTCTCCGTGGCATACAGGATTTTACACCTCACCCGTCGTGCTAGAGCCTTGCCCATCAACTTGGCCGAGAACTTCACCGCCCTATAACAGATTGTAGAAAGTTAATCAGCTACATGTTCAAGAAACAATTCAGTGACATAGGACATGGGTATCATTTAATTGACTTGGTTGCTCTTCCATACATTTACAAAGTGACTTATATTCTTTTTAACCAACGAATGCTAACGGTCTACCTGAGAGTATATAATACACCAACATAAGAACAAAATTCGAAAACAAGGAACCAAACCTATGAATAGAGAGTTAAATATATCTGTATCTACCTGGCGAGTTCTCTAAATCCAATCTTTCTACGAGGTCTGTCTGATGTAGTTGAACGACTTCTTTCTTTGTCCTTCTTCCACACGTGCGTCTTCCATGGGTCAGCCTAGAGATATACAAATGTTGTTTTAGGATATATAACTTATAGTGATCAATTACAACTTCCATAATACAAACTGTTCATTTTTACCTGATAGTCGTACGATTGGTTTATCAGATGTTCGCACGATGTTTATTTACCTGAAAGTCGCACAATCGATTTATCAGATGTATTCGTAAGAATGTTTTACCAGTTGTTCGTACGATGCTTTTTACATGATATTCGCATGTTATTTATACCTGATATTCGTACGAAGGTTTGAGTTTATAAGCCAGCATCTCCTGATGGAACACGGACAGAAGACTTCCACTCATTGGAGGCACCACCCATACCCAGTCAGCGGGACATCCACCACGTAACTTCTGCTCGTTATCCAGATGCTTCATGAACGAATCAGAGGCCGCGTGATGATCAGTAATAGTCACGCCCTGAGACTGAAACAAAGCGAGATAAACTACAGGTTACAGAGTTATCAAATCTAAGTAAAATTGTTTCAAATGAATGTCAACAATGGGAATGTCGTTTGTCTTTTGTCCTTATCGTGAATTATGCAGAAGTTAAATGTATGAAGTAAACAAGCTTACAGGAATGAAGGACAAGAGCCATCGTTATTTACATCACATAGTGGTAAACCGCAAAGGCGTACATCTTTGGTTAAAAGGCGACCCCCTCTCTCCCCTACGTAAGTTATACAACAGTTCCACCATAGTTAACATCTAAATTCAGAGAGTACATTAAGGAGAATGTTTTATCATGTTGGATTAAATGAGACATCGTTATGATGAGCTTAGACTTACCTGGAAACTGTGTAGTACGGCGACGTTGATTTCTACCAGTGTCCTGTCTTTCCACAATGACGAACTCTTCCGTGTGTCGAATCCCATACGTTTCGCAATATCCTAAAGTAACATATGAAAGTTAGTAAGATAATTCGAATTATAGGCATCAACTATTAATTCTTCCATTTCCCAAACATAAAAGATGCATGTTTTATAGTGGTGTCGCTGAAAACTCATTGATTGTGTTTCTAGTTACTAAAACAGAGGGTTTGAACAATGGATCAAGTGCTAATTACATTTGCATCCCCACCCCCGTTATTTTAACAATAATTGAAAGAACCTTAAGAATTATTTTTTGAAGGTTATGTTTTGAATAATTGTATCAAGCAATAGGCCTTCAATACATGCAATTCAATTATTTGTGTAAGATGTACTACTCTAACCTCTAAAAGATTATATCTAAACTTGTCAACCAAGTCTCTGGCCCCTATTTCAGTGCCCATGAACCAGCCATTAAAAGGAGCTGCCGTAAAGACGAGACCTCCGCAGTCAAACGCCATGTTGGAGACGGCAGGGAGGGAGTACCATTTCAAGCCCATGTCCGCAAACCAAGGAAACCTGACAATGAATAAATGCCACTTACAGTATGACAACACAATAAAGAAAATGTAAGTAAAACAACAACAGGAACCCTTTAGTCTGTCGGGTTAGCTCATCGTTACTTTATTTATTGTTTGTATAAGAACTATTTAGTTTAAGAGATGTATAGGAAGTTAAGACCACATTGCGCATAGTTAAGATCACGTATACATGAAATAACAGACGTTTATTTGATTGACAATGTGTAGCATTTATAAACTGTAACACATTTGAGTATGTCACTAGTGATATTAATAGTGGAAATCAAACGGACAGTTGTTAAATACTTTGAATATAAATAAACTATCATATGTTAAAACAATAGACACCATCAATAAAGCAAATGCTAATAACACTGTAATAGGGAGACATATCATTGACCACACTCAAACCTACTTTGGATGTTTTAGGTTGACCTCTAGGACGAGTTCCGGTGGTATTGGGAACATTTCCGGGTCATGGCCGTTAGCCTGCAGTATTAGCGGAAGTACATCAAATCTGGTTCCCTTACCCTTCCAACCCATCTTCTGACATATCTGTGAGGGGAAACAAAGAACAGTTATTTCCGGTTTGATCATGAAACAAACATAGCTGCACATGGAAGTAGTACGTAGAGAATACTTGCAAACGTCTGCTTTAATCGTAATAGTACCATTGTTCAACACTGACTCTTATATTACACGTAGGTTAAGTTGTAAGAAGCCGACACACTATTTAGGAACCCCCTGGTAAGAACTATAGTATCACGGTTATAAATACTACTGTTTAAACTTAATTACCATGAATTGTTTTACACTTCATAGAGACTCCACAATTTATCGAATTATTGTTTTAATGGCTGCTGGGACTATCATGTCTGTTTTGTACATACATGTACTTTTATTATCTCGTAGAAATGAGTAAGTTTAAACCTCTGTGAGTTCTACATTGGCTGGATCTCCCACCACGGTGCCGTCCTCCTGCTTGTACCCGGCATACCGTATAAACTGCTGGTTCCAAACCCGGAAGTCGTGCTTACCATCTGTCCTTGGCGGGAAAACTGTAAGAGCAGATCTGGGGAGAAAAAAAACAAGATGGTGAAATAAAGGGATGTAATAAAAACGGCGGAATGCTCATACAAGGTAGTAAATATAACATAACATGTAATGGAAAGTTCAAATCATAGACAGATTATACTCTAGGGGAGGTTATTTGTCATATCTGATAAAGATAGTGATGCAATAGAGCTTTAATGCATGCACAACTCGATTATGAGTGTGTCGAAGAAGGCAATAAATCCAGAGAGGTTGAACGAAAGAACTGGCTTCTAAGTACATTTAAATCAGCTAGAGTTAAATACACACACAGTGTAGATTATTTAAAACAAATTTCGTAAAAAGTATAAATGGTAAGTGTCTTAGTTATACCTGATGTTTCCTTTGTTGGTGGCGTATCTAATGTGGTTACAGATGGCCTCAAACATTCCTCGTGCTGTGTTGATATGTCGCGCATCGAACACCTATAATATAAAACAGATAAATAGTCAAAACTGCGAATTAGAGTAGTCGGCAATTCTCGGTGATTTCCGTCGTTTTCCGGAACACATGCATATGTCCTATCGAATGGAAGATCAGCTAGTATTTGAACGCCAAGGTCAAGTTGGTACCACAAAAAAATCGATGAAAAATCAAAAGAAAAGTGTGTAAAACGCAAATGGTTTCAGAAAGATATTTTGAGGGATTTGACATTTCTCACTGAAGTTTAAACTAAGATTCGAGTGCACCGACTTTTTTTCACATGATTTTAAAAGTTACCGGCTGGTGTGTACGAGTGGGCTTTTCATTAGTAAACGCACATGCGACACGTGATCAAATATCAGGAAGACACACTTGAAACATGCATTTGATTGTGCGTCCGCGTTACAGAATCATGCGAAAATACCAATGTCCAAATAACGACGATAACATAGACGCTTCTCTTCAGGAATGACGGACTTCTTTTTCTGCCGAATACTAAACTTGGTCACTAGGACAATGTATTAGTGCGCCGACACAGTAAACATTAAACTCTGACATCATTTTTACGATGCGAAGTTCGGAAAAACGTTTGCACCTCAGCTTAATAGTATACACTGTTAACTGCCATTGAAGGTCCGTTTTACTTGCACTAAAGCACATATGCCCGACTGCTAAGTAAATATACAAATATCAAATAACTTTACAAATATAAAAAAGGTTTACGCGAGTACATTTTGATCCTGACACGCGGAAGAAAGAATAACTAAAAAACATCATCCTTAAACTCAGCCTTTGCATGACTGAAAATTGTAAAATAAATAAAAAGTTGACACGCTGTACTCTTAAATGTTCATGCTTTACGAAAGATTCCCGACAGTTGGTGAATGTGTTAATCATTTTAATTCTGACAGACAACGAGAGATGCATGCTGTAAGTAGACTTATATATCATTGGTTTAGTACCAAGAACATAGTTTAGAGGTACAATACACACAGTACCCATGTTAAACGGGGCAATTGGACTATATAAGTCTGTAGATGGTGCTGGGGGCATTTTGCTACACGTATTTTGTGTAAGTGCTTATATTAATGTGTGGCCCGAACAAAGCTGACATTTTGATTTGACAACGTTTAATCAGCTTCGGCCTTCTGTAATTTGATGTTTTCCGGTACATTGGGTACGTATAGCACTTACCTGTAGTTTGGACCACTGTATTCGACCAACACACCGGGGTGCATTTCTCCATGCTGTTTTGGCGCCATAGGTCAGCTCGGCAGTGGTCAGTTCATACACGCCAGTGGCCTTAATCGCCTTCTCCACGGCGGTCCAGCGGTTGGTGTGTGCCGGGGTGTTGGACCTGAATGTACAAGAGTTGACAATTCAAGAAGAAAACGGGACCTGTTTGAATGTTAAGATGACAACATTTTTTTTCATTGTAACTGTATACATGTAACTTCTTTAATTACAAGTGTAAACATATACCTTTTTTAATAACTCAACTCTGTTTTCAGAAATAGAGGTTGATCCGGTAAGTCGTGGAATGGGACCCACGGATTCTCAAAATAGCGAACAGATACATGGTCAGAAGACATAAAAGATAACCTAGAGCATAATGTGTCTAGTTATTCTGTTTGGTTTTGTTGTATATAATGCTTCGTTTGTAGTATCAGGTACAATATAAAATAAACAACAAAATCTTTACTTTTTCAGTGACTGATAATACTGATTGATGAAGTCCCTGGCGTGAACCAGTACCTCCTCTTGTGGTCTAGTCTCTGCACCCATGAGCCCAACATCCATCACAGAGCCCATACACCCATTGGGCTGACATGGCATAGGCTGCAACAAAAATGGTACCTCATTAAATTCATGGTAGATCTATAGAAGATCCCAACTTTAGACACATCTGTGTTATATGACTAAGTTTCTAGTTCTGATGTTTTCTATCTATCATCCAATAATGTCAAACCTCTGCTTGGGACTTAGACAGACTGCCACTGCCAGAGGCATTTGACAACACGTCAATCTTCCATGAGGGCCTCAATCAATGTAACCCTGATATAAAGACCACTTTTAAAATAAGGCATTATGTTGTATTTTTGTTTTCAAATGATTCGAGGGTGCTTTAAAAATCGATATTTTATTGAGATGAACCCTTTAGTATGACTTTATGTTAGCAGTGTATGTACCTATATAAAGTTTCTGTCTATACACGACCGGAAGTCACTAGTTGTTTGCATACTTTAGGAACATTGTATTCTTTCATATTATACGCGAAATATGACGATGCATAATTATTATGTCATTTCGAATTTTGAACAAGAGCAGGTTGTTACGAAATCTTGTAAAACTGACACTTTAGGAATATACCATCTGCTTACTTCTTTACAAACACTGAGGCGGAGGAGAAGAGTGAATAAAAGAAGATTAGTGTTAACCATTTTAGACAATAGAAGATGTATCGTAAGAGGATAACTTGTGGCATTTGACATTGTAGATATGACGTAAAAGTTGAATAATGCGAGTCCATTTCAAATCTGGTTACACGCCCTTAGTTGTCAGCTTGTTACAATACATACATGTACTAATACATTTACGAATGAGGGTACTATTTATTTTATCTATTAAAATACGATATGACATTAGTTACAATACAGCAATACTAGACTTAACCATAACGCCAACCTTTTTATTTACGATTATTTACGCTCATGAACTTGGTATATTGGTAGCAATTTGGAACAACTTTTAAATCGTTAATTGTGTGCACCTTATACTGCACCTATAAAGTTATCATCTTAGTTCAAACACCGTCGTCCTTTTGTATTAGCCAATTGCAAAAAACTGCTATTAACTGAATCCGGGTAAAGAAATACATTATCTTCGCTTTTAGGTTGTTTTAATGTATCATTCATTAGCAATAAAGTATTTGTTTAAACTAAAGAAAAATATGTATAGAAGGAAAACAACCTAGAGTAATGCCAGTGTAAACACATGTACCTATATATGTATTATGACGAGTTGATTAAACTGTTCGCAGTTTCGCGGAAAAAAAGATACATATGTTGTACTACTACCAGCCAAGTAAACTTTGCAAAAGACAACCTATAGTTATTTTATTATTTATGGTCACATGTGTTTTTGTGAGTATAAGTCAAGCTGTTTAGTGTTCGTATTTTTGACCAAACCTAATTATGGTCGTTGAACTCGCTTTGTCCTGGATAATGTGCCATTTTATATACATACATGTTTTACGATCCTTAAGCTTATTGGGGACCTTCTTTGCAAATATTGATAGTTTTTTCTTTATTTATTGGCTTTTCTTTTTTTACTGGGAGTCATTAATACAAACAAATTGAATGCATCTGTGTCAACGACGTTAATCCAAGTAGTGTATTATAATGAAGCGAACCTTTAAAACTACTTATAAACTCTTTAAAACAACAACATACATACACTTTCTAGACCATGTTTGATTTGATGGCCAGCTAATAATTACATTGAATAACTTAGAGGTAGAACTTTAATACACGCCTTGTTTCTAGCTTGCATTAGTCTCTTTAGATACGTACATGTGCAATTGAACACCGTAAGTTGACTGTAGATAATGTCCTTTTGATATTTCAGTTGAAATAAATAAATTTAGAGCTATGTTGATATATTGCTTTTTTTATATTTTACTTTGTCACGAATATGAAGCAGTTTATTACAGCTTATTCAAATTTAAAGTCAGTCTGATTTGTGTTCAGGTTCTTGTTCTCGTTGGAGGACCCTAGCATGGATTAAATACGTAGGTTATCGACATGAAGTCATGCATACAGTTTGTTGTCATTGTCTTACTTCAGTTTGGTAATTGTCGTACTTCTTGGTAATAGAATGCTGTAGAATACGTCGAACTACAACCCTGTGTTGTACGAAAATTGCATTTACATCTATTAATATGCTATTTTGTGTGTGTGTTTTTCTCAAAATAACATTTTTTTTATATTTTTAAGTTTTATTATTTTATTTTTTTCTGATGGGGCTTGAGTAGTGGTTAAAACAACTTGTTTTAAGTCTGACCAGCTATATCATGTTCTCATTTGCCTACCAGTTTAAGTATTTGTCGAGATGCATGGTTTTGAAGTGTTCATATGAGCTAAGTTACAAATTATAAAATGTGTAAAATACACCCCCAAAAATCAAAAACAATTTCAGATACACGTACTTCAGTAATGTTCAACAAGAAAGACTATCTATTTCTGGTCCCCAAAACCAGATAATTTCAATAATTTCAAAAAATAATTTTGGTCGTTTACATATAAAAATCTTGTTCTGCAAGCGTGGAATGCCAAATCGTTTACTATTTAACATTACAGCTTCATGTGCAGCTGGTCTTGTTTTGTTCTGTTCTGTTAATGCAAGTTGTATGCTTGACGGAATAAACACAAAACAGCCTTTAAATTGAAATGCAATGAATACTGTTCAAGCTTTAAAATAATGTTGTTCGATACATAATTTACGTCCTCGTTGAGAATTCATGATGTAAACTATTGATATAAATTTCTGGGTTTCAAGTAAACCTACATTAATAAACTGGTTGTAATACATTGCACATTTACGAATCGCTTTGATGAATATATATGTATCTACTTATTTATTATAGTGTCATACTTAATATCGGCGGGTAAACTATCCAGACTTACGAGTATAAAAGATAAAGGAACAAAATACGTGTATGCCGTTTTCTGTATATATACCATCTGTGTGCAATACATTACGATGTATTGGTATTTATAACGATTGATTTCGGTTACCAAATGTGGAGATACATTGTATATACATATTGTCTGGTATATTATGCTGTTGTTGAAAGCGTATAATCAGTGTGTCAGAAGTCAGCTTGTTTATGAAATAGTTCTCCTTATATAAATGTGTGTACGTATGTTAAGTCTTTCCTCTTTTTTGTAATTGTTAACACGAGGGCAAAATGAAATATATATGTTAATATTCCGGATTATTTTTGATTTATCATAGATGACCTTTGATTACTCGAAAATAGTGTTTAATTTTTATATGTGAGCATTGACTGATCCAAAAAAATGCTGTATATTGTTAACACAATGTTGCATACTTAAGTTCTGTTGACGGTATACAGACAACAACTTTAAGACGGAAGCCACTTGACTTGATGAACTCTCTCCTAATATGGAACTTGCCAGGGAACCAACATAACTATATTAGGTGATGCGTAGTCAATCAGGAACATCAAACCATCTAACAAGCCAAAGAAACAAAAAATAAAACAAAGCAACTTTCTCACCTCTATCGCCTTGGTGTGAAGAGTATCTGTACACACAGGCCGTTCCTCTCCTACATGTCGTAACTTCACAAATTTCTTCACAGGAGAACATTTGCCCGATGCTGTCGTGGCCCTTTCTAATGCGGTCTCGACCTCTAACCCTTTCTTTAATTTCCCCAGATCATCGCTCCCTCGTCTTGACCCTGCGTTACTTAGTTTCGGGCTTCCGTTCAATAAACTCTGACCGCTCTTCAACTGTCCATTCTGTTCACAGCCGTTTGTCAACATTTTTGAATTCTGTTTATTAGAGTCTGAGATAGAGTTCTTGTCATTCTTTGTGTCATGTGTAGAAGTACTGTTGATGATTACTTGGTTTTTACTATTTATACCATTCGTCCCATCCGGGTGCACTGGCATGTCAGCGCACGTGACTACCACTCCATTGTTTATGACGGTTGCATTGACCGAGTCCTGATATCCAGGCTCAGCTTTTAGTGTGTTTTTATCATTATTATTATGCACTACGCCTCGAATGGCTGAATCTGGATCACCATCCGCCTTTATAGTAACTGTATCCGCCGCTCGGCCATCCGTGTCGGGTATATTTGATCTAGAAATGTCATAATGAATGTCACCGTTTACAAGAGCTGGTTTAGTGTCGTCACATTGCCCCGAACCCTTGCTATGACACTCACAGTTCGCCTGGGTCTGTTTAGTTCTACATGAACGAGACGGGCCCGCCGAAAGAGTCTTACGAATTCTGCCGATGAAACTGTCCGTATGTACGACTGGTTTAGTAATTCGGATAGTCCTCGGTGTACCGTCTGCGGCGAATCTTGTCTCCAGGTAGGACGTGTATCCCTCAGGTCCCTTCAGTATCAAAACAACGGGTACATTGACTGCCAGGGATTTCAGTACATCCACGGATTTCTCATACACAAGATGTTCAAAATCAATGTCGTTTACCTTAAGTATGACATCGCCTATTTGCACTAAGCCGCTTTCTGCCGCCATGCCATTTGCCACCAGATCAGACACGACCACATGTGGGGCCCTTGAGCGTTTTCTCACCAAGAACCCTAACCCATATTTCTTCTGCTTTAACAATTTAACACGAATAACATTAGAGCCGGTTCCTTTCTCCGAATCCATATTGCCTGTCTTTAATATCAAATCAGTCTTAGTAGCGTGTGGATGAATGTTAGTATGTCCTTGTAGAATTCGTGTTTGTTGAATAATCCGTCATACTGAAATATATATATAAATGTTTATATAACACTGATATACCACACACCATGTAATACTAATTATTTTATTATCTTTGGTCAGTTTCACCGGGGTTTATATTGTGATATCGTTTACAACAAAATTAACCATCTAATATATAGCCCTGGATGTATCGCCCCAATTCATGTTAAATCAATCGTATCGAATCGAAAATTAACTAATACCATCGTTATACATTATATTATACATACAACAAGGTTACATTGGTATTTCGTTCAAAACGTGTCATCGAAAGTTGAGTAAGGACACCTTTAGTGAGCTTATTTAGTGTAAATCACAGTGAAAACTCGGAAATCCGGTCCTCTCTCCAACCCGGAAATTAAACTTGGCGAAATATCCCTAAATTGGTATTCAAATTTAATAATATTGGATTGGAATAATTAAAAGGACGTTATGGTTTCAGAAACAACAGAATATCAGACAAAAGTAGTCAGTAGAGAAGTGGTTAAATGTTCACTCATGCAATATTTAAACCGCGTATCCGAATAATTGGTCGTACGGAAAATGACATCATCAACAGCAACACTAGTGTATACTGTATTTAAGATGGTTTTAATGAGGATAGACATGTTTTGTTGCATTCAAGTGGTTATAAAAGATGTGACAAATAACTACAAAGATGTAAAACATTGTATTTACTTCATCTCAATATTTAACAAAAGTTGGGTTATTTTGCTTATAATTATCTCTGAAAATAAAAATATATACCGAAATCAGAGCGGCAAGCAGTACAGTTTTCGTATGCTAAGCCAGATGAAACGTTCGCCTTGTTATGGAGAACACTTTTAAACACCATGCTAAGCCAGATGAAACGTTCG
>ENA-OREC01000095-OREC01000095.1-marine-metagenome-genome-assembly--contig:-NODE-95-length-22511-cov-12.260497_pt1 | contig 22511 bp, 11 predicted proteins | sample MGYA00248626_ERZ508543 | MGnify/ENA primary metagenome ERZ508543 (study PRJEB26211, sample SAMN05518279) | marine metagenome | isolation source: Puget Sound, Washington, USA | host: Bankia setacea...
GTTATTGCTCAAGGTGTTTTTCGAGGTACGTTTATCGACTACTTGACCACAAACGCCTCCATTATTAGGTGGTTGCGAGTGATTTCGTGATTAAGATAATATGCATTGGTTTGAAATGGTTTTCTTACATAAACATATGCCACTTATCTTTTTTTAAATATGTGTTCATCATTTTTATACATGGTTCCATACATGCAATCATCTACCTCGTGGTCATGTCAGAACATAATGATACAGAATACCGTACACATGTTATCTAGTCTGCTATGAAGTGCAAGTGTTTCGTCAATAAAGTTATCATGAAGACTTGCACATGCAATAAGCGTAATCAGTATCTTAACTTATCTTTTCGACTTTGCATTCATATACACGTGCAGCCGATTCGCGAAAACACGATAGATCTTGATGTATTACAGACTAGCAGGGTATGTGTACGTGAAGTCCTAGGGCCCCGTTTAACAGAAAACTTCCTCTCACAGCAGCCCCTAACAGTGTGGTTAGATTAGGGGGATAACAACGGGGTATATTATTCTCTCCTGGATTTTTACACCTTGTTGCTCCCGGCGAACAATATCTGGAAAACATGTAGAGGGCAGGTATATAGCTGGTAAACCCCTTTTTGTTTATAAGCGCGTGTGTGCGAGATCGTTTATTTGAGCTGTTGCAAAAGCCCGTATGTTGAAGCGTCAAATTGAGTAATGCAAGACACTACTAGCTATTACTTATACACTGCACGAGTAAACAACACAGAAGAACAACAGAAAATACGACGACGATGACGACGACAACCACGACCACATATAAGAAGATGGAGAAGAAAAAGAATACAAAACAGCAAAAAGAAGAAGATGTAGAAGAAGAAGGAGAAGAAGAAGAAGAAGAGTATACTTCCAATTTATCAATTGCAATACCCTTTCTCACGTAATGCTTTCTAGCTCAGCAATCAAAACTCATACACAATGCATACAGTTTGATCCTTCAGTATGGTATTTGCTTATTAGGCATATGGTGATTTTGAAAAAGGCATAGACGATAGAAAATAGCCTGTATGACACAAAATCCCTACCTAATGACACTTCACCATTGTTTGTGAAAAAAACCCATTCGCGCTGACAAAATTATGATCAACTTTACCGAACCACTTTAGAGCAAAGATAAAAACAAAACAGAATTCTAAACTTTTTTGTCAACCGAAGGAACCGCTGTCTCGAAAATGAGTATCAACATTCTGAACGGCCTAGTGTAGCGGTATTGTAAAACCTAATTGTTTACAAAATAGCAAGAATGAAATGTTACAAAATAGAAGCCAAACTTTGCAAACACTTCTAAACCGTACGTGGTTTCTAACTCATTGACAATAGCTTTTTATTATTTGATGGTTCTTTTATGACGAGTCCACTTAAATTGTTAAAAAACACATCGTAAATACAAAATAGTTACATACAAAAAATAACAATAGAAGAAATTACCAAGAATATAAAAGTATAACAAAACAATTCTCCGAGCTTTCTGTGTCAACCATTTATTACAACTTCTACTCAGAGCATTAAGAAAAGTGATAAAAAACATTGGAACAAGAGATTAAACTGTACTAGGAAACACAGTGTTAGTGATTGTTATGTCAATTTGAAGGGGAATTGTATGATATTTGTCATAGTTTACTTGACTTTTACAGATCAGTTTGTTGTATTGAAATGAGTTGTTCTTTGTCTTCCATTCCATTCACTAAACAAGTCATTACATGAACACCTTTTATGTGCGATTGTTTAATGTCACCCAATACCTATTTTTTACCATTCAAAGAAAGACACATTTGACTTTGTTAACATTAATGTGATCCACATATCTATCTGTACTGGTTTTAACATCACTCTGTTTGGCTATACATGTTGTAAACATTTCGGCAAATAAAGTTTATGTGTTATTTTATGTAATACACATATTAACAAACTTATTGCACAAAACTGTGTTAATCTGTTTAAACGTATTACCATAGTCACCTCAATTGGTTGTATAATCTCTGTCTTCGTTTGTGTTTACTTCAAATACACATACATTCACGAGTGAAATGGAGTAATTCGGCTATTGTTGCCATTTGTCGGATCAAGATTCGACTTCCGGTTTATCATACAGCTCTTGTGCCAACGTATTCAAAGTCTTATGTTGATGACTTTCACACATACCTGACATAACATACCGTTGATCTCTATATACCTGGCCATATAGGACTCAATTGGTGACACGGACTTCTTTCGTTTTTGTAACATGTCATGTAAATCAGGACGAACAACACAACGACACAACAACAATGAACACAAGTTGAAAACAGAACAAAGAACAATTCTAGCGAAAAACATTTTTATTTCTTTTTGGCACAAATTGCGACTGAATCTTGAGTCAAATCTAGTAGGCACTTCATATTTTATTATGTGATACTGCAACAACGAGTTTTGGGAGTGTTTTTCTTGGAGTCATTTGAGTCATGATTTAGGCAAACACCTTTGTGCCTGTCTTCAGCTTAATGGTGTAATAAAGTGGTTTAGCTGCAACATAACGGTTATTACCTCTATTATCGCCGACTAGACAAGGTTATCATGTAAGAACTCTAGGTTACTCCACTTTAAACATGCATAAAATCCCTGCTGGCGTGTGCAAGAGATGGTTGTAGATGCAGAAGAACACTCGTAAAGAGGATGCCCTCGAGTGAAACACTGTCTCGAGTAAACCGATGTTTCGAATAAAACGGTAATTTGGAGTTTTGTCTTTTTTTCCCTGCAGTTTTTATGTGTTTTCGTTTATTTTTGAAGACATTTCAGACAAGTGGATAGTCATTAATGCACAACATAACGAGGTGACGCGAGATCTATGTCACATTTAAGTTTGTTTACAGAAACGGCACACATCTAACGTATATACGTACTATAAAGTCAAAACTCTTGTTTCCCAAATCTTTTATAACTTTACTGGACAAGTTCACATTTTGAGTCTTAGTCTTGAAATGTTACCTATGAAAGGTCTTACTACTAAAGTTATTCGATAAAAATACATAAATCAAATCAAGTAGATATCTGTTGGCCTCTCACATGTTTCTTTTATAGCTGGACATATTTATCTTTGCTAGGATTTCATCACCTCTAAATTCCCCCATAACATTATCTTTTCATCGGCTACTATATTAAGGGTTTGTTTGTATACGCGTAACTCCAAAGAATTCAATGCCAGGTGCGTTCAGGATTTATGGCCAATATCCCAAGGTTGCAGAGAGCGTTTTGAAATTCCAAGAATAATAAACTTCTGATAACAGGTGTGTATTACCCATGTACAGATACTGTATTGAACCTTTTGTGGGCAGACTATCAGGTGGAATTTCTTTTGATATTTTTTTTTCACACATCTTTTCGTCATGCTTTTTATACGCACTTGTGAGGTCATTTTTATATTTTTTATATTTGTTTTGGCTTCTTAAACGTTGACCTACTTGTAATACCTGTATCTAATTTTGTTCAACAACCTGTAGTAAGGGCATACGAAAATAAATACAAATCAAAGAAATCAAAGAGGTATACCGTCAGGTTTCTTCTACGCACCGTGGCTTATCAGTCGTAATGCCGAATAATAAATATGAGCGAATTTGTACTCCTAGATTTTGCCTAGTAACAAATAGCCGCGTTATTTGAAGAATGCGCAGAATCTTTATACTACCCAATAAACCTTCCAAAAATAATTTATTCCCCGATTGCCACATTGATTAACACATCAACAAGTGTGGGAAAGAACTGATAAAAGGCGGCATGATTGCTTCTGATTGGAATTTAGAGACTTAATAGTGCATGTAAACAGTATTTACGGTGTTGAACATATTTAACACTAGGCAATTGCAGTTTGTAAGTGTAATAGTATATTTTTAAAATTTGATCTATACACAGTTGGTGCCAAAGGCACACGAACCAGGACATTATGGAATCAGCTTTAGTTTATTTTCAGTACCGGGTCTAGTAAGCGAACTTAATGTGTGTGCTTTTTATTATAGATTTTTTATGTTTGACTATTTCTGTTTTGTTACCACTTATATTGGACGTCTTCTTCTACATGTATACCTCACTGGGCAACATAAACCAGTGGCATTGATTGGGAAATCCTTTTAGTATCAATGCAAATCAAGTTTGACACAACTAAACAAACCAAAACTTCGTTGTTGCATATCTTGTCACATCTAAACATTGCATTAAACAGATTCCAACATTGGCCCTGGGAATAAATAAAACATGATGGAATATTATGTGTAACGGTTGCCAGGCAAATTGTTTAAAGGCACAAACGGTAATTCTAATAAATATGACATTGGCTCATTGAACAAATATGTCTTATATAAATATATTGTCCTTTTTTAGTTTTTGTTAAATTAAATTGTAGGAAAACTATACGAGCTTTGTTTGTAAATAAGAAGTTTACTCATGTATCTTTGATATATGTTACGATATGTTTGAATGTTACATACTTTTATCATAAAATACAACAATAATTATTTAAGAATAAATTACACAAGTACCAAACTTTGTATAAAAAAGATGAGATTTTGCTGGAACCTGTCTTAAAAGCACTAATCTTTTCTAATCTCTACTTAACCACCACAACACATAGCTAAAATCTCCATATATCTATGGCTCTTAAACACTACGGACATGAACACAGTTTTGTTTAGCGTCCTTGTTTTTTCAAAAGACGAGAGTGATGCGAAAAACACAAAAAATAATGTTACCAGTAGACAGACCGAGTCTCATAATGGGCATACTTCTAGAACTCATGCATTCTTTCCATGGTTGCACGTAACACTCGTGGAACACAAAAGCATGGGGTGCATACCTTTACAAATACCACACCGCATTTGTGTCAAATCTTCTGCGCAGAAAATACACAAGGTTTAACTTAACTAAGCACAAACTGAGCAACGAGGCACCTGCAGTTAGTTAGACACAGCGTTTATAGTCTGTTTAAAAATAGCCACCATGTAATTGGCAATGCGTTTAGATTAAACAATTGTATTTAAACTGCAAGTGGTAGTTGGTAGCTTTTGTTTGCAACGACATTTGATGGCACTGTTGGGTGTAACATTTCTCAGAAAGATAATCCAGTTTCGTGAGCTACGAATATTGTTGGAATTAGGCTTCATGACATTGAATTAGGGTATGCATTCGCGAAGAAGGAAAAGCAGACTTTTAAGACTGTCAAAATAATATAGAATGCAGACTCAAACAATCATTTTTCCTAAAAGTGCGTAGACATCTTTTTTGAGCAACGATGTCATAACTACTACTACTAAAAAGGTCCGACAAACCGACTCTGCATTCCATGATTTGCACACATAATATACGTAAAACAATAACCAACAGAGATTTGGGAGTTGCGATTGTAGCCAACCAACTTTCCACGTTGTGCTTTAACCTGGAACACAGTTAATTTAGCACCCGATTCTTCTACCAATCATTGTACCGTGCGCCCACATTTGACTATACTCCTCACTCTCTATGTGCCTTCGAAAAAAAGCCATTTGATTTATTTAACCAATGAGACTCGGTGTCCACCTTTCTTGATGAGTTGGTCCAATAAGAGAATGCTTTAAAACATCAAATTGGTACAATAAACTGCCTTATAAAACATGTAAAAATCATATATCAATACCATAAAAAACACTTGGCAAATGATGAAAAGAATATGACATAAATATGATGATTATACAAGTCTTACGAACAAATAATCACACTTAAAATTTGACGTTAAAATTATTGAAAAAAGGAACAGTCACACACAAAAAACAATAAAAAGTAAACAATAAATGGAACGACGCATGCGCGAGTTTCAAGTCTAAACATTTTTCTGTATAATGGCGTTACCATGGTTACTTTACACAGACTACGTTGTGAAAACGTTTCTAGTCTTGTTTCATTATTTTTTTATAAAAGTAAACACTTTATAGAACATGAAACCCGGCACATTTGATATCAATTGCAACACACAAACATCTGCTTCTATATATTCACACCGCAAAATAAAAATGGTTAAACTCACATTTAAAACGGCCACTTTATCAAATGAATTCTTAATGGTTAGTTTGAAGGTGAAATTATAAATAATTTTGTTAAATGAAATCCGACTTTTAAACGACGATAACATCTGACTTTCAAACGACGATTTTACGAGAATTGGTTTTTGTTTCCTAATTTTTGAAGTTGGCATTTTTATCTTTTACATGTAAATATGTCTGCTGACGAATTTATTTTGTCAAACGACGTAAATTTATTGCCAACGCGTGGACTAGAAAGTTTATATATGTTGAATTTTCAGTGTAAGAATTGTTTCCCGTTTGGGATGTTTTAGTTCAACACCAACATGTTAGCTGATTTTAACATTTTCCAACTTCGAAAAAGGCAGACAAAAACCCATTCTATACAAAAATTGTTCACTTGTTGAACATGTACAAGCATGACTTTGAGATCTCTGACTTATAAATATTGTTATAAATAATGTAAAAAAGAACTGCTTTTTCAATAAATAGGCACATAAATAGTTTATCAATAAATAAGAAAAATAAATTAAAAAAGGTAATACACTACACACAAGGTATATAAATATGCAACACGTATTTACAATATATACAGGGAATTATTCCGAATAAATAAAATCAAAATTATTTGCATAGATTAACAATTTATCTGCATAGCTCCTTATAAAATATGTTTAGAAAAGTTGATGGAACATTCCAAAATATATTACATTTGTTATGTAACACATTGATTTACTGTACTACTACACACATACTAATACATAATCCGTTTGTCCTTTCAGTTTATTCCTAGCAACTTTCAGTTCAGTAAAAAAGCAAGATATTGATAAAACAATAGTTTAAGAGGGCTACATTTATTTGTATGAACATAAACTTACTTAATAGTTGCGGATGAATTTGTTGACAATAATTGTAGAAAAACTGCGGCAGGAAGATGAGATTAATTCCAAAAATAAATTAAGAAGTACACACAAAAAGGAGAAAAAAATGTTGTAAACACCAAAAGCAAGTTTTATGTAAACTCATACAATATTCAATAGCATCAGTATTTGCAGATATCTAACATTTACTTTTGAGATTGAAGAAACTTTCAAATGAATCCTACCGGAACAGAACTCTACAACACATTTACAGCCTTGCTAATGGTTTAACTTAATTTGGGAAACACTTAAATAATTTTCTAAACAATATGTCATTTAAAAAAGAATGACGTCAATGGAACACCAAACATTAAACTGGGAAAAGGAAATGTAAAAAATGCAAATTTCATGCGAGTCAAAATCTCTTGTAAAATATTTTTTGGACTAATATATTTCTTGGGTTCCGGTAAATATCGGAACCCGAGTCAAGGCCAGTCGAACACATTTATGAGCGAGTTGGTTGGGTTTTTAATGAACACAGGAACATAGATGAGCATGATGATTTGATTTGATCCCACATAAATTGTAGCACTTGTTTCTGGAATAACCGCTTAAGACTTCTGATCAAAGCGCACGTAGTTCTGAATTGAATGTAAAAGCATAGAAAAAAAACTGATCTCAGCACGAGTATAAGATAGATATATGAGTATCAACATTGACAGTTCATCTACGTCCATCCCGAAATTAAATTAATATGAAAAATGGTAATAATAATAGACGAGAACCGGTGTTTTAATGTAATGATATGACCGTAGAAAACATGGCGACGACAAAAGTGGAGAATGATGTTAATGAGATTGATGCCGAACATAATGATACACAAGTCTGAGCAGCTATGTTTCAAAAAGGCACACAGTCACAACAAAAGGACAAAACAGAGCTGGAAAAAAATATGACCGATGAAAGCGATGCTGTTGAGTATGGCACTATGGATGAACATACCAAAACAATGTAGGATATATGAAATTATAGTGAATAAAAAAAAGAAGAAGAATTTAGTTACTTCGGGATGGATGGACAATATTACATTAACGTCTCACTGTGTGTATGTATTTGAACAGTTTGAACATTATTACAAGTCACATGTCAACTTGCATAGGATTTAGAATATCACCCAAAACGAGTACAAACAAATCTAGGTTTGACTAGCTGTTGTAAAGCCAATAGCATTCACCATTGGTTATTGGAGCGTAGTAGATTTTGCTGTTGATTTCGGTTCTTGTCCTCTGATCTTTCCACTGAAATTTAGCGTTTTGTTGTTTTTGTAACTGTGTCGAAGGTTGTTTGTCTGTCAAAATTTACGTTTGGTTGAGTTGAAACACACATTAACTGTCAATGTTTTACTTCGGTATGCTTGCATCAGTTTGAAATGAGATTGATGAAATATGGCGTCGTTGTTGCGTTTAGTGCCTACTAAATTTTTGTCCTCTCATGCAAGACGATTCCTCGTGCTTGTAGAGATAACTTTTCAGAGCAAAGGCCTTTCCACAGCGACCACAAGCGAATGGTTTCTCGGCTGAATGTGTTTGAATATGTGCCCTAAGGTTAGACTTGTCAGCGAATGACTTAGCACATTGTGGACAAGAGAACGGTTTTTCGCCAGTATGCGTGCGAATATGACCTTGCAGAAGCCATGGTCGACTGAATCTCTTACCGCAGAACTTACACTCGCACCCTTGGTTGTGGGTACGTACGTGCATGCTATATGCGGGCATGGACACGTACGTCTTGTCACAATGGGGGCATTTGCGGGCTTTCTTGTCCGTTGTCGTTCTGTGAGTTTGTCGATGGCGGGCGAGGTTGCTGGATGTACTGTAGTGTTTGCCACATTCGATGCACACGTGACTCTCTCCTGAGCATTCATTGGCTGGAAGTTGAATAGGTTGATTGATGACCGGATGATGGATGGGCGTGTAAAGTTGACCCATACGTGGATACTCTGAGCCGAATTTGTAAAACTGTTGGTCGTATGCAATGTTAAGATTGTCTTTGTATGAGGGCGATGCTTGATTTGTTGTCATCAAGTCGTATAAATATGAGAGATGTGGCTGTCGGCAACTAAGGCCAAACTCGATCGTCGGCGATGACCTACTTTCGGTAGTGTAGGAAAATCCGCCATCGCTTTCATCTGATGAAGTAGACGATGACGGCGATGATGACGTGGATGACGTAGGACTTGCAGCAGGTGATAAATTAAGTGGCGTCTCTGCAGCATCTGAAAATAGACAAAAGCTCGATTTAATCAATGTTGTTTGGCCACCTGGTGTTAAAGATGACGGTGGTTTTTAAGCGTTGCTGTCTCCTTAACCACAAAGAAACACCACAGGAATGGGATATGTGATAATTATTAAATCTAAATTTAATTAAAGTTTATAATAATTTTAAAGTGGCGCCATATTGCTTCCGCACGAGATGAAAACGTGGTGATGTAAGTGAGTCCATATGCAATTAATTACACTTTTTTCCAAAATAAAGTTTGGCATATTTATGGTGATTGTTCTGTGCAACCTCGCGTCTTGAGCATCTTTTCGAGTGCTGCGCTGCTCCCAAAAACAAGATGTGATCACATGGTTGCACAATAAGAGCAGAAAAAGTCGCAGTGTGCAATTCTGTGAGCCGTTTTTACAACCTTGCACCACAAAAAAGCTCCCTCAGCTGCAAAGTTTAATTATAATGAAACGTATGATAAAAATGAGCTCGAGCAGCATTGTATCCATGACAACGGCAGATACGGGAGCCAATGACACTCGCGCTAATCTGGGGCACGCGCGGTTGCTGTAACGGTATCCGGTGTCGGTTGATGGGAGACACATGTGCTCGGGGTTAGGAACACATCTCGTCTGCTGCTTTGGGCAAAAACGTTTGGGGTTTTATGTTGTTTTTGTGAGTTATTCAATGAAGTGGCAAGCCGTTATGAAAAGTGTATCTATATCTACAATAAGAAGGAGTAAGGGTCTGCGGTTTAATAGGGCCATAAAAACGCATGTTGCCGGTAGCGTACGGCGTGTATATATGATAAAACCCTTGTTTTTATGTTGATTATTTAGTTTTTATAAAATGAATAAAATAGTCCTACTGTCTTGAGCATCAAGGCTCATTTATACTTCATGGCAACTAAATGCACGTCTAAACCCCAAAAGACAAACACAAACTCGCACGTATTTCATTCAGTTAAATATACAAATAAACTACAACTACGCTCACCATTCTTGGACTATTTAATCAGAATAAGAAGATATTGCTAGTATTGTTGTGCACTGGTAAATGTCCGTTATGCTTACCAATACAATATAATACGTTACGTCTGAAACAAAGGCCATTTTCAGTTTGTTAGCAAATATTGTTCGTCTCGTTTTGTTGGATAATTATTTTCGTACATTACACAATATTTAAAATCAAATCAAGGCACACTAGTGTACTTCGTATACATATCTTATTCCAAAAGAAATGAGGCAGACACCAGACCAGTTGGTATACACACTCACCCAAGCTTTAACCATAACATGGTTTGACCCCTTTGAACCTTTCTTTCTTCCAGGAGGCGCCATGATCTGACATTTTCATGACATCCTAAACCCACGTGTAAGTAATATCCAACCCACGCACAGATTGAAGAGACAAAGTTCTCATATTTTTTCTAAGAACACCTGCAAAAATCATCATGACCAGGGAAGACCAGCGCCGAGAAGACTCTAGATCCAAGCCCAACGTTCTACATTTTTTTCGTGAACTGATAAGAAATCAAGTAATGGTTGGATTATTATGGTGTCACATGTACGCCACACTCACGAAACATTTAAAAAAAAGTTTAGCACTTAGATGGAATTACAAAGGCCTTAAGATCACTGGAATTGGTTTTTTCTCTGGAAGACAAATATGACTTAACTTGTCAAACCGAAAGCTAAGCTCAAAAAGTAATTCTGTTATAGATCCTTTTTTGACATAACTATCCAGTTACCCATGTTTAGGGATTCATTTAAGTATTCTTTTAACTTAACCAAACGCTACTTTTGATTGAATAGTTTGTGGTAATATATCAATCTCCTACGCAGTGATCTCCCTTGACAAGCAGAATAGATATTCGACAACGTCTCACGGTTTTACAAGATTCTTGTAAAACGCACTTATCTTTTAGATTTTGCTTTTTAGAGGCTATGTTTTAGTAAGTTATTACTATTTGAGATGAAAATACTGTTTAAAATCAGTAATACATATAAGGACTATATTGTTGTGTACCTAAGTAAGTTGGTATATATATTCATCCGATAGAATGGAAACATTGATCGGAATTTTTAAAGATTATGACAAGAACATTGTGTTTAGGGACTGCCAAATGCATTTTTTGAACATTTATTTGGGAAGAAAAAAGATCCTTTTGATTTTCTTGCGTCATTTTGTTGATCTGCCTGCAACTATCAGCCGTTATTGGACTACTTTTGAGACATTAGCAAAGATTGAGAGAGACTGCAAAGAACGACAACTCAACTCTGCATGGGAGATTGGTAATTATAGTATTATCTAATCATTATTTTCGTCCATTCCGTTTGAACCGTTTGATTTTCGCTCTTTTCTATCAATTTGTTCGTCTTGACCTGCTGTTATTCCTGTCTAAGACTCACTGCATTTCTACGCCTATCTTGAATAGTCAAACAATAAATCAGTCATCTATTACGCAAACATAACGAATTTTCATAATCAGTTCCCATTAGTCGGACAGTTGTTTCATTACATGGGCCATAACTACAAATCTACAGTTACCGCCATGACCCCGTCTTTCACCCTCTAATGACAGATCCTTTATCCAAGTAATTAACCCCACGTGTTGCTAAGTTGTAAGGGTCCTGATAAGATTATTGTTTACATCGGCACTTTTTGATTGATTTATTATGACCAATTATCGTCTGCGTTTGAAGTATCACGAGACAAGACGAGATGTGAACAGAAGTCACTGCAAGCGTCTAAATGACGACGATCAGAGAGATCAAATCGACTGCGCACGAGACGTTTGATATTAGCAAGGTGTCTTTTTCGGCAGCTTTGATGAAAGTCCCATTAATCTTGATAGAAGAGCAGACGGCTTAAATAGTGCCGAGAAATTAAACAAACCAAAAGAACATGAAAGCCAGATCTCAGAAATGAGCTAAGAAATTAAGACGCCTGGTTGATAACAGTAAACGAAGGATAAATGTATTCTTAAGAGGTTGATGCATTTGAATAGAAGCACGTGGTGTATAACATGTGATTGTAACTCTCATGTATAACCAACAGAGATAGAGACTTTCTTCTAAACAACGTGATGTTTTTCCTTTAACTTTTATAGATACACGGACTACATTTTCGCCACTTTGTCTTTCTCCATTTTCACATTTTATAGACGCTCACTGTTTCAGCCACCTTGACCACAAAGACCACTAGCTGTTCCATTATTCCTTACACAAGGCTTATCAGTTCTAGTGTATAAACAAATAATAGATATATCGAATCCATCTAATAACCCTTATTGTTTGATAACCATCTACGATATATTAAAGGGATGGCGTACATAATCTGATTGAGACTCGATACTTGTTTACACAGGCAATACATCTAATTATAAGTAATTATTACACTTACTGTTTAGTAACTGTTTATTTACTTTCAATGATAACTTAGCTCCAGTAATAGACATATAACGAGCACTCTAAGAGTTAATTGGGAATTAATGACCCGAGCTTTATACGAAATTGAAAGTCTTGCCTAGAATTTCTCCATCATGTTTATGCAAAACTGAATATTTTCAATGACCAGTCAGACAAGGTTAAACGAGATGTATATCGTCTTGTCATCTTGTTTTCGGTTTCTTTCGGTTTCTTTCGGTTACTCTTGTTTTTTTTTCAATATCAATGTCAATGTCAGCCATCAATACCATTTAATTTTCCTTCCTTCGAGATAGTTCACCTGTTTTTTTTTTCTTTTCCAAGTTTTGTTCTTTCCTGCGCCGAGTTCAGATTCTTCTGTTTCCTAAATATTTTCATTCTTCTCGTTTTCTTTTCTCAAACCTCTTCCTTTGTGTTCCGTCCTCTCTCGCTTTATTAATTCTTACAACATCGGAAATATCACATAAAGTATATTCTAGACATTACTTAGAGTAAAATGTTTACACAATCTTCGCCATGTACTCTGTTAAGGGGTTATCATTTAAACAGTTTTACTCCTATTTACTCAGAACTTTCATTCAAACAATGGAGCTAGGTAGATGCGTGTAGACTCTTTCTTGCAGTTTTTTGCTTGGTAGCTCACAGAAAAAAACACGAAAAAAGTAAGAGCAAAAGAAAGTTCCATCTATTTTGTTGAATACTAGAGTCTAGGTTCCCTTTTTGCCTCGGTTACGGCGTTTTTGGTTTTTGCGTCTTGAGTCTTTGAGTTACCAGACAGAAACGAATTGAGCACGCGAGTTTGAATTATGTGGAACGCTGAGTGAAAAAAACCTCCATGCTGAAGAGTTCTTGTGGTTGAATGCGTTTTTTACAATTTCAAGTCGTAAAAAAATGTGTTTTCAACAGTCTAAACATTTTACTGTAAAAAAACAACCGTGGTGACTGCTAAACACTGTTTTAGACGTTTATGAAAGTCTGGGATTATCATGTGGTTTTTAGCACAGTTGGTTTTTCAAGAAGTAGTTAACGCGAATGAATGAAAACCACTTCTAAACCAAACTCAATAAAACACAAGCAAACAGACACACATTTTTGACACGAGAACAATAATGACAAAAAGAAGTAAAACTCCGAGTATATGAAAGGGCCCGTACAATCTGTTTTAGTGACTAAGCATTATTACGGAATGGACGAAAAGCATTGACCGATTTCTAAGTAAGTAAGTTAGTGTAAAGGGAATAGCTAACATATACAACAACCATTTTTTTCTTCAACATCATACACACGCGTACGACAAAGATGAATTTATGACTTGTATTTAAAAAAAGAAGATATAAGTAGACTTTCCAGTTCAAGAAGGTGTTCTGTCTTTGTACAGCAAAACATGAACTCATACCGGACGAGAATCACGATGTCCAATAAAAGATGTCACACTAGCCGTAGCCTGGCAGACCATTCGACTAAACTCCTAAATCATAGATAAAACTTAATGATCCGAGAAAAAAAACTGAGCAAAAGGCCATTTAGATAATCTCTTAAACGACTTTGTCAGGTTACACGTTCTCCTTTCAATTTAACTTTTCCTCTACGTATATCATTTTCATTTAATTTTTTCAGAGGGATTACTTTTTATTACAAAGTGTCATGAGGTTATCAGTGAACGAACTATTTACAACGCGAATGAGTTTAAAAAGATTGTGTTAGAAATTTGATAAACAGGGTGTGGGTACCGATAAAGCAAAGAAAAACAACGCGAAATAGATGTTGAAAATAATGAAGAAGAAAAATAAGCTGGAAACCTCACACAGATCTGCGGATTGAGCAAATCTACGGAGTAAAGATAAAGGTAAAAGTGTCCTGGGAGAATTGATATAAACATGTTTGAAGGAGAATACTGTCAGTGAAAATGTTAAAGTCGTAAAAAGTCGTAAACTGTTGGAAAGTTAGGAAAGGTTAATGATTACACAGAAGACACGTAAACATAAAATCGACATTCATTATTCAGATCTTTCAGTGTATTCATTTCTTCTAATTCAAATATGTTTGGCTTGAAGAATGCAGCGTTTTAGCTTTACACTTATATAGAATAGTAGAATGAAAATACATACGTTTGTATATAGTTTAAGAAATGTACAAACTAAGTATACATATTGCGTTTTGTCAGTCTTTTGGAATGTAAATGGTTATACGTACCCCAGACTTTTTAGGATTCTTGTTCGTCTTAACAGACATAGAAAGTTGCGAACTAACCATACTGTACCGTCTGAGTACAAACGCTTATAAGTCAATCCGAGTTATTTCTGTTTACGTTCCTACATATATTAGCTTGTATACACATATCTAAAGTTTGGAAACAATAGATGGTTAATTAATCTCACAAAACCGCTTCCATTTTCCGGTGGCATTGTCTTTTTAACATTGTCATACGAGCGTGGACTCCTAAGAGACGCAATAAACTTTCTTTGATAACACAGCCTAAATGGGCTTATCAGTGATACATGGATTCATATTTACATGAACATGGCTCTTCTCGTAATAACTAAAGACACCGGCGCATGTAAGGCAGATAAAAGGACATGTGCAAAGTTTGACAGCACGAGATAAACGTGCCACCCCGTGCAAATTGTCAAGAGACATGAACAGAGGGACTTCTATCTTAGCTCTACCTTTGCAATTGATAAACGAAAGAGAAAACAGGGAGTTAGAAAATGAATGAAAAACAGTTGGCAGGGTTGCATATTTTCGGGTGTTGTCTTTAGTTTATATTTCTTGTCCTGAAATGAATGTTTAAGAAGAAGCAACGGTTCCATGTTCAAGGAGAATCGTTAACTGAATGTCTTTGTGAGATATATAGATACATGAAAACAGGAGTATTTTAATTCATAATCGGGTTCCGAAGAAGGTTTACCTTAAGAGTAAGTTTATGTATAAAATGTTTATATTTTACACGACACAACTTGTTAATGAGTTTGTAGCGTGTCACTTTACGGCTAATCATTTTTAGAAAGTTTCAGTAAATTAAACCGACCATTTTTAACAGTGAATAGAGGATGCACAATATTCACAGCTAGTTTGGTTAGAACATAGTATAATGTATTTGCAGAAACGATCCAAGATTCTCGTAGTCTAGAACTTTACAAAAACTTAGTGAAATAGTGTATATGTATTATATATTGATATAATTGTATTTGTGTATACAGGAGGTAGACCATTTTTAACATTTAAATGATATATGTCTTTATACCTAAGTCATATGTGCTAGTAGTTTGTATTACCTTGATGCAGGAACGTATTTGTTATTTCTATTGAAATGTTTTGTACACACTTTCCTTACATCATAGTTAAAAGATTGTTAATGTTTGCTTGTAGATGATTTCTTCACCAGACGTGTTTTAGTCCCCCTTTCCAACAAGTTATATGTTTCAACTCCCATATCTTTGAAGGGCTTTTAAAACAGCATGTGTCGATTCGAAAATCTCGTTTTGTGTCAAATAAAACGTATCCACCTTTTCCTGACGCTAGTGACAGTGGCTTAGGTTTAAATGATAAAACATACATAAAACATTCATAAAACTGAAAGCTGATTTTCACTACAAGATTAGATTAGAACCTTTGATTGTAAACACAGAGTTGTGAAAAGCTTTCCATCTTACAGTTTAACACGGTATCTGTAAATCTCAAGTTTAAATTAGAACTTTCCTGTTGCCATTTCTCCATTACGTCACATTGACAAAACTTCAAAGTGGAGTTTTTAAAAGTTAAAAGTGCAGTTTGTGTTATTGTCATTTCTTCATTGCATTACACATGGATCTTCCGTTAGAGTCTACTGAACAAAAAAAGCTTTGAGCAATGTTCACATAGATGTCTTTTGTCGAAATACGCTATATTTATACTTTTTAGATAATATTCGCAAATTTTTAAACAAAGAAATCCGAAACATGTTGTGAATTGGTGGTTGAGTATGAAGGGACCGTAACAGAAAGAGACAACTTGTTTGGTATTACCGAATTTAAGTTTAACGCGTTTTAAAACGAATACCACTCATGCTTCGAAAGTTGATCATGCATGTATTTGATTTCTAGTGCTGTCTGACCCAGGTGAAATTTAATATGATAGACACACACCAAGAACACTTTGACCATGCGTATTTTATTGGTGGGTAACTAGCATACATTTTTATTGCGTATCATCATTGTATTGTTGTTTGTCGTTTCGGTAAAAAAGAGAGCATGCATACCTAATTATGATTACTATAAGTTGATTAATGATTATTACAAACCAGGTTTTTTAATAAGATATATATACCTAGTATATTAAACCGTTGCTTTTATTAATGATATCACAAACTATTGGTATTATTAATGATATTATAAACCAATGATAGTAGAGACCCTAACAGACATCTAGTCATCTTGCAAACTGACGCTTATTTTGTCATTAATTTAATGGTTACCTTCGTCGTCTGTATAATCCGTGTATTTACTGTAATCTGTTGACGTCAGAGCTGCACTGTCGTCTGCTGCCTTGTAATGTGAAAGTCCATCATCTACCGCATATTTATGTCGTCTGTCCAGCTGTTCCAGAAGCTTTTGTTGCTTAAACGTCTCCTTGATCTGCTCCCAGATTTTGTATCTTTTGTTCGTCAGTAAGAACGCTTTCGGCATCTTTGTTGATTTGTTTTTTGTTTGTTTATTTATTTGTTAAATGTTCCTTGTTCCACAAATAGTATATATATCACACTAGGTTTTGTCTCTTCTTGCACTAAATAATAATCTTTGGATAAGAATTTGTTTGCACTGTTTCATTAACTAGTAACAAAGTGTCCATGTGTTCACCAATCTGTTAAGTTACTTATAACTAAAGTTCCTTTGTAAGTTAATCACAAAGTGTTCCCTAACAATGAATCCATTTCACAAAGTGTTTCCTCGTCAGCTGCTCCCTAAACTCTCGTCTGCTTTCTCTCCAAGTGCCGTCTGCTTCGCTCCTGAGTTACCTATATTATCACATGTTGCTCCCTATCAAAGTTAGCTCACCAATGACACTGAGGCATCGGTTGCCATTAGTTACGGGTCTTGCTGCTCTAGTCTGGGTACCTAACAATATCGCTAACAAGTGTCCAAACACTCTACCAAACACTGAACCAGTCTAGCTGAGAGCACGCGGCGTTCTGACTGGTTGTTTGTTTATATAGAACACGTGCGCGTCTCACGAGGGGGAGGGGAGTCAAAGATACGTTGCGCCGTCTCAAATATCCTTTATTACACAGATTTCGGGTTTAGTGCTTAAAGAACAAAGCTAAATTATTTATTTCTGGTTTTGCTCCAGGATCTTGTAAAAATATAGGAGTCAGCATTTTACAAAGGGATCATGACTTTGAAGTGTGAACTGTCAAAGGGCTGCAGAAACATAGCACGCGAGCAAATTGTCTTCAGAATCGTTAGTAATAAGTGGTATACATTTTTCGGGTTTGAGGTGAAAATAAACGTGCGCAGTATTGTCGTCTTTGAGCCCTTACAAGTTCACCAAGGAAACCCGCATCAAAAACGAATGGGACCTTTAGAACCTCAACAGTTTTCAGTTCGTTTGTGAAAGTCTGGTTAACAAGAAGGGGAATCAAAAAACGAGAGAACAGACAAAACACAGAGTCAGGAAGAAATAAGTTAAACTTTTTTTGAAGTTTCAAGTTTAAATATACGACTCAAATCTGGCAATAATTACATCACCGTTATTAGCGTGTTAACTCCATAAAACAGTCGTGAATCTTAACATGCATGTAATTACCCGAATCTTCTTTAACAAACCATGGGAAAATAGTAGGAATCCACGCGCTTGGCACAAGACCATCTATGACGTCACCGGTCACGTGATTAAAGCATTGCGCCTGAGAGCGTTGGCAACAGCAGAAGGTAATATTTATCGCTTGCTTACTCGCGGTTATGAATGAAAGTATAGTAGGGTGTTGTTTTTTTCGTTTGCAGGAGGAATGATTTGTACAATATGGTTGCCAGACACTCTTTAGTTTGTAGCAAAAGGGTTTCCCAGGTCTAAATGTATACAGGAAATTCGTTTAAGTGGTTTTTGGCGATTTTCTTGACGGAAATCTTTGAGTGGAGGTCCGGAAATTAACACAACTTATCACTTGTCATTTGAGATATTTGGGGCTTGCTACCATCTGTTAACTGTTTTCTTTATGAATGAAAATTCCACGAAAGTTACGCCGTTTAATGACTTCCGATATACTTTCGCGAAATGGTGCAATCCAATTTAAATAACAGTTAATTTGCAAATTCAAGTGGGTATTATATAGGGCACCACTTTGAGCTTTGACTGGGTTGGTTTTCTACACATTCGAGACAAAATACAGTGTGTTTCCCACATGTTCGACAGGAACACCTATAACATTAATATAAACATGTAAACAAATGTAATGCTGAGAAAAATATTGTGAAAACCCCAATCGATCTGCATCTACATGATTTAGAAACTTAATTTGGCTGTGATGTTACCACAAGAGCTGCTGAACACGCTTCGAATTGTTAAAGAAATTGTTAGTTTAGAAATCCAAGTGAAAATACGTTCTTCGATACGGTTTTAGGAAACGATAGTTTATTAATTTAATATAATTATCTTGATCAACATGTATGATTTCTGAGGCCTTGATTCGTCATGGATATAAATCAAACCCTTATCAGTCTATATAATCTATACTGTAAGTTTTGCCAAGAAACTATAAGTCATCGCATGAAATCATTTCTTTTTTAGTAACAACTACTTGCAGGAAGTGAGGTCATTCTGAAGTGACTGATTTGTATACAATAGCAATAACCAACCTAGAAAAGCAACATAACAAGGCCATCGAATATATCACTTAAAGATAGCATACGTTTGCCAGATGATAGTAGACTGTATATACTAACCCAACCATTTGTTTGCAGATAGTGTACGTTACCTTGTATCACTTATCTCATTTACTAACTTCTCGACTGCTGTTACGTCATTACTAATAACCGGATGATGCTTACAGGTTTTTGACTTGTATAACTGGACTGGAATACGAAACAATACACAACATAGTCTGTAGAGTCATGGAGAATTACTATTTTGCTACTTTGACATTTGGCAATGGGCCACCACAAAGCACAGGTGTCGAAGTTGGGGAACAAACAGCTTTAGATGATGAGTTTGATAACACGTTACGCCATGTGGAATCATTAGACTGAACCTGCTAAATAGATGACAAGTATCTCCCTTTAGTTTCCGTTGTCTGTTTGACTGAGTGTATTCGTAGTACGATTTGCTATGAGTTTCCTTACCTTCAAGCCGACCGCCAAGAATTCTAGTGATTCTAGGGAAAGCAGACAATGGACACTTTCTGTCATACTAAGTTTTTTGATGCGCTTCCTTCCCGTCAGGAACAATAACATCAACATGAAAGCGATAGAGATGGAGCTGATCGTTGAAGTAGATATGAGAGCTCCACGAGGCGGTTATTGTCAGTCTCCATTGTTCTTGTCTGCATGTCAACATCTCCCTGATAAAGTTGACCCACCCCGGTGTACCGCGTCCTCTTACATGTACCAAAGCTTCACGTTACAAGATGGCTATCGACCCAACAAAAAAACCTTTGTCTCATGTACTGTCATAGAGCGGACAAAACTCAAACACAACTGTACAAACGGGACAGTTCTTGCCTGGTGTATTGTCAAAGAACGGAATCATCAAACATACATATAACCTGATGGTTAGATCATCGTGATTTGAACGACACATATGAAGAAATTCATGGAAAGTATGTGTATACCCTGCTCTAGCCCCTTTTTGTTTCACACAGACAACTCCGATCAGCATAAACACTCTTAAACAAGGGTCTGTGTTTCGGGACCGTAGCGAAGTAGGTATGTGTGTTTGTTCGTGTCGGCTTTTATGTGGACTCAACATAAAGAAGTGAGTACGCATGTCCATGCAATAGGTTCAGCAACATTTACTATTCAATATTAAATAACACGGTTGGTTCTCATCTCTTTTGATTTTGCTCTTTTTCATACCTAACTATTTTAAACTGAAAACAACAATTTCGCCACTTTTCAACTATTCATCAGTGATCCTCAGCGATAGTGGAAATTGTTTCACTTGTATCGGTCATTCATCAAACCCTTCAATTTTCACCATCGCGGTGCATCCAGCCACAGTGGGCTTATCAGCTGCAGGTTTATCAGATGGCGCCTGGCACGACCACTGTGAAGTGATTTACGGTAATTTATAATTAATTTTCCTCGCATGCAGCTCGACATGGGGGCCCTGCTAACTGGCCACGACTTCCTGAGGTAGTCTGTAGATAAACGCACCATGCCACTTGGAATGTAAATAACAAGGATTGATATGTTTTTCAATATAATTTTCATATCTATATATTAAAGAAATTAATTGTGTTTTTTTCTTCTCTTTTTCCATTGCATTCTAAACGTACATATAAACAAATAAACCTGTTGAAATAGTTGAAATGTGTTAAACGAAAACCACACACGCACGCACCTGTTCTTCACTTTCGTTAGCATTACAAACACAACTTGAATACCGTTGATAGCTCAGGTTACGTTAATACTCATTAATCTGTAAAGTTTACTAAACACGTGTAATATTGATTTAAACTACCATAACAGGCCATGGAAACCTTGTTATTTTTTCACTGGAACAGAGAACTATGTTGAAAGAAAGGCTGTGTGGTGCGGTGGTAGATTCTTATTGACCCATTGAGTGCCTGTGAAAAACCTGTTAGCGATCAAATGCCAGAACAACAAACGTAAACTACCGTCTGACAGGGTCACTATCTTAAACTACTCAGCGTTCAGGGGAGGTCAGAGAGAAATATTGACTAATTGGCCAGTTTTTGATAGATTCCTCATCTAAGTCAGACGTTCGTGCCAGTAAGCGTGGCTGTCGATAACGTTTGCACATTATCGTTATCGGGGAGCAGAAAAATGGCAAAAACAGAAGACGGACCGGGCCGACAAGGTGACCAAGTCCACTGTGCCATGTACCGTATAAAATCCCAACAGGTGTTCCATATTACAGAAAACCGTTAAGAGGTGTCAAAATCCGCCATGGCAAAACTATTGACACGACCATAAAGACTCCTCGGCATCCGAAGTACACACCACAGAGCTGGCACTGGTATTCGGCGAATTTCGGATAATGTAGCCATACTTTCAAAGGCAATTAAACGCCAGTTCCCTTCACTCGACCATTGGGCAATGTAACTAATAACACGACCATGTTTCGTGTAATTTCCTGGCATGTTGGTTCTGCTAAGGGTTCCTGGGGTTCGCTTTGCATGCATTGGCCATAAACAGGCGTGGTATTCGAGTGGTGATTGTGGGGGCGTGGCGAAAGGACCGTTGGAATTACAATGAAACATATCTGACACGCGCTTTAACCTATATTGACACGTGCCTTATCCTGGAGTTGACACGTGGTTATTTGTATAATTTATGATATATGGGCGTGTGTATAACAAGTACAAGGTGTACCGTTAGAAACAAAAGAGTCCGACAGGTCATCGGTGTTGGAATTACAAGTATGAATAAAATGTACTTTAAACAAATGCTGACTATTATTATGTGAGCAGAACAAAGTAAGTTTAAATTGAAATAAACTATATATATATCACTATCGACATAAAACAAAAAGAGAACAAAATGACTTATATTCTGTATAATCGAGTATGTTAAAAAGAGAACAAAATGACGTATATTCTGTATAATCGAGTATGTTAAAAAGAGAACAAAATGACGTATATTCGGTATAATCGAGTATGTTAAAAAGAGAACAAAATGACGTATATTCTGTATAATCGAGTATGTTAAAAAGAGAACAAAATGACGTATATTCTGTATA
>ENA-OREC01000096-OREC01000096.1-marine-metagenome-genome-assembly--contig:-NODE-96-length-22409-cov-12.312825_pt1 | contig 22409 bp, 11 predicted proteins | sample MGYA00248626_ERZ508543 | MGnify/ENA primary metagenome ERZ508543 (study PRJEB26211, sample SAMN05518279) | marine metagenome | isolation source: Puget Sound, Washington, USA | host: Bankia setacea...
GGGGGGGGGGGGGGGGGGTTACAGGAGTCAAGAGTAAATTTTGCAATAGTAGTTTATGCAGATGGTACTGTAAAGGTGCATAAGATGGTGGATGATAAATGGTGACATTTGTGGAGCAAGATGGAATGTACGCAAGTTTTTCTGTTGCCTAAGAATGCATGTTTCTATGCCATCAGTTTTGTCCAGACCTTTTGCCTGCTATAGATGCTGCCATTGTTCTGTGTGGAGATATTTTCTACATGTATATACGGCCGGATAGTGGTGTGTACAAAAACAATGGGGGGAGGGTTCTTTTGCTCAACTTCATCATGACAATTAACCAGTTTGTTCTAATCATTTTCTTTTTATGCATTTTATTTTCTGATTTGTAAACATTGGCCATTTGTCTGGAAAGTTATCGTGATGAAGTATTTAAATCAGAATGTTTTGTTTTTTTGCTGCAGGAACTTGTCCAAGATTTTGTTCTAGCTGTCCAATTTCTGATCACATTCAAGTGACAGTAAATATTATGTATTAGTTTGCAAGAGATAAATTAGAGCTGTTAGACATAGTATTGGGAATTCCTTAGGTAACATACTATCAAATAAACTACTTTATAGAGACCAATTCTCACATTTCTTGTAAAAAGCAACACTACGACCTACTTTTTGACCCCGGTGTCATCGAGTTGACCAGGCTGTTAATTGACCGGGTTTTCCGATTCCTGTTGTCCATTGTAGCTGCAATAGAGACATGCTAGAGTCGAGACACCATGACAGGAGTTGTATTGGACTATCAAACTTTTCCCAGTAGCCGCGATGTCTTGGAGAAACTTGTGATGAATTTGTTGAGAACTTGGTCACCACTGCTATACTGTCTATACAATAATCAATGCTAGGGGAGATGTTGAAAGGTTAAAAGTACATGGAGTGGGGGAAAATAGAAATAACCAGTATCGCTATTATTCTGAATACTGCGTTGTAAGATTAGCACGCTTTATCCAGGGTGATGTGGCTTTTTGTATAGGGAAGTGTTGTTTACTAATTAACTTTGTGGTTTGGAGTTTTGCACATTGTTTTGTAATGGAAAAAAGGTGTAATTGCAATCTAACCTCTTTTTTTGAACGACGGTTGATGGAATTCAACATTTTATTTGTTTAAGAAAAGCATATAACAAGCATAGCAAAATGAAACCAGAAGATTTTGCCATTGAAGTAAAATGTTTATGTTTTAATTAAAGAGCATGTGAACATATAATTTTCAGATTGTGCTGATAAATTATATAAATGAAAGTAAAAAACAACAGTTTTTCTGTAGTTAGACACTCAAAACATGTTAGAGGATTATTAGAGTAAAACCTTTTTATAGATTTTTTGCAGGTAAAATACTGATAGATTATATGAAAATTCTCTGAAAGTTCAAATGTTTATGTTTCAGTTTCAGTGTTGATATACTTACGCATGCAAGTTCTTGAATAAACACCACACTCACAACAATATCAGATATGACTTAGTGTTCTCTTGGGCTAAAATGTGTTAAGACCATCACTTAACCTAATCAACAAACCTTTTACCAGTGAAGAGTAGACAAAATGTAAATCGACTATAGAAGATTTAGTTGTGTGTTTACTAGCTGACTGTGTACATGTTCTCATAGCTGTCACATTCAACATATTCCCCTATCTGATGACTAACATGTTATTATGTATACATTGGTCTTGTTTGTTTTGAAACTATGAACATCTATTTGAAGTGTTGACAGATTCTCTTGTTACATATTTAATATCTGATAGATCTGTAAACTTTCAACCTTTCATGACAACAATCAAAAATAATTAATAGAAAAATCTATGAACTGTTTATTGCGAAATTGGTTTGAATCAAAGGTTAAAATATTTAAAAATCACATTGTAAATAAAGAACCTGACTTGTGAAGTATTTCAAAATATTGGTTTGTGTCCTCTAACTTTTTTATGCTTGACAAGGCTATATCAATATGTTTTTAATAATATTATTACTGTTTCCGGTGCAATTGTGAAAGCAGGAACTTAATTGGTTTAAGTATATATTGTCCATAATATTAAAAGCAAGTTTGTGAATATATAAACAAGCATAATACGGCATGAAAAATGTCACCGTTTAACAACTACCGTATACGCCTGGGTATAAGACACACTTTTCCCCCCAATTTTTTGTCTCTTTAAGTCGAGGTGCGCCTTATACATGATATTGGAATCTTTCAAGTTTAAAAATGCATTCAAATTGAGAGAAATTGATCCCAAAGGTCGATATTTCCGACATCCTATTTATTGTTATGTAATGGCGAAATTATTACTAAGGGAAGTAACTGTTATTAGCATGTAGGTAAAATAAGCATTGTAAAAATAACGCCCCGAATATCTTTTGTAATTTTACATACAGTCCACACAGCGCGGATTTTACTTTTTCCGCATTACCAACGGGGACAAATTTTAACTTGAGCGGACAATCGCAGGGGACAGCAAGCGAACGTTCGCGGTTATCATCCGCTAAGCCCTCCGCGAGACGGACAGCAGGGGGGCAGTTGCGGTGGCAGATTATCGTAAGGTTGCATATATAAGACACACTCTTTCCTCAACTGCGTTATTTTAGCTTTTTCTCAATACTTTTTACCAACTTCGGGGGGTGTCTTATACATGCTATAAGGGCTTTTTGCCAATATTTTTGCCCAATTTCGGGGTTGCGACTTATCCACAGGCATATACGGTAGTAAAATTGTATATCAAATGTGCAAAGATAAACTGTCAGTGATAAATCCATATGAATGTTTTTTTGTTGACATTTTCTTAGAAGACAGACTGAGAGGCTTAGTCATAGGAATCATAAATTTATGTGTTCATGAAAAGGTAGACTTAATACCTCAGGTGTTGTCAAGGATACTGGGTTATTGTGATTTTCAAAATCGTTCATAGGAAATTAACAAATTAGCTAGTTCTCCATGGGGGTTCCCTATATTTACAGGACGTGTGGACTCTTCTTACCAAAAACATCTTTCAAATCATTCAGTTTCCCCTAATTTGAGAACTAATATCAAGTTTCTGCTTCCCTTTCCCTTTCCATAGTTAAAAAGAGTTTTTCTCTAAATGATAAACCAAGTCCTCTTCCCCATCTCGTGAAAGGGCTCAAGTTCTGAATTCCATACACTGTGTACAAAGTCATGTTTTTTGTGTACTCTTGCCCAGATGCACTCTAAAGAGGCTCTTGTCATGATGCTATGTTGTTGTATACCCAAGTTTAATGAGCCAGCAACATCTTGACTCAATACAAAGATGAGTCAGTGAGTCTAGCTCAACTTGAGTGTGTTTTGCGAGCCATGGCATTGCCAAAGACTCCGCGCATTTAGAGACTCAAGAGTCCTTTTCATATTTAAAAAAGTTAACAGTATCTCGCATTTCCAGCTGTTTTGAGTCACGCTTACACTTCTATAACCACAGTTTATGTATCACGGGAAAGAAAGCAATAAAGCTCTATTTTTCTTAAAGCATTTATACATATTTAGGCCCATTTTACTCCAGCCCTTAATTTTCCAGTCCCAGCCTCCCTGTCTTGTTTACAGTAGCCCTAGGGGAGAGAATTGAAAGAAAACTCTTAGACATTGTGAATTGTAAGATTTTTTAAAACAGCAAATTGATATTGTCACTTTTAGCGTGAGTCTTTGTCTTGATTCTCCCTTTGTCTGGAGAGCTCCCTTGATTTTGAACAATGACAGGACGTTGTTTAAAAGGCATGACGGCCATATGGCAATGTAATTTTCTCCACGAGTTTTCATTATTCATATTCAGCCCCGGCTGTCTGTCTCTTTGTTTGCTGGTAAATCATTGATTTTTTAGTTTGTACATGCTTGTTTGTTTAAAGTGAGCAGATAACTGTAACTGAGATGTTTTGTAGTGGTGCCTTGTACACGTCCATCGTCATACTGGTGTAGAGATTTGGGGGCAAGGTTAGTGTTGCGTGAAAGGTTGGGGTGGTGGGGTGGGGGGTCGAAATTTGAGAGCCATGGGTGAACATGTACTCAATTTACAGTTAAACCAGATGTGTAACTATTTATATAAAAAAGTAAATGGTGTGAACATGTGTGTGTTTTGTGCTTTTTACTGCTTTCTTGTATAATGGTGTGTTATTTAGAGCAGTGACCTGTGATAGGTAGGTAGACCTTTATGATGTGTTTAGATAGTCATAACTTATCAGGCCCCGAAATGATCATTGCCTCTGGTCATTGAACCTGCCCCCTCATTTCTCTTTCACTAAATACACATGGAAAGATAGGGACGACTGGTTGTGTGGTGTAGAACACATGCTAGTATATTCTCAGGCCTAGCTGAATAGGGAAAATAAGATGTGGGAAAGTTGTCTCTTTCAACAGCTTATGTCATCTTAGACTCGCTTGACACTCTTACTAAGTTTTAGACTCACTCGACACAGTTTTCAGGTTTTCAAACCATATCATTGTACAGTGACACTAAATGTTGGACAATAGAAAGAGAAGTTGTAAGGCAGTGAGAAAGTGAATCACTGTATCTCCCCAATAACTTCTGAACTTTCTAACTTTCCCATAACGGCAGCACTGATCTTTGATATTGTGTGTATGTAGCAGTCTAGACGTCTAAGGGCAAAGGCTGGGGGTGGGGGAAATAAAACACAGAGACTTTTCCTGTGTGCTAGTTGTTAGATACATGTAATAATGGGAGAACCAGTGTCCTAGGGTTGTAGACAGTTTATATGTACAAGTACTACAAAGCCACGCCACACAGTACTCTACAAAGCCACACCACACGGTACTCTACAAAGCCACACCACACGGTACTCTACAAAGCCACACCACGTGGTGGCATATTCTCTCTCTGGAGTAGCCTTTGTTAGAACAGCAATTTTTGGAACACGGTTATTACTACAAAGCTTTTGATAAAGTTTACACACAACAAGCAGAAAAATGCATTGTTGTATGGTGTCTAGTGGTAATTGATAAAGAGTGTTGCATTTCTGAGTCTCTCCCAGTAATTAGTATATCCCCGCTCGCTTGATAAATGACTTTTCCAAGCCGTTTGAAGTTATACACGTTTCAAGTTTGGCAGATTGTAATAAAAAGGTGAATATTGCTTTTGTTTTATGGATTTAAATGCTTTGTTATAGCAGTCAGATAACAAAGGACTTGCGCCATTTTATTCCCTCATGATTAATGGTTGTCATTTGTCCTTCTAATTAATAAAACAGTTTTAACGCAGTCATGGATAATAAGTACTGAATAATCTTGATGAACTTTTGTATGAAACGGTGTTTACCTTTTAATATGTACATAATAATGAGACTCAAGGCCAGGGCCAATGGTTAGTAGTGTCACAAATGCTCATTTCAAGCCATACAGGTAGCTCTGTACACCGCAGTGTGATATGTAGACAGCTTTTGTTCAGCATCTGGGTGTAATAACAACGGAATATTCTGTGTGAAAACCATGCCAGGGATGTTGTAAGCTTGGATAAGTCATGGCTACTGTTGTAAATTATGAGAGGACTCTGTTTATGTTGCAAATAACAGATGCAGGTGATGACAATTTTTATTATTATCTAATTATAATATATTTGATAACTGTGCTTTGTTTTATGTGATTTTCTTCCTAGTTTGATCAAATGAATATGTGATCTGTAGTGTTCATTATAATGTAGCTGTTGATATGATTGTTAAAGATATCTAGCTATTAAAATACAAACTGGTGATGATTCAGAATTGTAGCTATTAATTGTATCAAATCGTTAAACAAGTGTCCTCTGGTAATTTATACATTTCGTAACACATTGTCGATGGTGTCAATGAAACGTGGTTGAGTTCAAGGTTAGTGTTACTGACCAGAAAATACAGATTGGTTTAAAGTGAGAGACTTCTGATTGACAAAAAAATGTGTACTAGTTGACAAATACAGTAGTTTGTCAATCATAAGATATTTACTCAAAAAATATTCTAAGTTTAATTGTGAATTTTGAACGTAATGTGTTTCACTGGGACTAAAAATCGTTTGCATTTCTGCTAATTGGGTGTTAATTAGCGACATTTTGACTTGAGTGGAAACATTTCGTTTTTGTGTGTTTATATTGGATATAGTTCTTATCCATAGGATTAAGGTCATGGCTAGGTTTCTAAGGTTATAGTTTGGCCTTTGATGAACTGAGCAGTGAATAAATAAAAAAGTAAGGATCCTAGTGGAGAATACGGACCTTTGGAAGAATATTTATGAAGAGTATATTAACAGGCTTGTAACCCTGCTGTTTGTACCATGTATAGTTGATGGACATTTGCTGTTTGTTTCATGGTTTTATGCTCTCTGGGAGGAAGCACGAATTCCAGGGAATGCGTATGAAGTTTTTATGGGGAGACAGGGAGATCAGAGGTTTACACATTTTACATTATTATTAAAGGGCGAAACTTCCTGATTTTTTTACTGAAGCTTAGCCTGTTTGAGTTTAAATAATGAACAGTTATTTCTGGTTATATTGAGTTGTTATATGGCTAGAATTACCCCTGAAATAAATAAACACCGAAAATTACATGTGCAAACTTGATCTTCAATTCATGTCTTATCATGTCAGGTTTATTTATTTAAAAGCATATTTATGGTCAATTTAGAAATGTTAGGTGAAACATTAAATAGGTTATTTACTTTCTTTCAATGAGTGATAAAAGTGTACGTAGAAAGTCATTCACATATTTGATGAGATAAGGGCTTGATGTTTGCTGTATGGCTGGCGGGGGTTCTCTGACATTAGATACTCTCACAAGGCTATTCAATGGCCAGTAGTTTGTTCACCCCTCACTAGCGATGGACAAAGACACAACCAACACCATATATACATAATACCTTACTCTATAAATGTACTGATGCTAGACTTGATAAAAGAAATGTTATGACATCATTTACATTGTCCAGTTTTTATATAAAACTAGGCTTAAAGACTTGAAAGAGACTCATTGAAAAATAGTGGTCTGTGACGATTGTATACAGTCATTACAAATAAATAAATTGACATAATTATCTGAATTGAAAGGTTTAGATGTTTAACTAACGGTAGTTTGTAAGTGAATGTTGAAGAAGCAAGCTGTCAGTGTAGACAAATTGATAGTGATATTGTTATTGACATGGATTTTGAGTTAAGCGTTGAGAGATTGATGGAAATAAGTGAGATCGACTTCTCTAAGATACCGACTTGTTGTACTCAGACATGCGAGGACTATTGGGATCTATACTGGAGTCTAGATATTGATGTGCTGTTTCGAGGTGCGTTTCTACTTGTCTAGCCTCGTACATGTAGCAGTAATGACTTCTCTATTTACATGTTTAGCTTGATGCTAGCAGTTAGGGTACTATATGTAGCAGTAATGACATCTCTATTTACATGTTTAGCTTGTTGCTAGCAGTTAGGGTACTATGGTAAAGCTTGTGAGGTGTGCTTCCTTATCATACAGTTTTAAGATAACAAAATCGAAAACGAGATGAAAAGCTATCTTCATTTAGACACCATAGGTCTATCGTACACATACATTTTACTTACCATACTAGAATGTACTGGTAGTGTGTTTTTGTTGGCACAGAAGAATTCATACACATTTCAGGGGTAGAAAAAAACTGAAAAAACAAATTGTTATTGTTATGGCGGATTAAGTGTGATGTTATGCTTTAAAATATAGGTCAGACTCAGGATACTGGATCACAAATAATTACTACCCATGATTAATGAGTCAGCTCTAACAGTGACAGTATCGGTGTTGTTAATCCACAGAGAAAACATGCATAATAATGTGCTTTCAATTAGTTTACTACAAATATTATGCAAGATCATTGGTTGTTTATATTGTTAGCTGTCAATCACAGGTTTCACTAATTGATATTGTAAACAACTGTATTGAACATTGTTGTTTTCATTCAGTGCTGAGATATTCTAATCAGACGGACCTGGCAATGATCTGTATTTGTTTTCTTGTTGATCAGAGTTGGTAGACAGGCACATTGAACGTTTGGCGTCTCGCATGTAGGATACAATATCAGGGACATTGTCAGATCGCTGTAGACTAAAGTGTATCAATATGCACAGTGTGTTTCAGCGGCACTGAATCATTGATGAAGGTGTGTCTGTCTGCCATCGTAGTTAGCTTTATGATTCTTTGTGAATAGAGATAGATCTTGGAACTATCAAGGACACGTGTTCCTGTGAAACTTACTGGTTGTGTAATTAACAATAGGGGCATATCATTGTATTGTTTATCAAGCTTTGTTTCTGAGCTTGTAACTGCTATGTCTGCCATTTTGAACTTGGGGTTAACTTATTCATGTGGAGCAGCTGTGTAAAAAGTGTTGTGTGTTTTCTTGTATAATTAAGACTGAAAAAACAGCTTTAAGAGACCCTCAATGTTCCAGGTTTAAACTTATGATTAGAAATAAATAAAACATCTCCACTTATAATGTAGATGAATGATATAGTAAAGTTTGCATCAGTAAGTTAGATATAAAGCTTTAAGTGCAAGGCTACTGCCAAGAAACTTATGATCTCTTCGTGGTATAGGAAACATTAACTTGTAGCTTTACTGAATTAATTCCTATTGTACTTAATGCATTGTTAGGTTTTATAGATTTTGTTAAAAGTACGGATCTTGGTAAATAATTTCCACTTGTATGTTAGAAGATTAAACTGTTATTGACTGTTTCTATGCGTTGTGTACTTTCAGATTGTACAGATAGAGACACTCCCGATAGCGAGATGGCTTCACCGACACCGTCACAAAGTGACACAGTCACCACTGCTTCAACCTCTGATTCTGAGATGGAGTCTGCAGGAAATCCAAACATCCGATGTACACTGTGCCATGAAACATTCTCAATACCCAAAGTGTTGAGCTGTTTCCACACATTCTGTCAGCCTTGTCTAGAGAAGCTACAGGAGATACCAGACAAGATCTCTTGCCCAGAATGTCACCAGGACACATTCCTTGGTGCTAACGGCCTAAGTGGACTCCTGCCAGACTATGCTGTCAGCAACCTTCTGGAGAAAACTGCGCTTGACACGAGTGCCTTACATTGTACTGGATGTAAAAGCAAAGACACAAACGCAGTTGCAAGGTGCTTTGATTGTGCTAATTTCCTGTGCGCTAATTGTGTGATGGCACATCAGTTTATGCATTGTTTTGAAGGCCACAGAGTGAGTAGCCTTGATGATCTTAAGAACAACAAAGAGAATGGAAAGCTGGAGAAACCATTGTATTGCCCAAGGCACAAAGCTGAAGAACTCAAGTTCTTCTGTAAAACCTGTTCAATTCCTATATGCAAAGAATGCACAGTGTTTGACCACGGCCGAGGACACGACTGTCAGTTCCTTGCTGATACCGGGGACAAGCAGATAGCCCAGATGCACCTAATTGAACAAGATGGTAAGATGAAAGTTAACGAGTTGAAGAATTCAGCCAAAGGTATCGAGCACATTGCAAGTCGCCTACAGGTCCAATATCACAAAGCACAAAACGACATCAATGACACATACAACTTCTACAGAGCCATGTTAGAAGAAAGGAAACAAGAATCTTTAAAAGAACTTGATCAAGCTTTCAATAGCAAACAACTCCTGATAAGTAACCTAAGTGTGAAAATCCAAGAACACATTGACAAACTGTATCTTGGGACTGAATTTGTTGACAAAATCACAAAGTTTGCTAACATGTCTGAGGCACTGATGTTCAAGAATATTGTTGAACAAAGATTCCAGAATCTGTTCAACTTTTCGCCAGACACCGAGAATGAGAGTTACCACGATATTGAGTTCATATCCAACTTCCAGGCCATACAAACAGGTATACGCAATACATTTGGCTATGTACGTGAGGGACCGAATGACATTGCACATATCATTGCTAAACCTCAGCCCATTGCTCGTCCTAACGGCATCATTCACCCCATGACACCACCACCTGTTCCACTCACTAATACTCAGATGAACGGACACGGTCAGCTCAATGGTCATCATCTCTTTGACCCAACAGCAATTGATTCCAAGGAACTGGTAACTACTGGTAACTTCAACACTGGTGGTCAGTTTGACACATCAAACAATCTTCTATTTCCAACGGCAGAAACATTCACCACCAACTCTGATTCCAACCTGTATGAGAAATGGTCAAGCGGCGGTCTGGACATCTTCCAGAATGGTATTGATGTGTTCTCTACCAGCAGCTACCCACTGATGGACATTACCAGTAAGCTCATCTCCACCAACCTGTACCCACCGAAATCCCAGATCAAACGTCAGAAGATGATCTACCACTGCAAGTTTGGTGAGTTTGGAGTGATGGAGGGTCAGTTCACAGAGCCAAGTGGTGTGGCCGTCAATGCTCAGAATGATATCATTGTAGCTGATACTAACAACCATCGAATCCAAATCTTTGACAAGGAGGGAAGATTCAAGTTCCAGTTTGGAGAGTGTGGTAAGAGAGATGGTCAACTGCTGTATCCAAACCGAGTGGCCGCAGTGAAAACATCAGGGGACATCATCGTCACAGAGCGAAGTCCAACTCACCAAATACAGGTGTACAACCAGTATGGACAGTTCGTTCGCAAGTTTGGGGCCAATATTCTTCAGCATCCTAGAGGTGTTGCCATTGACAACAAGGGTAGAATCATCATTGTAGAGTGTAAAGTCATGCGCGTAATCATATTCGACCAGTATGGGAACACTCTGCAGAAGTTTGGCTGCTCAAAGCATCTTGAATTTCCAAATGGTGTTGTAGTCAATGATAAAGAAGAGATCTTTATCAGCGACAACCGTGCTCACTGTGTGAAAGTGTTTAACTATCAGGGTGTGTACTTGAGGCAGATTGGAGGAGAAGGCATCACCAATTACCCAATAGGGGTGGGTATCAACAGTCAGGGAGAAATCCTAGTGGCAGACAACCACAATAACTTCAACTTGACCATCTTCACCCAGGATGGACAGCTGATCAATGCCCTGGAAAGCAAGGTGAAGCATGCCCAGTGTTTTGATGTAGCTCTCATGGATGATGGATCGGTTGTACTTGCCAGCAAAGACTATAGACTGTATATCTACCGTTATGCACAGATTCCTAGTCTTGGAATCTAGTTGTTCTTGAGGAAATTCCCAATGAATTTAACACTTGGGCAAGGAACAATAATGTGAAAACCAAAGCACTGGAGCAAACTTAGTCAGACTGTTCTCGTGTGTTGTCAGACGTGAGATCCGACGGGGGAGAATTTCTGGAGGCAAGGTGCAGAGGAGTGGATCCATTCTCAATGTGCTAGATACATTACTCGTGATTGATTATTCTGGTTTGGTATAATTACTGATTCAAGCGTTGATCGGTGATGGGCCACATACACTTGTTTTTGTTTAGTGAGTATTGTCCATTCAAGGCATAATTGCCAGTTACTAGTCAAGGTTAGAAATCTATCAAATGAGCATTGTTCTGCATAAGTTGCTGTAGCAACCGCATTGTGAATTAGCAATGACACAAACTGACCTTTTTTCTCTTGGTACACAGATTGGAAAGCTATGGTGAATGCTTTGCAGTTAGATTTGTTTGGTCAGTATTTGGCTGAGAAATGCAGCTGTAATTGTTTACTAGAGATTTCTGTATTTTTTGCAGAAACAAAGATGCTGTCATAATCCTATAGTCCACCATAATGTGAATATTTATGAACAAAAAGTTGATTATTTTATTATTATTTTGTACTATATTATTGTGATACTGTATCATTCTGTTGTGCCGAAGCACAGCTTATTAATGATAATAATCTATTTAATTGCCATGTAGCTTTCTTTTTTTTTGTTTTGTTATGTAATGTTATATAAATTATAATTTAGTTTTTGCATGGTGTTAGAATTCTCAAAACGGTTATGGCCCTTGTTTTTCTTCTAGTTAATACAATCAGTATATACATATTATTTAGCAAAGTGTCACCATTTTTGCAGTTATTTGTTTTTTTATTTGTCTGTTTTGTTGTTTAATTTTTTCTCATTATTTCCTATATTAAGTTACGTTTATGTGTACCCAGTATAAAGTAATTATATGAATGTAGACTGGACCATTCTACTGGATGTCTGCTACCTCAACAGCAATATGGACAAACCATCCAAATACACTACTTAATGCATTTATCAGATATTCACTGTTTTTGTCAAAATGATATTCCATATTTTTTATTACGTTTTGTATTAAAAAACACCAGAAATACTTCCATAACAGCATTGTATCACAAGTTTTCTTTTCCCCTATCACACGCTATTTTAGGCCTACGTTTCTTTCCCCTATCACGCGCTATTTTAGGCCTAAGTTTCTTTCCCCTATCACGCGCTATTTAAGGCCTAAGTTTCTTTCCCCTATCACTCGCTATTTTAGGCCTAATACCCCGTTCAGTTATAAAAACCACTAGTAATAACAGTCCAGCCTTTTTCACGTTTTTATTTTACAATAGTCACATTTATGGAGATTAATATTTAATGTATTGCCAAGTGAATCAGGTGTTTTTGTTCTCTTTTTTTGTGTTGAGTTTCTTTGTTCAATACTCTGTATGAATCATAGAATGTAGCCATAACTTTGTATTATCCACAGGGTAGCATGCATATAGCGATTCCCTCCCTTTTGTGTCTATAAATAGATAAGTTTTCTTTGTTCTAAAAATAGACCAGTCACTTGGTACAGAGGTCACACAAGTTCATGTACAGTCTTGTTGTTGGTGATCAGCAAGGATAACGATGATCTTTAACTATAATCCAAATTTAATTGTGCCATATGTATAAAATATGCCCATTTTGTGATTTGTTACAGTCAGTGATCATTAGTATAGAAATCCCTCTACGCTTTTGCCATTAACTGCATTACTCATTGAATTTAAGTATCAGGTTTGTTTTATCTATGGTAAATCTTTCTCATTATTGGGTAGATTTGTTGCATTACTTAAGCAGATAGTTTAAACAAATATCAACATGTCCTCTCTTGTCTGGCTTATGAAATAGCGAAATAACACCCTTGCAATATCTTTGTTTACGTTGAACCTTGGTTTAACATTAGTGAAGTGAAAGAGACGGTAGGCATGTGTGCAGTAGTACATGTATTGGATATAGCTGTGGCCTAGAGAAGATATCTGTGTATTGGTTTCATTGTGGGCTTGTGATTAATGCAGGCACTACTTGACTCATTCCTGGCAGCTCATAGCAAACCAACCCAAGCACTGTATCATCTGTTTACTCACTACAGTAACCTTAAACATTGTCTCTCTTCAAAGTTCAGTACCTAATCAGTATATATACCCTACAGATTAGTAATCTAATGATACACATTAATAGTCCAAGTGTTCACCAGCTCAATTATCTGTCTGACGAAGCACCTGTTTAGTAATTGTATGCCTGAATCATCTCATCATTTCTCACAGTTCCATCAAAGTCATTGTTGTTGTTATATTTTATAAAAGAAGACGATCAGGGAATCTTGTTTTTTTGTATCATTACACCAGTTTGCACTATGGTGCTATTTATAAGTGTGCATTACTCATTGGTCAGTTGACTGTCTATTGATTGAATGAAGAGAATAATTGTGACCATGTTTTTACTGTAGTCGTGTACTTGGAAATTTGAGTGAATACTAAAATGGGGAAGGAAAACATTGACAGGGGAGGGGGGAGTTTAAAGGACTAGCAGATGGTTGGTACAAATAAATCGTGTGGGTAAAACGTTTGATTGTGGATTAATTCAGTCAGGTGCCCTAGATACATGTGCCTTCTATAGTCTGTTGTTATGACTAATCAATAAACAAGGTGCTTAAACAATGAATCACTCAGCCACTTAATAGAGTAGTAGAGCATCAAGTATCAATGCTGTGTATAGGAAGAGATATGAATGATCTATTGATGTTCAATTAATGAGCTTGTTTATCCATCATTTGAAACAGTTAATTAATTAACAAACATCTTAATGGAGTCTGATATTGCAGAAGGTTAATTTAGGTATCAAATATTACATGTAATCATGACGATTCGGTCTGCAAAATTAATTGAACGGTTGAAAAAAAGAACAAAGCCATGTCTAATGATTGCTTGTATTGTAAGGTGTAGGTTTTGTTTCTTTCTACATCTGATGAACAGTGAGCTAACCTTTGTCTAACAATCTGCCACCTGCCCTTTTGTACTTCCTTATAAATTTAATCATCTGCATAATTATACAGCTTGTGACATTTACCTGTCAGTGCTTATTAATTTACTAATTGCTTTGGTTTGTCTGATGGTAGAAATAATGAATTTAAATAAATACATGATCTTATTGAATATTCGGTTGTTTTATTAAGACTGTCCATAGACCACCTTTGAACCTTGGAAAGCAATGTTTTAGATGTAGGAAACTAGACGGGCACTTCATAGTTTATAGAGTTCATAGACAACATTATCCCATATCTAGCTTTTTATCCCTAAGTCATTGTTACAAAGCTACTCTGCCAGGGTGCATGTTGTTGTATAACTGTTGATATTTTTGACTTGTGTTCAGGGTGACCTCTGTTGCCAGGTAACAGGGAAGTTTCCACAAAAAACAACTGTTAAACCTGCAAATTGAAATTTCCAAACATGTTACTGCCATTTTTGAGGAACCATCTTTTTTACCGATAAAGTTGACTGGAGTATCTTTCAAAAAGTCCAGTTCACGTTTTTTCAGCTCATAATGCAACTTATCAGAAAATCCAAAGTTGTATCGTTGTTTTGCTTATTTTTATGGCAACCTTTTTTATTTAGTGTTTCTTTATTTCTTCTGACTTAAGATATTTTGTACCATGTCAATCAGAAAACAAGAGGAGTGCAATGCTGTGTATCGATTTGTATTTATGTTGTTTTGTTGTCAATATTTTTTGTATGCAAATCTTTAAAAGAAGCCTTGCCCAATTTTTCACATCATATGACATTTCACAGATCATTTTTGTAACAGAAAACTTTGTATATGCCGCATTTGTGAAATCTTTTATACTGGTGGAATTTGTAGTTTTATAAACCTTCATACAGTACTAGTGACAATTAGTTCAAACAGTTTTCTATATTTTGGAAAACAGATCTTGAATCAATTTTTCTTACCAAAAAGCTTTTTCGAGAATCATTTATTTTATTATCTGCCTATTTAAGCTCGGCTTTTACCAGTTCTTACTTACATAGTCTAGTCTGATATTTCTGTCATCATTGTTAAAATTAACTAGACCAGTGGTCAGTTTCTATCAATCATTGAGCTTTGACGGACAGATGAATTTCCCCCCAAAAAATTGATGGATTTTTTTTTACATTAGATAAAACAAAACAGATGGCCGAGTTTTAGTCTGCAGATGTCTCCTATATCCATTTCACATACTGGTCTATTTGCATGCTTGACCGCCCCAAGATTTGTATAAGATGCTGGATTAAACGCACCCTGCTCAGTTCCAGTTGTTGTCCATTTTGCATGAGTCACATTTCATCTCCATTGTTGTTGGTTCTTTTGGAAATAAGATATATAATTATGACCATATATGAATATTTTTGTATATTTCTTATAGTGTTGATTGTGCAAAAATTTAGAGACATTATTTCTGTATTCATATGTGGTTAGATAAAGGTAGATTTATGTAAGTTATCTATGCCTGTAGTATATATGCATTTTTATTTAAGTTATTTTTCCTGCCACTAAAAGCAAGGTCTAGTTTTCTTTTTTAATCAAATTTTTAATGCATAGTTACCTGCTCGTGGGAGTTGAACAGGACAGAAAAAGTTAAAAAAAAATGTTGTTGATGCTTGTGTTCAATATTAATGGTTGTGTCCCTGTGCTGGTGAAAGTTTCAATAAGGCATGAAGTTACATCAGTGAAATGTACGTTTAGAACCAATGCTAAAAATACTATCTCAATCAGACAGGTGCTCATTAATTAAGAGGCTCAATAATTAGATGGGTTGAAAAATGATGAAGATTGGAAATTAAGGGGTTTGTATCTGTATAAATAGTGGGTGGGGCAAGCAGTTGTCTAAAGTCTGGGTGTCATGTTTTCTATGGGAATTTATCACTGCCTTATTGGTACTTGAACATTTTACCTGATGTGTCTTCCCAACATAATACAGGTGTGTGAGCGTGTGTGTGTGTTTGTTTGTGTCTACATGTATTAACAATTTATGTGTGTACAGTGATTATATATATTGTCCTCGTTGTCAAGTTTCACAGTTGTTTATTCTCAAGTAGATAGAATTGTTTTTTGTACTTTTTCAAGAGATGGCAATTCAATAATACTGAAGATATTGTGTCAGTAACTTGAGTTACCATAGCTGGAGTGAAGATATCGTTATTCATGCTGGTATTGACTCTTAGATAATACTGTTCCAATGTAGAAAGTTCCATTGAAACTTGAAATTCGCCACAAAGTTTATGACATTTAAACTGCTGATTGAATGTGTTAGCAGAGCCACAAGGTCACACAACATTCACATTTTGTTGACAATTTGAACGTTATTTCTGTGATTGTTCATGAGAATGCATTCAAACTTTCTTCCATTATTAGGTGTTAATTGTTGTTCCGATTTTATATTAAAAACCCCTGAATACTCAAATCAAAAAAAATCACCATGATCATTCATCTAAGCAACCATTTGTTTTCCATAATAACCATAAACAATCATTGGTGAGGTGCTTTTTTGGCTCTATATAGCCATTTGTTCAAATTTAGTTTTTTGCAAGTCTAGAATAAGGTTAGTTTTTACTGTTAATTATATACATCTGCATGTTTTGTACAAAAAAACAACTACGAAAACCCCATACAATATCGGTTATTTGAAGCTGGTGTTATTATTAAGGTGTGTGAAGATGCTTTTTACTGCTTTCCATAGTATTTTACATTTTGATAATCTTAAGGATTTGCCATTGCCTTTATTTAAGTGTTAATCTCAAATATGCAACTGTTTAAATGATCTGACGAAACAACTGTGGACTATAGAAGATGTTGTCTAAGGTAGAAAACTTGTTGATTGTTGTGTTAGTTGTACTAGAAGTTGTCATGGTAATTTAGATGTTTGGATTCTAGATTTTGTAGCTGATGTGTATGATGATGACATTGAAGATATTTATGAAGGTCGTGGTATTACAGTTGTTAATTGTAGGAGGATATAACGAGGAATTCAATCAATGCATGTTCTAGACTCGTGGTGTCTTCTGGACTTTGATGGTCAGTTCTCTAAGTATTGATGGTAGGATGATGTTTTTAAATGGATTAGAAGAGGATGTTTATGTTGTAGATATGACAAGCAGGTAAATCGGGACTGATTTGTGCTTACAGAAGACTGAATACTGGAGGCTAGTTTATAAATGACACTTTAAATGTCGCTATTTTGATAGGATAAATCTCTTTGTTAGGAGTGTGCCAGGTAGTATTAGTTAACCAGAGCCTTTGCTTCAAATTGTGGACCAATTAAAACTGTTATGATTTCATGGATTGCTCAATGTTTCGAATCTGGCAGAATGAAATTTGCTGTGTTTTTGTAGTGTAAGTGAAGTTTTCTTTCTCGATTCCTAGATGTTCTAGAAAATATAAAGGAAAGTCCTTTAAGGGCGTGTAGATACGGCAGAAGCAATGAATGCTGTTTGTGTCACATTGAAACAATAGTCCCAGGTTACTCATTAACTAAACATGCATAGTAATTTTTTTGGAATAAGGTTGTCTCTAAAATTGTTTTGTTATTAATGTTTTGGTGCATAATGTTGATACTTATATTAATCATGTTGACATGTTATGAGGGGTTGAATTTTTCACTGTGTTCATCACCAAAGTACACCTCATTGTTCCTATATCTCTCATTTAATGAAATCTCATCATTTAAATTCCATGTTACCTATTCTAAGATATTGGGATTCTGCACTGTTCAAATCTACTGCATTTAATTGTGTGAATATGTGTAGTCAATTAAAATTATACTTTGGTTTTGAACATGGTTTAAAATGTCCATTGTTAATTGTCCCAGAGCACCTGTTGTGTGTCTGGGGGAGGGAGGGCATGTGTTACAAGTTGAAAGTTGATTTTCACACGACTTTTTGTTTTTTTTCTATGGTTATGTTTGAGTAAATAAATGTACTTAAGTGTTATCTGTCAGTGATCTGTTGATATTGTGAAGTTCAAAGTCATGTTATGTTGCTTCTAATGAAGTATTAAACATCGCTATAGCAACCAGGTTTTTTGATGTTATTGAAAAACTGATATATAACCTTTGCTTTTTAGTACCAGAAGTCATTGTTGTTAGTTATGATATTTTCATCATTCACTACATATTTAAACAGCCACACTGCATACAAATTATATGCAAAACAAGAAATGCCAAACCTTTTCATTGTAGTTTTTTTAATCAATTAGAACCATCATTTGTATGTGTGCCTAAAGCATCATGACATGACTTCAGCTTTATGTGTTGTGTTTATATTTGTGTTATTACAATTAACATTTATTGGGGGCCTTCTGAAATGAATCTTTTATATATATATAACAATGCCAAAAGAATGTGAGATCTATCAGTCTAGATTTTTACACATTTATAAGACAACGTAGCTAGTTCTTTGCCTTAATTTTTAAACATAGCTGATTGGAGGACTTGATTTTGTAATGTGCGCTCTATAATGAGTTGAGTCTCAATGCATGAAGTTGGAACAAGTCTTGAGCTGCAACCAAAGCACGTAAGTGTGAGCTTTAACTATTAACGTGGTCATTATTACTTGTGTTAGAATAAAGCTTTATGGAATCGTTTTTCAAAATATTGAATTTTTTAAAATGACCAAGCTCAGTAAACATTTGAATGAATTTCAAATGGTTTATTATAAAGATTTCCTAAGCATTTCCTAATTAATGGTTGTCAGCAGTTAATGACGAGGCAATAGAATTTGATGATGTAAATGTTGTAGAGTTGCCTATTAAACATCGTTAAAACACTGTTTTGAGTCTGTGCTCGATACAATACTGTCATAGTGTAATTGTTCAGTTGAAGAATATTCACAGATGATGTACGTATTTCTATCTTGTATTTTGTTGTCAAGTAGACAGTGTGTTTTTTCATACTCATTTTAAGCAACTGTTTGATGTGTTTTGCCATATATTTATATGTTGTTCAAAAACCGCTTCATTCCAAGCTGTTAAACTTTTTGTGTTCTCTGAAATATTTTGAGCGGGGACAGGGGAAATAAGACGTCTATATGTCGGTCTTTGTATACTACAGAGTAAAACAATATCTGTTCTTTATTTAATCTATAAACGTATCAGTTTTGTTGTTGAGTTTTTATACAGTTACCAGTGTTGTGGGGTTTTCCTTGACTGTAGATTAAGGCAGAACGATTGTGTAATCTCATAGTCATGTAGTTGTGTTTAGAACACAGCCTTAGATGGGAAAGTACCATACGTTTAACTGTGGAAGGATCTGAAGTATCATCAAATAGAAAAAAACTATCACACTATCAGAAAAATTAAAATTAAACTTGAAGCATCGTATTCTTAATACAAGGAAACTGTAACCACTATATTTAATTAAACAAAAAAAGCTTCACTACATCTAGTCAACCTAATATAGAGCAAGAAAACCTTCCATAAATATACTTTGCAGGTAGGCACTTGAGTTTTAATTGTTTGATCATGAAGTTTTGTCATTTTTCTCTGCAAAGTTCAAAAAGGTCATTTAAGTCAACAAGACTATAGTTAGTGTTTGTAACAGTCAAATGTCTCGTGTTCAAATGTGTTTTTTTAGTTTATTCTGGGTCCTCCTTTCTGTGACCTATCTATATACATGTTTATGTTGAATTGAACATTTTTTGAATTAACTGCCAGGTTGAAAGAAGTTATTTTTTACTATGTTGAGATTTTTGCCGTTTTTTTGTGTTTTATTATAAAAAAATATACATTAAAAAAAAGTTAGTCGCCATCAAGTTTTGCTTATATTTTGCTCTAAGCATTGAGAGCATGTGTTTCTCTCTTTTTTTGTAGACATGTATATATGTTAGTTGTTTAGTTGTATTTTAGATTATTTATTTTGTTTGGTTTGTTGTTTAGATGCCATTTACCATGCCAGCAGTTGTTGTAACGTAGCCTGTATGTTCATTGCTTTTGTTTGTCACCAAAATTACAACACTGTTTTCACAAAACTTGCAAAAACTTGACGTCGGAATAAGCGATCGTTAACAACCAATTAGTGGAATTGAAAGTTCCATACACAAGTTGTAAAAGATTTCAACTAGGGTTTGCAAGTCTGGTCTGCACTTTGTAAAGCACAATACGTTTTTTCTTCTCATGTGTTCTCGGAACAGGTCACTATTTTTCTATTTCATTTCTTTTTGTTCTTACAACAATGGACAATTTCAGTGTTTAACAGCATTTTAGTATTATTGTAACCCGTTCAAATCTAGTGCTATAGTGTTATTGTTTGTTACATAAGCCCCATACCTTTCCTTTCCTTGTTACTGAAAAGTTTATTAAAAAAGGGGAAAAAATTGAACCAAAAATTCCAATTCTGTTAACTCAACTTAGAAATTGTTATAAGTGTTGTTGAACTTCTCGTTTTAAAGTAAAACAAATTGCTTTTCATGCTTTAGATGATTTAACACTACTATTTCTTTGTCCTTAATCACTCGTATTGTTTTATTAGATCAAGATGAAACAAGTTACAATTCCTGACATTCCATCAACTCGATCCTTCAATAAAAACTATGGAAATATGATTTTGAAAAAAAGATGAAATTTGAGTTGTAAAAAATGTAATAGGTTTCCCAAGTTGTGCATTTTGATAACAAGCCATGACACATGACAATTTAGCAACTAATAACATGCCTAAACTTTGTAACAACTGCAGGTGATTCAGAAATCCATTGTTGATGATTTATTTGAGATATGAAATGGCATATAAGTAAAATAAAGGGAGGTAATTTCTCAAGCTGCCTTAAAATGTACAGAAAGATTTTTACATTTGAAACTATTTACACATTCAAAGTATTCTTCCTCTTTGTGAATGCATACAAATCTGTATCTTTGACTTTTCAAAACAAAATTGGAAGGAGTTGTTTAAAATAGATGCTTTATGGACAGTTTTTACTAAAAAGCAGATTATTATATTGATATATAATACTATAATTATAGTTTCTAGTTTTTGTGTGTTTTTGTGTTGTTACATATTTATTAGATTTTTAGACTTTGAAAAGGATCAAACATAATCTGATGCAATAAAATCATCATTTTCTTCACGAAAACCCGCTTTTTCTACGGTGCATTTCCATTATGTTTGGTACAAGGTATAAATGCAATGGAAAGTGCTGAGTATACAATTGTGGACAAACCAAGTGTGAGCTCAGTTATTAGACTTTGAAGAGATCTCACTGCAACAAAATACTTCAGGCCGGTACATGGGCAAAGTACAAATGAATCTTTGGGAAACTGGATTATTCTCTTATCGGAGTACAGCTAATCTGTCTAAACCATAAAACTTTAATCATCTATTTTTGTTGAATTTTGCATGAACACTTGTGGGAAAAGTATGAATGTGTCTGCGGAGAAAACTGTTACACTGGCTTGAAGTATTTTGTTCTTTTATACAATCATGGCATTTGTAAACCTGTTTTAAGTTTTTGAATTTACTTTGTATTTCATTTATCCATCAAATTCTACATGCATCATTTAATTGAATGTTAAACTTTTTGTCATCAGTTCACATCAGTTTTGTTATACTATATGAGTGTACATGAATGGTATTAATAAAGTATTTTGTTTGCTTCAATATTATGTGTTCTGTGTTCTATTGTTCTAAGGAGTTACAGGTGTGTGACACATTTCTACACCCTTGAATGTACAGCTAGCAGTCTTCTTATAGTATCGGATTTCATGGAACTTCCAAATTCACCACACATCATTCAAACAACTTTCTAGCTATTTTTTTATTTTTAGCTTTCGACTTTTGTCGCTTCTGCGTGGTCATTCGGTTTTTTCATCACCGCCACAACGGCCAATGACTTCCGACTTCAAAGGATTTTCTATCCATTTTATCCATTACATTTATTTTCCTATCTTAATTCCTGAGAAAGAGCCAGTATTTTCCCTTTTGATGTTCAGTGCTAAGCAAGGGCACTACTATTTTTATAACGTCTGGTATGACGCGGTCCTTGACTGGGGATTGAACCCGGGACTTCCCGCACTCGAACATAGCGCTATACCACTAGGCTATCGAGGAGGCGGTCAAGCTAATCATTTGCTGATGCTTCTATGTACATACAGAAACCTTATTTTTAACTATTTACAAGCACATATAAAGAACATTGGTGAAAACTCGAAGGTTCCTGCTCTATCTTAATGGATTGGTGAAACTCGATGAAGGTTCCTGCTCTATCTTAATGGATTGGTGAAAC
>ENA-OREC01000097-OREC01000097.1-marine-metagenome-genome-assembly--contig:-NODE-97-length-22392-cov-12.140981_pt1 | contig 22392 bp, 7 predicted proteins | sample MGYA00248626_ERZ508543 | MGnify/ENA primary metagenome ERZ508543 (study PRJEB26211, sample SAMN05518279) | marine metagenome | isolation source: Puget Sound, Washington, USA | host: Bankia setacea | place...
TAACTAGAATAATTCTCATTTGGTAAATAGTCAGTAAGTAAATCGTTGTGCTTGACTCTTTGTGAGATTGAACTTTGCTACTTTCTACAAAAGTAACCACAGTAACAGTGTAACCTACCTGCTCTCTCTTCAGTTTCTCCCTTTTTCTGATCAGCTCTACCAGAAGTCTTGCCTTCTCCAGGTCTTGTCTTAGTCTTTGCCAGTACTTCAACTGTTCTCTAAGTGCACTGCTCTGCTTGTCGTTCTTTGGCTGAAGTTGAAATTAACAAGTTTTAAACACAAACAGAAACCATCTTTTTCCTTCTTTGAAAGAATCACTAATTGGCTACTGGTATTTTGGATATTTCTTATGAAATTATTTACATTATTAAAACCAAGCTGATTGTATAGTACCATTTAAAATAATTCAATCTCATACACAAGCTAAATATTTTTTCAAAGAAATTATAAGAAAATGATAGTTAAGCTGTATTAAACAATGAGAAAAGAGCCAGGAAACAGAATTGACTGTAGTATGTTAAAACAAAGAAATCGACACCAGACCAGGTCAAAAGGCTAAATTCTGAACATCAATAGGCCAATGGTGCCAAGATTAAAATTATATTAATTAAAATACTCTATCTACCAATTAAAATCAAAAGGTTTCTTCACTCATTCGGCTTTGTTACGTATCAAGGAAGTTAGTAAGACAATGTAGGTAACACAGTACAGTTCATAATCCAAAGGTAAATCTGCTGGTGCAAGACCCTTTAGACCAAGCCTTGGGCAATCATTGTACAAAGTTATGTATACACATACTTTTCTCCTATCAATACAAAGTATCTACCTGTAAAAACACTGTTAAAGAGTTGCCTATATCTTGATCTAAAGAACAGGCTTATCTTTTAAAGCAGTAGTAAAGCAATTAAAAACTTTGCTCCTGCTAATAAATCTTCGTGATTTAAGTAAACTGCAATGTATACCCTTGTGATGAAGCACAACATTGTTGAACAATGAAATATTTCGACAAACAACCTGCCAATCACAAAGAAATCTTCACTAAGGATGTGCTTCTCTTTGTTATTTTAAGGGCTCTTCAATGCATGTCAGTGTGAACATGGAACAAAGTTCTATACAACTCATCACCTGAACTCTAACACGTACACAAAGCCATACAAAGATAAGACACATTCTTTCATGAAACTGCTTCTTTTCAGACAATAGGAGGTCGGTTAGTAGACAAGATAGTCAGCTTCCTTCACAATATGACAAATTGTAGTAACAAAAAGGATATAAATATAGGTAATACTTCTGTGAAACTAAAAACTAGAACAGGTACAAATGAAATAAAAACAGTTTGCTTTGTATGTTTACATTGTTCACTCAAGTCATTTCGTTTGAATAAATAAAAAAATTTTTTTTTAACTCGAACATTTAAACTAGTGTACAATGAAACACAATTTAAAAAATTTAATTAGAAAATTTACGTACAATAAGCTTTAATTTTCTGATAACTAACATATTAAAACACAAAATCAAAAAGAAAGTAAAGCAAAATAATAAATCGAAACTAAACTTTAAAATAAAATTTAAAGCAAATAAACAGTCTATAAACAACAGCTATTTTGAAGAGGCCTCACTTCACCAAAAAGCAGGATGTACTATAAAAATTCAATAAAAAGTTGCAGGTCTTAAAACAAGTAACTGATAGCATATCCAGACTAGACAGAAAATGTCTGGAAAATCTATTGATGCTACGTCATTCAACCTGATTATGATAACACTTTTTTTCACAATATATATTTTCAAGAAGTTAACCAGTTCATGTTCTTTCAACTTTTGTTTGTGCTTTCTTTGTTTATCAAACAAGGTCAATGAAGTTTGAAATGAATTCATTTGTTCAAAACAAATGAAATCACAAATGAAGCACAAGAATTAAAATAATTAGTTTGATATTTGTCTGCATCATTTTGTCTGCAATAAAATACTTAGTTCAAATAGTTTATCTTGGCCAAAATGTTAAATTTCATAAAAATAAAAAACAATCTATTCATAATATTTAAACAAGTTCAGGTAAGTAGCATTTCACCCAGTTAAACATAAGCATATATATATATAGGCAGTGTTTCAGTAGGTTATAATGTGTTGCAGTACTACGTTTTCTTAGAACATTTGATCTTACCTCAGCTTTACGGGACATATGATTAGTTTGAAGGCGTCGTATCAGGGGCACACCATTTCTTGACTGTCTTTTCAATGTCCAGTAACTGAGTAGACGTGTCAAGAACTGCTGCTTCTTGGCAAATGTTACAACATTCGATATTTTCTGCACCCTGAAATTAGAGTAGGACAAGTCAACACACCTTTGAACTACATGACAGTTATTGGTTATGCTAGAATCAATAATTCAGAAAATATGTATTACCTTTACTGGCTTTAGTTGAATGACACAATGTCACAGGAGTGCGAAATTCACTGAAATGTTCTCAATGTGAACCAATATAAATGTGAACATTTTCTTTAGTCTAAAAAAAGGAATGATTAGTGATAAGAATATTCAAATTGAAAGAGTAAATAAAAGTGTAACCACTCTCTCCCTACAGTAACCTACCTATGCTGCGGAATGGTGGGTAAGGATACTATTGGCAAGGCGTTCCTTTTTTCTGCAAGAATCTTCCTTGCCTTTCTCATCTTCTGTCTGGATTTCTCTTTGGCCTCAGCTTTCGCCACAGTGTCATCACTGTCGGCAAACATTCCAGTGCTGCCTGCTTCAGAATGTGCTGGGGTGTGGACATCACAAAAAGCTGTCTTACGAACACTGATAGTAGAACCAGCCATACTTGGTTCACGAATAGCCTCAATTTTCATATACAATCCTGCTTGCTGTGCACATGTCACATGAAAGGCTGTGTAACAGTTTGTTTTGTGGCACTGAATGCAGGCACCAGTACCACGCTGCTTACAAATATAACATGATAGTTTCCATCTAGCAGGTGGTATTCTATCAAGACAGTCTACTGGTTCTAAAAACACTGTATTGGCAAATCCTACTTCAGGTATCCACAACGCACATACAACATGCGCCCAGCGACCGTCATCAGTTTGTTTAAAAGCTCCACCCTTATTGGGACACAAACAACAGTCTACTGCCCTAGATGGAGACTGTAAACATCGTCTACACAGCCATTGTCCTTCTGGTATATATGGTACACCATAACACTCTTGATGTACAGCTAAATTGCACATGTCACAAAACAGAATCACATTACTATTCTGGCATTCACCATCCACACATATTGAACAAACAGCATCTTCATCGATAGATGGCAAGAGATCTTTTCCGGATGTTTGACTTTGAAAGAATGCTTCTTTTTCAAACCTGTCCATTAACAGTTCAAAATTTTCTTGTGTAACAGAGTTCATACCATTGTTTTTCCTTTGTTCATTGACAATTTCCAGCCATGCATGGTCCTGAAAAAGCAAGAGAATTATTGTTTATGTGGAATAATTAAGATACATAGAGATCTTTATAGCGAGACGTATAAAAAAAAATCTTGTTCGTCTTTGTTTCTTTACTATAGCTCAAAAAAATGTTTAAGTATATTCTTATACAAAGCAGCAACAATAACGTTTACTAATTGTCATAGTAGGCGACGTTTCTATTTGAACAAAATAATGAGTAATGCAAGTTTTGCTGCCACTATGAGTATGAAGCTTTTCTAACATCTTTATAAAAATAGCAGAGTATACATGCCTCCTCATCCATGTCATATTCCACTTCATCATCTAGCTCCTCTACAGACTTTTCAATGTATCTATAGTAAGCATCTGTTCTGCCATTTATCTTCACAGGCTTTACATAGTCTTCTATAATCCTGTACTGAGCCTCGGGAAGCTTTGAGGAATTACTATGATTTGACACAGCAACATCCTTTCTTCCCTTTTGTGCTTCGGGATGTTTTGTGGATCTTTGTGGTGACTTCTCTCCCTTTTCTTCTTTCTCGGTATTACTCTGATTGTCAATAACATCTTGTGTCACAATATCTAATGGCTCATAGATGTTTATCCTATGGATTCGACCATCTAAATCAATCTCTACAAGTCTCTGGGCCTCAGCATATGTAAGAGTTTCTGGAGGACGAAGAAAGTCAGGTGGTGTTGATGGTCTTTCAAACTTTTGTTTCCAATGTTTACCTTTTTGCTTTTTCTTTGATGAAGAGGGCTTTTTTCCAGGGGTAGGGGAATTATTTTCTGGATTTTCATGATCGAAGTTATAGATATGAAACTGTATACCAGAGAAGCTTTTGTAAGTTTTTCCGCAGTTTGGAATAGGGCAATCATATGGTGGCTTGGTTGCTTTCAGATTTTCAACAAATACGTTGATATTGAAATCCAAAACCATCTTTAACTTTAAATCTGTCCCTGAAAAATAATAATAATTTATTGAGATCAAAGTCCCATTACAAATAGATGATAAAACAGATGACAGGTGTTGACTTAAGGGAACCCCAATACCAAAAGTGCCCCATCAATAGTTAAAGATGTCCTTTCTACTAATGTATGCACACATGCATTTATCCATCTTTGATTTTAAAATGTTCTTACGCTTACTCATAATGACAGACGATGTGTACGACTACTACTTCACTACCATTGTTACAAAGTACTGTGTACCACTAAGCAAGACAATATGTACAGTACCACAAATAGAATACATACATATAGAGAGGTTAACTAATCCATATCGAAATAATAAATCAATCTGTGCCATTATCACGACACTAGTGAAACTAACATATGGGGGCTAAACAAAAACAACATTTGTGTATACAGTGTATATACTTGGTTGATAAAGGAATAAAACTAAACTTGTAATGTATTAGTTCTTAGAAAACCCTACACATTTGAGATATCTTTCCGCTGGGCAAATGTGGGTTTCTTCATATTTAGCTCAAAAACATGTAGCAGAGCAGATAAATTTCAACAGTTATGGTATTTGTATTTGTTGTTGCACAATTGTGTAACAAGTCAAAACGTCCCCATTTAGAGTCTGAAGAAGGTCTCTGTCATATATGGCCACCAAGTTCTTAGAGAGTAGCAGCAGGAGGAGGAAGATGATGTTTGATGTACGATGATGATGTGACAATGAGTTCTATGTTTAAGAAAATATAATATTATTGTACATGCTAAAAAATAAATATTGGAAAATAATTACATCTTAACTTTTAATCATACAGAGTCAAAACGACCCCAACATATGTAAAAAATGATTATAAAATGTCCCAAATCAAATGCTGCTAGCTGTTAGTGGCAGAGTTTTTCAACATCTAAACCATTCCATATACATAATGAGTACTATATGCACCATTATATTGTTTTGACTCGCTACCATGGACGTTTTTAAAGAAGTGGGGACGTTTTGACTGTAAATAGTACAATTGTCTCACACTTCGTCATGAGACCCTTACTCAAACTAAGCATTCAAAATGAACATTCCAATGATTGGTATGTCATGACTGGTTGATAAAACATGCTTGGGAAACACAGTGAATTTAACATAAAATGCCAAAGAACTATTCCAATAGAAATCAACAACACTGTTTGGAAGGCAAACTGCACTTTGTCCTACATTGCAGAAGTTAGATCTTGTTTGTAAAATCTGGTGGAAAATTACCATAACAAATAAGAAAAATGGTAAGTGGGACTGATTTAACTTGATCTACAACATCACTGACTAACAAGGACAGTGGACAAAGAAGCACTTAAGAGACAGCAAAAACAATAACAAATATAGAAACGTACCACGAGCCCTAGACAATGGAAGTTTAGGGTCATATCACGGTTTAACCGTGACACGATTGTGCTTTAGATTTCGCAAGCGGATGCGAGTTATGTGCCTCCAATGAAAAGTATAAGCATCAACGGACAAAATGTCTTAGTTGATGTGCAATTTGTCCTCAAATCTTCCAAAATTTTGAGCGGCGTCGAGGAAGTATTATATCGATTTCTCCTCTGCGCATGCGCCAAACTGTTCGCTTCCTGTTGTTTATTATTCGGAGAAGAGCCTAACTGTGGTAACACTTCGTTTTGACCAAAAAAAACAAGAAGTTCGAAGTAGAATGCTAGAAATAAATCTAAGACTAGATCAAGGAAAATATATTTGTTTCAAATAAATTATAATTAAGAAAAATGTTATTACAATACCGATGAAGACCATGCACACGTGTTTACTAAATTCATTCACTATTTAGATGAGTGTTTCGATCTAAAGTGCTTCTTCTTCAGTGAAGTTAAAGTTAGTATTGAGGGAAAGTTTGTCTTTATTACAGTATACCAATATTATCAAATACATTTGTTATATCTAAGTAAGGCCAAATAATCGCTTCTTATAAAATTCATTTTAAAATTAACCGAGTGTGTATTGATTGTAACACGACATTTTATCTACTTATCCAAATGCAAGTTAGAATATGTTGCTAAAATGTATAGGACGTGAAATGCAAACCTGTTTAGATTGTATTAGATCTTGCTTATAAAATAAAATAAAAAATCATTACAGAGTAAACATATCCCTGTTTCAGTGCTACATGTCCATGTGTATATGTATAACTTTTTTTCGGGCTAAGCGTTTTCTCAACTGTTTCAAACAGGATTTTAACAGACCTTTCAAAAAGCCTACGGAATTCGGTGGTTTAGTGAGATAGATACTGTGTAGTATAGCTAACGAGTTTAATCTTCTATACTTGTTCACTGTGTGAGTATGTATATATTTATATATATATATATATATACTACTTGAATCTTGTTCTGTTGTTATTAACTCAACTATAACCCACCGAAGACTTGTTTGAGAGTGTATGAAACTAGTATAGTGGTTTACAGCTGTTTGAATGGAATAAGTTATATAGTAATCTCGTAGTATTCACTGAGCGTATATAGTAGGGGGCGGTTCTATATTGATCGAGCAACTCGATTGGGTATAACTTCGGAGTGACAAGCGGAAAATATTCTGCTCGTATACTTTGGTGTCCGCGCCAGAGTTAGTGCATTACAAGTACTATCAGTCACCGCGCAAGAAGTAGGAGTACGGTGTGTGAGTTTTTTGGTGTACGTTCTTCTGTTTGAATGAGAGGTAACGGATGAATAAACATTTGAATGAACGGGACGTTCGGTTAAGCCATGCGGGAAGTATGGGTCGTCGGGCTCATTGTACTTTGGTACCTCGCGATCAGAGCCCATTGTTTTGACCCTTCAATGGTTCATATTCTAGGAAAAGGTTGGTAGTACCCCAGACATGTTGATATATATGTTCATGTACACTTGTTTCAGCTTACAAATGTTTTTTTATGCAAATAAATGGTATAGCTTGCATTCACATATATAATTCTACATCTACTTTTTCTTGTGTTATTTCCCAAATTATTTCGTAATTGAAATATATATGTATTATGTTATATGGGTTAATCATCGAATGTCATTTTATGTTACAGGTGGTGATTTCAAGTTTAGTGACTCTGTGACAGTTTATCCTCGGAGGATTAATAATGATGGTGTGGATTATCCAGTGCATGAACATTTCCATAAGAGAAGTGTCAGCGATTCTTGGCATGACAATGTGGAATATAAGCTTAAGTTTGAAAATAGAGATATTAAACTGAATTTAGTCAGTCAAAATGAGATTGTTGAATCTGGAATAGTGGTTCAGCACTTACGTGGAAACCATACGTGGTTGGAGGAGCGTGAAGCAGAGAAGGGCTTATCATGCTTCTATGAGGGGTCCATAAATGGGACGGAAGGGTCCCGGGTCGTACTCAGCCTGTGTGATGGCATGGTATGTATATGACTTATTCATTTATTATTGTAAGATAATCACTAAATGGGCAGACGATGATTAGTAGTGTCAAATGTTAGTTAAAATTCTGTTAGCTGGTCTGCTTGTATAAAGACTGAAGGAGTTAGCATCGGTAATTGTAAAGAGAACTTAAACAGCCAGGTTGTCCTGGTTTAGGACAGGGTTTATATAGACAGTATCTACAGTGGTCACGACGGTATGTTGTAATTTATCACGGTTTCTGTTACGGGATTTCGCTGACACGAGAATTTCTGGTCACCACGAGGTTACAGTCGCTTTTGTTGTTTTATTTGTGACTATCTGTTGGGTAAATGGGAAATTGGAAAATTGTTACCGAATGGCCAATATCAGCGTACATAGTTTGCTATTTTTTGCTGACGAGTCAGAAAGTATGTTTCCTCGGCTGGTATAGAGTAGCTGAGACGTATTGAGGTTTTTGGGTAGTAGCAATGACGTAAATCTCGTCTCTGTATTGTATACAAATGCTGAAGCTGCGGCCTGAGGAAAGCTATATCACCTGTCCCGAGGTCTTCACAGGTAAAACCCTCGCTCGCCATGGCTCTATATCGTGTATGGTGCTGCATAACCAACATGATCATAATGTAGTTATCAGGGTGGCACTGTACGAGATATTTCTGCATAACTCTTGTCGGAGAGAAATGTATTGACATAACTCGTGCTAGTTAGATGTGTCATACCATCTTAATGATGTATTATTATGCACTAAACTGGGACTAGTTTCCCCAATTTCAATTCTAACTCTTTACTGCTTGTCATGCACAAATATGCATTTTTGTTGAACTGTTCTATTTCGAGAAGATACACCTATATTTGACCTAACGTATGGCCTATTTTTCGTGGTACGTTAAATACAAGATGTAGATCGAAGTATATCGAGAAAAAAATCACTGATTGGTGACTAGACTGTAGATTTCAAACTGAGAACAATGGTCGTACAAAGTGAAGGTTGTCGTTAACGTATCTGCTAAAGTAATAAAACGGTGATTATTTCTAGTTCAACGTTTACATTTCCCTACGCTATAAAACGATTTCAGAATCAGTAAAAAGCGTTTAATTCAACAAGAGGTACACTAAAACAGAATTTTACCAGAGGATACGATTTTACAGCGTTGTATTGTCTCTTTGAGTGCAGTGTAAAAACGTAACAAATTACTGCCTTCCACAGACCGTTTAATGCCCGCTAATTAACACTTGGCTAACAAATAACGGGAAAAGGTTAATCGAGCTAAAATGTAAAATCTTTTACAGGTCGTTCATTAAATATCCCGACAAAATGTTCTCTCACTTGAGTATCTAAGTTTTCTTTGTTATTTAATACTACACAGTGTGGAGGGTTTCGTTTGAAAATTTGTTGACATCCACGTGTATATTTAACAAAGTGGCATGGCCAGAGATACTCTTGGTGTGATGGAAGATTAGATCTATAGAGCTGACCTGTCTAGTGATGACTACTGTCACTCTAAAACTACATTAACACTGAACAGACCAGGTTGCTTCAAGTTGAAATGGTTACCTCCTAATGTGACAAAAGTACATCACTGACGAAATTAAGTCTGTGTATAGTTTGGCTTTAACAAATGATAGCCAACAGAGAATGATAATCTTACCAGTGTTACAGATGGTAGTGTATGCTTGTAATTAATACAGGGGGCAAGTCCTTTCTGATATTAAACCAAGACCATTTCATACTGCATCATATTGTATTTGGTGCAACAACTGAATGACCTTTTCAGACAAGTTAGCTCATACAAAGGCCTGAGTAATGCGCTGATGTATATTGTAACATTGACTCAAGCCCAGACATCTACACCCAAGAATTCTGCACTGTAGGTAATTTCAGAATACATTAAGCAGAAATAGCATGTATCAAATATGGCGTAATTGTAATCCCCACCCTTGCTGTGCTTTGCGACATTGGTGGTATATTGTATGAGCACTTAAGCCCTGTAACTGCTACTAAATAAAAAGCATGTTCATCATTTTTGCTCTATATGATGTAATATTTCGGACTACACCATGCCTTAAGGATACATGTTAATGTGACCCTTAACTAGAAATCGTCCTCGTCGGCTGTGCAGCTGTCAAGTGAAACAATTATTTGCCTAAACTGTGCATTTAAAGAAGGTTGGCTAAGTTGTTGATCTCTGACATAAGATGATACAGGCACATGATGGACGGTTTCCGTGTTGTCAAAATATGCTGCACGAGATTGTACACACGGTATGTGTTTAATGTTGAGGACATCCGCCGCTTAAATCGCCCAATAAACATAGGGAGCAAAAGTGGTCAAATTGATAGCAACGTGGTCGTTAGGTCGATTTTCACAACTATATGGGTTTATTATGAGTCTTGGTTTAATGGTAGCATCCAGTCCAACGTCCAGACCGCGGATATATTCGGATGACATCACCTTTTATACTTCTCTAATGGGCGATTCGAAGCGAGATTAATATTCACCAATGTATTTAATGTTTTATGTAATGGTCTTCGTACATCGCCAAACAAATTAACCCTCGGACAATCCACTATGTGTACCTTGATCCAGTCTGTCGCAAACTCATTGAATACGCATTGTCTCGTCATTTTTCATTCAAGAAAACGTTAACATACGTCATACTACTGCACGGTATTTCTACATCTTGCCCCGTGTAACGTAAACGCGACAATTTATTTGCTCGTACCGGTTAACAGTGTCTGATAAACTATAGGCATGTCGGCGTGATTTCCATATCTAGGTAAACTTTGATTGCCACTTGAAGGATGTGCTGGGGGTAGAAGTATTGACGCACACGAGAGTTCTTTTTAAAAACAAAACCGGACGCATTTTAAACCCTTTATTATGGATGTGGGAAAAGGGTGTGAAGGCCACCTTCCGAAAAGACAACACAATAACAAACAGACGTACATCTATATCGGAAATAATAATCTCTTCTTTATACTAGGCCTACCAAACCTGATTTCTTACTTTCTACTGTTTGAATAAAATGTTATATCAACCACAAGTATGTTAATACCTGAAAGGTCAATGACACGGACAAGTGCGAATGCTTCACCGTTTATTAATTGCTAGTTCAGCAATACCGTTTGATTTCAGGGAATGTTATGTACCTTACACGCGCCGAACGTTCTGTGATTATTTTTTTATTTCGCGTCTTTGCCATTTTTCTTTTCATCTCAATATGTCTGGATGCAATTAAAATGCAACATAATTAACGCACGATTCTGGCGTGCAGAAAGAGCTTGTCTATGAAACCTCTCACCTAAGGACAGTCTAGCTATTTTCTTCGCATTTAGCACGTCTAGTTTATATTTCTTTGTAAACAAACTGCGGTAGGCTAATCATTGCTCTTTGAGTTTATTGTCCCGCATTTTAGACTAGCATATTCCGCAACGTGCAAATGGGGCAGAGGTGCTCCGAGTTCCGTCGTCCGCATAGTTGTATCCCTTTCCAGCAATCTTGCCATCTGTGATGAAGTTATTAAAGCAGATGACATTTTAAAGAAATCCTTCAAATAATGCAATGCTCCTCTAAATAAGACTTAACATTGTACGTAATGATATTTTCTGAAATGTATGTTTTCTGTCTTATATTTTCAGACTGGAATGTTGGTTGTGGATGGAGAGCATTTTCTGATAGAACCATCAAACACAGGATTTAACACGAACAGTGATCTAAATAACCAAAGTGAACAAGCAATACCTCATTTACTTTATTCATTAAGACATTCAAAACAGAATACCATAAATAAAGGAAAAGAGGCAGATTCTCCTTCCTGTGCAGTTGATTCTGGTAAGTTATTTATAGAAACTATTCCTCGTTCCCCTAACTCCCAGGGTCTCTTATTAGACGGAGAAAGACATTGATAGCAAAAGCTCCCGTATCAATCATAACTAGCATAACAAGTGAAAATTGAACCCATTTTGTATAGAACATGATTATTTGGAATGTACCATTAATCACATTGGCATGGTGATGAATGTAACTAGCTTTTTACATTAGAGCTTACATGGATCTGTCTGAGCAAGTACGTCTTCAAAATCTATACTAAAGCTAATGCAATACTATGAAGTTCACATGCATGTGTTCTGGACCTATGTTTCATGCTCTGACAGTCACAAATGGGCCAGTGAATTATTCTTAAGGCAAATAAACATTTTGTCCTACAAACTTGACTTTGCAGTTTCCTCCATATTGGTTCCCATTTGTGAATGGCAGACTGCAATGTATTGTGTCATGATTGATTTGTTAAACATCAAAAGTGTTAATCAAATTCTTCAATACTAATAAGCACACAAGACAGTATCTGAAAATACTACATCATACACATTTAACAAGACATTTATCAAGACATAACCAATAACACATCAGTAGCTATGAATCACATCTTGAACATCTAAATTAGTAAAATACTTGTGCCTTGTGGTGATAATCTCCGAAAGGTGAATCTCTTAATATTGTTGTTAATTTTAGATATTTCGTTTGGCTTACTTACTCTGTGTGAAATGGCTGGCTTCCTTGAATGTTAGGATTCACATAGAGAAATATGAGAGAGAAAAAACAGTAAGATTTAGAGCGAAAGCATAATGTTTTCAAGAATGCTAGCCATGGATGTTATTGAAGTTGAGACTCAGACACGTTTGCTGTACTGGTTATTTGTCACTCTTTGTAAACACAACGGCAGGTCAGCTTTGAATATACTAGCATCCCTTTGTATACATCAGAATCATTGCAAAGGATAGATGTGTTATTGTAAACATTGTCAGTATTCATTTCTTCAATTTCATTATTATTTTGCCAATTCATCGGTCTGCTTTGATAAGTTACCTGGTTATTTCAATACAAGCCACCCAACATGACCCATAGTAATTTATCCCTACAAAGATGGGTTGACTAATGGTTTTGTTTGAGTATTTGCAAAATCAATGTTAGCAACTGTTACACTGCCCTATTTGGGATCAACTTAACCTCGGTCAATAGGCTGTTCAGGAATGTGGACAGCTAAATCAAAACATTGACGTAAAACTACTCTAAACATCTGTGAACGTTCATGCTTAGATGTTTTACTTTGGCTACAAGGCCTCGAAATGTTTATGATAAGCATGTAATATTGGCTAATCAGACTCTCTTCTATCTAACACTGTAGAACTTTCATGTTGCTTAAACACAGACATCCTCAAATGGGCCATAGACTGTAAAATAGAGTTCACCTGTCTATGGAGTGACACGTTTTGCCTAGTTTGAGTATTGGCAAGGTTTGTAAAGTTTTATTGAGTACTGTTTAGATTTGTACATGTTGAAATAAGAGACTCATTGATTCTCAAATAGCAATTTAATATAAACCAATATGCTATAAGAGTATACATGAAATATCAGTATCATTGACTTCAAAGGGAAATCATATTCTTATTTGTATAGGACAACTGTTGTGTATTGGGATGATTTGTATTTGTTTTGGTCGTTAAGTTGATCAGCTACAGTATGAGAGCTTGTGATTGGTGATTTTAGCTGTATCAGATTTAATCACAGGCACTCAATTTACCTGAGAGTGTCCGTTTGATTTTCCTTCCCTGTACATTTCATTCATTTGTGACTTTCTTAAGCTATGACAGCCGTATACAAATCTGAGTAGTGTTAGCTTGTTTCCCAGGTAACTCTCACTAAGTATACGTGGTTAGTTAATACATTTGTGTATAAGTTTAGATTAAATTCTTGTAAAAATATTCTAGATAAGGGGTGATCAAACATCATGAAAGCAAGTTTATTATATCAGGTTTATTGACAAGAGTTTTACTATATCATGTAATAGGTTGTAAGAAGGTGATAGTGGAGGTGTAATCTGCAGTGTAATATTAATGTTTGACCTGGATGAAATCAATCACTCATAAATACAGGTAACTCTCTCTTGTCAACCTCTGCTCTCTTATTTGTGTGTATACTAAGTGGTGTAGATGGCACAAAGACATCGGGAAATTGACAAGCAATGTCTTATGGCTAGACTATGAAAGTACTTTAGTTTTTACCCTTTAGCTAGCTTTTCTAGACTAGGATATACTACAGAAATTTCATCTCATACAGAGTAACAAAAGCTTCATTGTTACTATTACATAACATTCCATGATTGTATGATATTTTCTGCCAGTATTGTATTATTCCTGCAACTTATCACATATATGATCTTGAAAGCTTCACATAGTCGGTAACCAAGCGCTTTTTTGCATTTTATGTGCAAGCTGTCATAAACAAGAAATAAATAGAACTATGCGACTGCAATCTGTACGACTCTCTCTTTTCTCTCATACAAATGTCCTACAAAACAATTGTCTTTTCTCCAAGGTCTGTGGCAAAACAACAAAGCTCGTACTTGCATTATATACACTCAACTCTTAGAATTCCTTAGATCTAAGACACTGACTACATATGTCTATTATTGCCATGTAAACACAGGCTCGATCAAAGCTAATGAGTCCCAAGATAAAGAATTTGTTGTCAATATGTTGAAACTAAGGTATTTTTACATAGAAAATCTTCTCTGGCCGGCTTTTACCTGGTGGAGTGGAGGTCAGTAGGCCAGTTCATGTCCAGTTTGTTCTACGGGAAGAAAAACATATAAACACAAGATAGTTCTAAGTGTTGTGAAATAGATGCTCAGGTAAAATGGTTTTGATTCTTGCCCTATAAAGTATACATACATCATAGGGAGAGAGGAACAGGCTGTAGATCAGGAGCCTTCCAGACTCACTACATGGTCAGACAATGATGTAACACTTGTAGGTACTTCCAAGACGCTTCTGTTATCAGTAATAGATAGTACTATCGTGTATTTCCTAGATTTATGAATGTTAGTACCAGCATTTTCTTACATTGATCTCTTTGATAGAAAACATCCTTGAACAGTGGTTGCCTTCAGAGATGCATGTTGTGTTGTAGTTATTGAATGTTTTGCTCCTTTGACTGGAGAGAAAGAGGGAAGTGTTGCAGTTTAAAGGTCATCACCAGTGACAGCATTACAGCCTGTTTGCAATTGAAATTGTCATTGCAATGCATCAAACTATCATTTCACAGGACTATGTCACTATTAATATTCCCCCAAAAATGAAACTATGATAAGTAGAGGCATTTTCTACACAGCATTTATTCATCTGGTAAATCGAGTGTCACTATAAAGACAATGTAATTACATTCTTTGTAATCTGTCTGTGAAAAAAAGCATTTTACAGACTGAATTTGACTTTGATGGGTTTTTCCTCAGGGTTTGAATTTCCTCTATCCAACAAATACTGTGTGTTTATAGAACCACTAGGTGCTAGAGAAAGTTTCTGGAAAGATATTTCTGTGGAAGCTATGGGCTGCCAAGTATTTACGAAGTAACCAAAAAGTTAATGCAAGGGTAACAAATGAATGTAACATAGGGATATTTGATTATGTCTGTATATAAGCAAACTGACTGACTCATTATGTTAGCACTGATGTTGCTAGATTAGTGTATTAACCAATTAGTCCTTCTATATCAACGATAACCTAAGCCTCAGGCCAAGCTGGCTCGTTTCTTACACGGTTTCTGCTAACTCTTGCACTTTTGGGGGGTAAACCTCACACGCAGGATCACTTCATTACTCCAACAACCTTGGGTATAAGGTCACAACTTTCCAACCTGTTCCTGATGTTCTTTTCCTTGGTCAAACAGTGCTAATGTACGGTAGAACCTCGCTTTGAAGACCACACCATTAACCCAAACACCTTAATAGTGAGATCACAACCTTCCTACCCTGTCTCCATAGCTTGCTATATATCTGTTACTATCATGTTAAACAAGATCACACAAAGCAAAACTAATACAAAGGTCAATATCAAAAGGAAGTCAGTATTGATAGATCCCAAGAGTGATCTCGTCATGGAACTTTCATTTATATCCCCCTTTGATTATCATTGTCCTGTCATTCATAGAAGTTATAGAATCTCAGTGAAAAAGTTGCTTCTTTGTAGTAAATGAATGAAGCGTTTTTTTCATAATTTCTGACCAACCCTTATGACAGTAAAATGAAGTCTTATGATAGTTTTCAGTGATTCAGTTATGTTGGGTTCAAGAAATGAGGGTGTGGAATCTGTCAATACTATTTCAAAGGTTTCAGACATAGACAAAAGACAAGGTCTAAGGAAGGAATGGGTTTTGACATTTGAATGTTTCCTGATAGTTCAAAGAGTGGTGTTTGAGTCAGCCACCCTCTCTGTAGGATTGTGTTACTAAACAGTTATGACGTATGACAAAAGCCTAGATGTCAGAGCAAGCTATCAAATGTACAAATGTTAACTATCTGTTTTTATCAGCTTAAGTTTGACAGGACTGAGATAATGATCTGTAACACGTTATTATCTCAATATCTCTTCTGTCCCCCTATCTAGAAGCCCCACTAATACGATCTGCAAACGGTAGCAACCATCTTATCATTGGAACCCAGTAATTAGCATGCAACAACATTTGAATACATGGTAATGGTGTGGGTATCAATTTGGGTAATGTTGGTAACTCTGTCACTCTGTGAAAATAAGGGGCTCAGCGTGTGTGTCACCATTTGGCACAATGCTCAGAGTGATGTGGCAAGTGTTTGTTAGTAAACCCCGTCCATAATTGCCATGGCAACGCTTTCAGCAGGATTAGAGATGGTTCTTTGGTACTATAGTTGGCTTTGTCACACTTAATGGAAGACTTTGTAAAACTAGGAGAGGAATTTAGGGCTATTTTGTCAAGCTTTCAAGTCATTTAGGGCAGTAAATTCAAACCTAAATAATGCTTGGAAAATGCAAAGTTTCTGTTCTGTCAGACTCATGTGATATATTGTGAACATAAAATTCATAGAAATTTGCTTTTCCTCGGAATGAATGAAGTTTTGGTCTTAGGGCCTCAAAGATGGCACATCATTTGAGTGTAAAGATTTATCTTCAATGTTTACATAATGTGAAATGATGAATCCAGATTTGTGCCCTTTTTGTTGAAGTAAGCAATCCATCATTTGAGGATGTTTGTAATTTCAAAACATGCATAGAAACATTTATAATGACAACAAACTTGTCATTTCTAACATTTTTAGTCTGCCAGATTCTTTTCAAGTGTTTAAAGAGTGTAGCATTTGATCATAGGTTATGAGATGTATTGGACTGACATCCGGGACATACAATTATCACACTGCAATTAATGGTTGACAATACTCATTGAATACATTACCTATGAACATCGACAGAAAACTGAAATTACACAATGTATGTCATCTTTTCGTTGCAAACACTGATTGAAGATTGATTATGACAGGGGCTGATGTAAATTCTGATAGCTAGCTTGTTAAGGTCATGTAATTGTTCTTTATTATACCTGGGTAACGATTTGACTTGTATACATGAAAGTACAGTGTCTGGCAGATGAATTTAGAAGTAAAAATGGATGGTGTATAAAGGTGGCCATTCCATTTGTCGATTTTGATTCTAGCTGTTTGGACTTGGCATAGTGTCTTCCAAGTAGTGTATGTATTGCTGTAAAACTGAAGCTATACAAATGTAGTAAAATTTAAAGTTTGATTTTGCTGGCCTATTACAGAGACATAGCCACTGTATATACTACCTGTTAAACAGTAAAGCCAGTAACATTTGAAACAAGTGGTTAAAGCAAATAAGTTTAAAGTGACATACAAAAAGGACACTGAGTTGATGTTGTATTCAAGAGGATAATAAAACAGAGATTGAGAGCTCTTTGTATATCAGCAGGCAAAATCAACTTTCAAACAAAAAAATATGAGAAGATAACCAAATTCTACAATATATGCCAGATTCCAATTACAAATGACAATACTATATGCATTTTAAGAAAGCTGCACATTCTAAAAATGTATTAGAGATACATGTGCAAAAATAAGTTCCAGGTACATTTTTTGCCCAATCAACACAGCTGAATGTTCTGTGATAATAGACATAAACTCAAAGCAAGCAGAAAACCCAGCCCAAATGGTGATAGGGTGTTCAGAACTGGGAACTCATTTTTTTTCGCAACAATTTTTTAATATTTTGCTCTGAAGAAGGATGAAAATTGCTCCTCTTCAAGATAAAGCAGTTTGCTCTAGTTTTCAAATAAAACCAGGTGTTGAAAATTGGTGATATCTGATGTATTTGTCTATGGCGATGTGCATCCAAGTGCATGTCATGTAGGGATGTGGCTCAGAAAATTCTTTACTATCAGGAGAAAACTCAGCATGAGGCGCGGCGGAGCCAAGAGTGAAGATTTCTGGTTGCTAGAGAAAATATCTGATTCAAGTCTTTTCAAAGTTTTTCTTTCAAAATATAAACAGAGTTTGCACCTACTGTCAAGGATATGAAAATTTAACTACAATGTCTTCAAAGTCTAATCTCATTATTTTATAGATGTGGGTAGCTGTTTTATATTAAGCTGTGAATTGGGATCATGATGTTAGGATATGATATAAACCATAGGGAAGTTTGGGGAAGTGTATTTTTGTGGTTCATTTTTCAGGACATTTAGAATACATTTTTTTCTGTTTTCTGTCTGAATTCGTTAGTCGTTTTAGTTTGTTTCAGGATGTACAAACAGTGGCGAATGTTATTGAAACATGTAGCCTGGATAAGATTAACAATGCATGCACAGCACAGTTTGTGGAGGAAAGAAAGTCCCACCATGTATATGTTAAAATATCATTTCATAGAGTCAACACCACAAAGGATAGCCTTGAGCCTGACTTACGAGTATTATTCACTAAACGCAAAAGACAATAGATAAAAGGGAGAAAAAACTAGGTCTTAAATTACAGCTTTTAATCTCCAATAACGCAATTTCTTCAATAAGGAAACTGTGAACAAAATATATTATTAGGACACTGAGTTATTGAATGCTTTCACACTGACTTGGTAGCTATAGTAAGTGGCAACCAAGATGTGCTCAGACACCGATTTTTAAGTTGTTTATTGGCATTTGTTTCTGTATTTTCATTTACTGGTTCCTGTACTTTTAAAGATACCTTAAAGTACTTTTATTTCTTGTATCATCAATTTTGCTCTGTTATGATTTTGTTCATATGCATTATTTGACAATATACAATTTGCAAATTTAGTTGACTTTGTAGGTCTCACCTCTTTACGTTTAGAAATGAATGATTGATTTGTCTATATCTACTTTCAATATATCAAAGTACATGTAGATTCAAAGGAAGTACTAAAAACATCTGCAATCAGTCTTTACAATATTACTTGTATACTTAGTGTATAGGCTGGTTCGTGTAAAATAGGCAAATGCACCAGTGAACAGATAGCTTACCTCTGTCAGTGTATCAGCTGCCAGAGAATGCACCAACTAACTGATCAGATACTCGCTTGACACTTTAAACACTGTCAAAATGTGCAAGTCAATATGTAACATTGTTTTTGTGATTAATTGAATGCCAAAGAACGGTGCTGCTAGATCTGATCATGTTTAATCGTTTGTTATGACTGGGCTAAATGACATTACATGGTTCCAAGTGGCAGATTATTTCTTAAATATATGTCCAAGTTTCACAGGTGTAAAGGTCATTTTATTTTAGAGGGATTAACAACTTAAGGCAAACTACCACTTGACTTATGACCAGTTGAATTTATGATAAGTCACTGTTACTATAGGGTTTCCTTATACTGCATTGTTATATATATACTTGTCTTTTATAGCAGACAGTTGATATGAGTCTCAAGATAAATGCTTCTAATTCTAATATCTAATTGTAAGTTAAACAAGCCCTTATTTCTTCCATTCTGCGTGCTGTTTGGTTAAGGCATACCTGTATTTATACCTGAACAAGGCTGCATCATATCTTTGTTAAAGTACATGTATGTATAAAGCATTGTGCATTGTCAACAAATATCCATTCACTTCTGCATTTGGAAGAACTCATTATTAAGAAGATCTCATGTGTGATTAATATGTTATTGAGAATGATACCAAGTTAATTGGCTTATTAACAACAGAAACAGATTTACTAAGTGTGCCAAAAAACACATGTTCAGACTGTAACAAACGACATTATGTTCTCAACAGAAGCCTGTATTAACTAGCACTTGTATAAATGTCAGTGTAGTTTCGGCTAAAAATGTGAAATGTCACCTTATACTGTGTTCTGCAGTGCATAATTTTACTTGCAGCTTTTGTTTATGGTCACGAGCTGTGTGGGGGAAATGGCATTATCTTGTGTTTAAGACCATTGAGCTTGCTGTGTGTGTGACAACCTGCTCTTGACAGTTTCAACTGATAAATGACGGGTCCATGTGCATGAGCTGGTTTTCTCAATAGCACTCAATAGTGAAAACAATAATGTCGGAATGTAATGAAGCATAAGTTAATTGGGCGGTTTGAAGCGTGCCAAAGGGAGGATCATTGGGGTCACATGGTTTGTTCTTTCCTTTTAATCAGATGTTAGGAAAAAAATGCTTTTGACGAAATAAATTGATGGTATGTGACTCTTTGACACTATGAGGGCAAACTGACTTTGCACTTTTTTCAGAGATCATACCCTCGATAATTGGCAATAATATAAAAGGTCTTATCAGTGCGATTGTTTGATTAAATCACTTGCAACTTTTTCTCTCTGATATCTAGATTATCTATGCTATCAATGTCAAAAGAGCACTGGTTTAATCAACAAGTACTAACTCTCTTAACTTTAGAACTTTCCTGCAAGATACGTTCATTTTAAAAGTTTTCTTCTTACTTCTTACTGCAGGCAAAAATATTTTCAATCCATCTTTCAGACGAGTATAATTATGGAAATTTGTTATGGTCTATTTGCACTGAAGAGAACATATTATGTCTGTAGACTGTGCATTGGAAGTACATATAGGATACACAGACTGGGAGGTTCTGCATTGATATATACAAGATTAACCAAAGATTATCAGCAGATAACCGATAAGCCTGATACTTGCTGAAAACTTCCACTGCTAACTGCTCTAGGATAACATCTGTCAGTAAGCTTATTTAACTACTCACTGACATGTACATCAGCGTCAATGTTTGCGATCAACAGCAGTGTTCCGTCATTATGCTTCGGATGCATATCTCTTAACGCATTTTACCCCCAACTGATAGAATAAGATAGACCTCAGACGGAAACTTAAATGAAGGAAAACAAAGTGAAAAGTCAGTGTCCGCAGTGTAAAGTAAGGCATGGATGCAGTCATCAAGAATTCGGTATTCTAAAATTAAATAAGATGTGATTAATGGTTACCTAAGAAAATACAATGCGGATGAATCACAAAATCCGGTAATTAAGAATAAAAACAGCTGTGACAGGATGTTATTTAATCATGACAATAAAGCAACCGAGAAAGTGTTGCTGATCTCATTTGCCCGCATTGTTGGTTTCACTATTTTTTTGGTTGCTGTTTTTTGTCTCCTTGCTCGAGCTTCAGGTGTGTTATATGCCTCAGATGTTGGTGGGAAGATGAGAATTGTCGAACTAAAAGTGCTCCCTTACCTGGGCATCTCACATAATTCACAAAAACTGGCGAATCAAGCTGTCCCATCCATTAGTAGAAAACTCAGGTATTGCATGATAGTCTAGAGGTCACAGACAAAACAACAAAAACTATTATGACAAAAATTGTTGATAATGTGTCACTATGTCGTTAAATAGTTCTAATTATGTATAATATATGTGACAAAGGGATGTCCCACACAAATGGTCGGTGTGTGTAATTTATCATTTGGGTTTTTCATTATGTCAGGCTGACAGTGGGATGTGTAGCCCTGTAACATGTCCAAGTAGTGTCCATCTCTCTCTCCCCCTCACCTGTACTCCCTCACTTGCACTCACCTGGATAAATAATGTGCATATTACAAGAAAAACATAGACCTTTTCTTGACCACTCTTCTTCACTTTGTTTTGCTTTTTTTTTCATAATGCAGCTTAATATACGATGTTTAACATATCAACTAAATTTCACGGCTTTTTTCCTATATATGGCACTTTTTGGGGGTGAATTGAGGCTTATTTTATTGTGTAGGATATGTATAGACCGCAAAAGTCACCAAAATAGAGGAGCAACAGTAATTTCTGGGTTTGCAGTATGAGAGGAAATCCATTTTGTGCATACTCATCATACTGTAGTATAAAAGTCAGTTGTCTAATATATGGGGCCATACCTGCCACATATTTTTGTTGAAAATTTGGTAAATTGTCTAATGATGTTATTCCCGTGTTTTATCTGCAACCTTGATACATAAAAATGGTTGCCACGAAAACTGGTCAAAGTTTGCGAGATTCTGAGTGGGTAGAGGAGAGTCAATGAACTACAAATAAAGCGAAAAAAAACTGAAAATTGGAAATGATGAAGTATTGCATTGGTGCCATTGCTCAAGCTTAGTTTCTAGGTTCTATTTTGGTAATCAAGGTAACAAGTTTATAGGTACACCGTACAAAAGTCAGTTATTTGCCTATTTGTTTTCTGGTTATGTTTTTTCGGTATGCTTTTTTATGGCATTCAGTCATTCCAACGTGAGCAATTGCTGGAGGGA
>ENA-OREC01000098-OREC01000098.1-marine-metagenome-genome-assembly--contig:-NODE-98-length-22321-cov-15.329078_pt1 | contig 22321 bp, 7 predicted proteins | sample MGYA00248626_ERZ508543 | MGnify/ENA primary metagenome ERZ508543 (study PRJEB26211, sample SAMN05518279) | marine metagenome | isolation source: Puget Sound, Washington, USA | host: Bankia setacea | place...
ATCTGACTGTAGTACAAATGTCATCTGACTGTAGTACAAATGTCATCTGACTGTAGTACAAATGTCATCTGACTGTAGTACAAATACGTCTGCTTTATAGCAAATCATCCTATTTTACAGCACAAGGAAAATTCTTAACTTAACTTCATAAAATGTACTAATGTCATTATTTACAAGCACGAATCAAAAAGTGACTAAGTCCTAGTGATATAGTTTCAGAAGAATGCTTCACAGTAATTGTGACAGTACCTCTGTCATTGAGTATATATTTGAGAGATTTCATTTAAACTATGTTATGCCACTTTTCCATGTTTTGAGTACCGGTATTCAACTTGCAAACATTTAGTTTTCTATGTAAATAATAAGAAAATAATCAATGTAAAATATGCAAAAGTTTGAAGAAAAAAGACTTGAAAACATGCACATTAATGAGTTTACTGATGAACATTATGCAATGCAGTTTGAATAAACGCTAATATACGAGTATCAAATTTCACACAAAAAACTGACCATCCAAATTGCTTGCATATAAATTTGAATTATAAATCAACGGAAATGTCTTTAGAACAGTATATACACTAACTTAGTAACTGCCAACTTTCCCCATGCCACTACTGATGTAAAAACAAATGGGTATTACAGTCATAATTATATAATTAACAACATTAGAGTATTTCACTCATAAGTGAGATTCAGACTAAAACAACACATACATGTCAACTATTATATGTATAAGGTAACAATATTGCATAACAAAATAACGATATTGTATATGTATAGATATAATTATGACAGTAACATTAATAAGTAAATGGTTATTATAGCTTGTTTCTGTACACACATAGGTAGGAATCTCTGTCCAGATAAGGCACTACAAAGGTGAGGCATCATCTACCAATAACCTACAGTGTGTATAACTGTTAAATAGTAAATGATTTTACTTCTCATTGCATAGTTTGTAAAGAACAAAGTATAATCAATTATGTATATCTACCTGTTTAACTGAGAAACAGATAAGATGCTTTTTGGGGTATTTATCCAATTACTTTTTCGGGAATACCCAATTATTTTTTTCGGGAATACCCAATTGTCTTTAAAACCAAGGGTAACAAAAAGCATAAGAATTAATGGAATTAATTTGATGTTGTATATAAAATATAGGAACAAAGTTGTGTAACTCAATTTGAATTCCCCAATTAAAAAGTATGAATACCCAACCAATTTAACTTTTATGGGTAAATACCCAATTCCATTTATCTGTTTCTCTGGTATAACATTTTAAAGTGAAGGTCATTCAGCTGTAAATAACACCATACACATATTACATTTTATCCAAGGCCATTAAAACTTGGACAATGTTTCAGGTGTGTACATAACACTACAGAGCAACAACAATGAAATACAAGTATATAATTTGACACCTGCTGGTGAACTTTAAAAGGACAAGCTTTATCTGTATTCATTGGGAGTATTCATTCACATTGGGAGTATTCAAAGTGAAACTGAATATGTAATAAAAACCTTGCATTAATGAGTTTCAGTAGTACTACCGGATCTAACATTATTTACATGTATAGTATGACATGTATAATAAAACATGTATAAATAAACAAATAACCAATTTTAAATTAGTAATGTTTACACCAAATTATGCTTTCATAGTAAATCAAATACATGTGTAAATCCTTGGACATTGAAAGTTAAAAGTTTTGAATTTTAGAGAGCTTACTTTTATAACAAAAATATATCAAATTGACTAAATTGTTATGCATTAAAAACCATTGAAAAAATGAAGCCTTTTAGTTGGCAGTTTATATGATAAATAGACTGTGAACCTGATTCAAACCCATGTAACTATGATGTGTATCTTTGCCAGCAAAAAACAACAACATTGAGAGTCATGCTTCATGAACAATTGTGTGTCTAGCAAAATAGGGAGTGTGTGCATAAGGTACCTGATACATTAAGACAAATTGTAGAATAGTGACTGTTATCCAGTAGGGAAAGCACCGCTGTGAGATCTCTGTTCCCAGTACTTCTCATCATGCCCCATTAAGTTACGCTCCACAATAGCAAACACTGACACAGCAACTAGCAAGGCACCCATTACTGAAAATATTATCAGTTTTTCAGAGCGGTTTGCCAACTTCTGAGCCATATCAATGTTTCCCCTCAGGATACCTGCATGAAACTCTTTCTCACACTTGAATGCATAGTACATAGCTGGAATGCCGAGTGGGAAAAACAGAATGAACGCAACAACGGAGAATGCCTTCATAAGCTTAATTCTCTTCAATTTCAACGGCCTGTCATGGTTACGAACTCTGTTTCCATCGTACACATTATCACAGCAAGCTCTTGTCCGTATCACATGGACTCCGTTTGGCTGACGTATCACCACTGGTTCACGTATCACATTACTTTCCCCATTGCGGGCATCATACACAACAGGAGTTGCTGATGTCACTTGACCACCATTTTGACCCAAACTTGTCCTTCCTTTTACATTTGTAGTTACTTGTACTGTTTCCTTTGGCTTGCTACTATCATAATTCTTCGCTGAATCTGGTTCAATGTCTGTTGCATCTAAAACTGGGTTGATATATTCTAAAGCAGCAGTGTTGTTGTCATGGTTATCTCCTAGGTGGGGCTGCAGTTCCCTGTCCAGTTGGTCATTTTCCACCAACACTTCGTCCATCTGCGGATGGTCTGACATACTGAAAAAATATTAAACCATTCTTTGAGTCTATTTTCACTCAACAGAACATTTCAACTGATGTTTAAAAAGTGTCACTGAAATGATAAATATTGAAAGAAGCAAGAAAAACATTTGAAAGGAAAAGTTGTCAATGGACTAAGAGGTAATTACGATTGAGGATTGTGGTACTGTGAGTTAATTTATATTTAACTAAAATAACTAGCCCTTTCATTTTATTATAAAAGGTAATAATTGTGCCTAAATCAAACCTAATTGTGCCTAAATCAAACCTAATTGTGCCTAAATCAAACCTAATTGTGCCTAAATCAAACCATTTATGATCAATTATTTAAAGTGACCTACATGGACAAGCACACCTCCCGACTGCCCTCAATAGATCAAGTGAAGAAGCGAACAGTCACTAATCCCTCACCATAACAAGTAGGCTAATCCGTGACATTTAACATTTACATAACAGAGAACTACACACTGACATCTATAGCATAAGGAGTGCCAAATAACTGACCACTATAGACTAGTTGTAAACACTATGAAGAGCAGCTTTTAATCGAACAGAAACTAAAAGATAATAATTACAATACAGGTATACATGTACATAGCATAGTGTCACCTTGATCTATGGCAAAAGACCTTCTGAGTAAAGTTAATTATTCCAATTGACAATAGTTCTGTCTTTCCAATACCAATAGTCAATACCAATTTGTGATTTTTGAATTCAATTAACTCACTGTAATGTAATATATAAGTTGGAGAGATTTGTTACAATTAATGCATGTATAGAGTACATCAATAGTTTCAGCATGTCATCTTTAGTGACACTAGTTTACATGTTCTGACTAAACTTTAATAACACAGGTGACTTTCATTGTGATTACATGAGCATATGTCCATCTGTACATCAGTATATCCTGGACTGGTGAAGTGCTGTAACTTGTGAACCCTGTATGTACCGCTGTCTGTAAGTGTAATGACGAAATAACTACCACGGTATGACACATCTACCCTACACAATGTGTACATGTATACAGTACAAACGCGTATTATGATAAACTATAAGTATCATTAAACAATGTACGAGTAAGTAAATGGTTACCTTTTAATTAGATCATAAACCCAGAACAGCTGACACTTTACCAATTACATGTCCCGTAAAACACAGGTATAAATCGAATATTCAGGTACACGGGCGACACACAAAATGACAGCAATTGTTGTGTTTACACCTGTCCGCTAGGTGGCGTGTCTAACATGATATCTGACAAATGGCGGGAAATATTTTGCACGAGTGGATTAGAGCATAGCGGACGATCAAACTGTTTAACGTGTACGCCATGAAACAACAGAGTTGAATAAATATTCATTATCACTTGCAAGAGCATACAGACCATTATAACGACTTACACTTTTAACAAAACATAGTTCCACGTTCACATATGCAGAGTGAAGGCTTCACGCTGTTTGATAAGAATTAGTATTATATACACCCATGTTAACGTATACATACATGGTTCTGTGAAACATTTGACTAAAAAGTATATCGGCAAATGTTGCACCTTTATTAGAGCGTTAAGTTGGCACGTGCGATTTAAAGATTCGTGTTAATATTCTAATTACGAGTATGTGAATCTATCATCTAACCGTAATGAATCAAATCGTCACACAACTAAAAAACTAATTGCAACATGTAATATTAAATTGACATGTTTGAATTGGCATGCTCGATCTATGTTTGCAACATGCTTACCTTCAGATAAATGTATAACCTTGGTACACGGGTGCAACTTTTCATTTAAAGTGATAACACTATAGTAGACGTGTATAGTGGTGAACAGTATCCTGTAAAGGCCTATAATTCAATAGATGGACTAATGAGCTACCATTCATGCTACTGTGATTAACCGTCGTGGTATAAACTGCATTTCAAGGACATCCTTCCTCAAAGGGCTCGATTGCGATCACATTTTAGTACACACAGCTCGTCTCACTCAGGATAATACATCTAACAGCCCCTAAACACGCTGTAATAGCTATTGGTTTTTAATGAACCTAGAACCGACTTTGACATCCAATATCGACACTTTATTAATTGACGATGTTCAACATTATAGTTACATGAGCTTGTTAAAACAGTATCATATTTTGAAACGATGGCTCCTGTAAATCAATATAAAGTGTTGCTTATATTAACAATGAGTATTATTTAATTAAAGTGTTGTACAAACGAGTAGGTTCAACCTATGTATGATAATACCACTGCACAGTATGCGAACAGTTTGAAGGTAAAGTTCAGGTTTCAGTCGGAGCCTGTCCGAAACTACTTTACACATTATAAATATATCATAACTCGATCTATTACGTGTTCATTTTAAGTGAATGAGTATAGTTAAAGAATAATCTGTTAGTAGTCTGACTAAATCGCTATGCATCGCCATTTAGGTTTCCGAACTCAGTGATCATTTAAAAACGACCATGGACAAATATTTGTTAAGATCGAGCCGTGTCAAAAAACAAATCGAGAAACTTCAGCTCACACATGTAACTTTGTTGCTGCTTTAATATGGGAAGTTACAATTAAACTGACAGCTTGTCTGCTGACGTTAATTATACACTGAAATTTGAGCAATCATAGAACAGCCGTTTCGAATTCAAAATGCTGACTGAATCAACTTGAATTTCCACCAAACTCCACACGGAAAGTATACAACTTCAAGTGTATGTTTGAGTCTTGCATACTTTGCGATTTACCAGTCATCTGCTAATGTTTTTGCGGGAAAAAATTGCTGCTAGTTTGGTAAGTAGCTTTTTAGATAAAGAAATATATATTTAAGAAACCGTGCACGAATGCCTATTGATGCTATCATTTGCAAAGGGACGTAACATGGCGAAAACTGCCCAAAGTTACTTCCCTGTATACCTGTATATTCCACTTCCGCTTCAATTTAGAAAGGTAGACTAAGGATTTATTTTGGAAGTTTTATGCGACTTACTCCAGGTAAGTTGTTCGTAGAGACTGTTTAAACCAACATCTGGTTAAAATGAAGTAGTCATAACAGTTTTGCTAGGTTCTAAGCGACGACTCCCTTGATTTATGAACAATATCCAGACAGTGGAATACATTTCGTTTTGGGTCATTTTGTTCCTATTTCTCGGTAACCGTGAGCGCATCATGGCTGTTGAACGAAGGGCTTTGCTCGAGCGAGACTACTTCCCTTTGTTAAATATACGACAACTATAGTGTGAAGTGATCTTAAGGAAGTGACGTACCACTAATCTACTTAACTTTTATTTCCTTTTCTGTCCAATTGTTTATGTACTAGGAAGTGAGGAGTTTGAGGGGAAATATTTGTGCATTTCTGTCCTTTCTTGTATTTATTGAAAGTTTCTAACAGGGGTAGGCTTAATACAGAATTCATCATGAGTTTCAAAGGCTCTGGGGTATGTATTCTTCTGGTTATTTGTGTGTGAATTATTGTATTTATCTTTTGTTTTTGCCTACATTGTCAGCTTAGATTGAGGGACAGTGAGGCTCAGAGGGGCTGTGGTCTAAAGGTCAAATGAGGATCCGTTTATACTTACTAAAACATCAGCCCTCACTTCTATACATAAGACAAAGAGCGCCAGATAAATGCATTTGTATAGCTTCTGAAGATTCTGCAAATATTACCATGTTAGTATCAAGTTCAAACACAAATGATGCTTGAATCCTTATCCAGCATCATGTGACTTATAAGCAGGGCCTCCATGTTAACATCAACAGCAGTGGAATCATGTAGGGAGAGGGTACACTTTAATTCAGCTAGATGTGTTTTGAAATCCTTCATGATCAACATTTTAGTATTACACTATGACTGCCTAAAGTTACGATGGTTTTTGAAGTAGGTTTTTCATAAAGATGGTTGATCTGCAAAGTGAATGTCATCTTAACAAATATACTGCTTTGTGTCAGCTTCTGTTGGGGACACTTTGACAACAAGGCATCCAAATGACTTAGTCTTATAAATTTTTGCGCAACTCTGACTATCTGTTATTATTGGTTGATTTTACCTTATACAAAATATGTACAGATCAAGACTATTTAGCGTATATAATCTGTCCTGTTTTAATTAAAACGGTTTTACTAATTGAAACATTGTGGTGTACGTCTGCCATGTTTCTATCCTATGTTGAACCTTAAGCTGTATGTACTAAATAAAACTGTATATGTAACATGAGGTGTACAGTATAGTACATATATATACTTTCTTGGAATTTGAGCAAGCTAGTATGTTCCAGCCTACAAATTCTAAAGAAGCCATTCCTTTTCTCCCATCTAATCTATTCATACATTGCTCTGGGATTATGACACATTGGTCTGAGCTTGCATGTTTAAGAACTCAATTTCACACTTCAAATATCCACTTTGCAGTAGAATTATACCAACACTTGTTTGTTACAGGGGAAAATGCCCCTTTTCAATCAGAAGAAGGCTAAGAACAAGGCACCAGAAGGGGAGCCTATGAGTATTGGTACACCGTACATGGTGCAGCATCATTTCCATGTAGGCTTTGACAAGTTCACAGGGGAGTTTAACGGTCTACCACAGGCATGGCAACTCCTGTTGAAAGGCTCAGATATCTCGTAAGTATATAGTCCTCCTCTACTTTAGTAACACTTTGAGTGAATTCTGATTGATCCTCTGAATTTTGCATAAACTTGTGATGCAAACGATGACAAACGACAAATGTTTTATAGATGTAGCTCCAACAAAAAAAAGAAACCTTTCGAGTCCATAAAACATGACCGATAAAAACCACCAGTATTATTGGATTGGTCTGATTTTGTCTCAAAAGATACACAAAAGTTAAAGGTACTACATGTAATGTGCAGGTGTCTTTATTAATATAAACCTTTTCCTGTTGGGTAAATGTAAAATCCACGAATAAGAAAAACATTTGATATTTATCATTTTGTTAATGTAAAGGGATTATTGTTTGTTAACTATTTATACTTAACGATCATAACAGATGACAAATGAACTTTGACAAAAATCTTTGTGTTAATGAACAAGGCTTTAGATGATTTTTGTGATGTGTTAGGGACCTTTGGTATACTGTTAGTACAAGTTTCATGCATTGACCCTTTATTATTTCAGCAAAGAGGAACAGAAAGAGAATCCGCAGGCTGTCATCAACTCCCTGAAAACATACAGTCACTCCATCAAAAAGAAACCCAACGACAGGTTCTTGCAGGTAATTACTTCTGTTGGTCTACCAGAATTTCACAATACATTTAATCATTGATGTTAATGATAAACTATGCTTGTAGATATCTTGAAGTCTACTTAACTAACAGTTTTGGATAAGGTTAATTAAGGATGGAAGTTCCAGACTTGATGCAGGAAAACTACAAATAGTTAAATACAGCGTAGTTTTGTATTTAAGGCCAACAGTAACACAAAAAGTTCAGTAGGAAATGAATCAGTCTTCAAAGTAAGACATTTTCCACAGATATGTGCTATTTTAGCTAGGAAACATGTGGTGTGAATAGTGGACTGGTTTCATATAGTGTAGTCCCCATAACCAACTATAGTACAAGTCACAAAACAAAATTAAAAAGCTTATAAAGACAAATCAGATAAAAAGAACACATCATGTTGAGTGAAACTGTTGTTTGTCTTCACAGAAACAATTAATTAACTTCAACGTGATTTACTATTTCTTCACTTTTATATTGGTAAAGCTTTCATAGGACTTTATAGGTGAGTTTATACCGTCCTGTTGCTTATTTGAGTCATTTTTGTGTTTCGATATATATTTTAATTTTCTTCTGTTCAAGCTGATATTATTTTAGCCACATGCTTATATTATATGTCTAATTATTGTGCTGATTGGTTTTTAAGCTTATATCAGTATTATAAATAGTGTTTAAATAATTTTTCCTTATTTCATTTCCTTTGGACTGGAACATCAAACTAGAAATGTAAAATAAGAACAATACATTTTCTAATTTTGACTGCTTTTGTGTGTGGCTGCTTTAAGGAAAAATTACAAGATTTGTAACCAGGCGTGCATGTTTTGATAACATTATCCACATTGAAGTTACAATACTGTGAAATGCCTGATTGTTATCTAGAATTGCATGTTGATAGTATTAGATATCAGCTACTTGTAAATATTATGTCCTGTATGTTTGTTGATCGATATGATAGCAGCTGTTTCCTGGTTTCTCTTACACACAGGGAAGTTAAATTGTACCTTTGTAAATTGATGGTAACCTGTAAAAACTAATGTAATTTAAAAGCAGTTTCTGAATCAAGGAAAATACACATTGGTTAGATTTACCTGATCTTTATAACAATGAATTGTAGTGTCAGTAAATGCAGTCATATTGTCCATTGAATTTGTTACAGTCCTGACCAAAATGATACAGCCAAAAACATGCATGGGAGCAGAAACCTAATTAACCCTGTGATAAAGACAACTTGAGGATAGTGGTCTGTTAAGGGTTGTACACTTGGTTGACATTCCATCAGTAGTGCCTATAGTATTGACCATTACAGAATGAACCTACTATATGTAGCAAAAAGATTACTTGAACACAAATGTTAAAGTATTCTTATTTGACTGTGTTGTATCCATATAGGTTGCAGAGTCTATAGAGGAAGGGTCCGACGATGAGCGGGAACCTAAAGTGGATTTTGAGGCCAATGGCAGTAAAGCAGAGGATAAATCTGCAGAGGCAGCGAAAATTAACATTGTACGTAACTTTTTATTATTCTCATTCTGACTTTCCTAGTTAGAATTGGACCGAAATTGAAATGGTTGTAGGTTTAATCTGTAAAACAAAGGTTCAAAGAAAAGCTTGTTGAAATAAGTAAAACAAGCTTTAAATGAAGGGAATAATTCTGTGTAAAATGCAGCTTGATCATGTGTTACACATAGCTTGTTTTTTAAATTATACTGTCTATTGTTTAAGAAATGTTTACTACAGTTAAAGATTTGCCATCTCTTCTCTCGATACTCTCACACCCCTCTCTAAAAGACAACTTGTTTGATCTTTAGGCACAGAAAACTGAAGAAGTCAAGGAAAAGATTGCCAAGATAGCACTTGATAATAAACCCAAAGAAGAGCCAGTAGCCACAAGAAGGCCAAAAGAACAAGCTAAAATGACAGACTCAGAAATCAATGATGGTCTCAGTAAGTACAACCAAAGCAAACCATGGATTACTTTAAGAGCTATTCTGTTTCTTTGCTGTAGCTTTAACATGCTGTACCAAAAGAATAAGATATTTATATTACAAGTTATTGTGTCATAACAAATGAGCTTTTTCCATGCACACAATAAGGTGACTTAACATATAGAGTATCAAGTACATGTAAATGCAAACATATCACTTTCATGCTAATGTTATTTGCTTGAACATTTCTAAATGAAGTTTGACTAGAAACTAATATTATAAAGCTTACTACCCTGATGTCGAGTGTTTGTCTGTTTATTCTGTTTTAGTTATTCTAATACCTGCTGGTTTAAAATGCATGTTAAGCAAAAGCTTCTACATCTGTTCTTTTATTTTCAGGGGCGCTTTCTAGTCCCGGCAATGCGTTGCAAAAATACGAAACAAAAAAGAAAGTTGGAGCTGGGTAAGACATTTCTTAATATAAACACTCTATCCATAAGTGCACAGGTACATAAACAAAGCATCCTGTAACAGAAGTCTAGTTCTCCAGTTGTTTATCTTATTTCACAGAGTAAATACTATTATAACTAGTGGTAAGCCAGAATGGTGTTAGCTTGAAATCTTGTTACTTACTCTTTTACAAAAAAAACCAACTCACAAGATTCTATGGCATATATAAATGTTTCTGTTAGTAATCAATATAGATGTTGCATTAGCTTGTAATGTGAACTACAGAGTTTGTTGGTGCTAACCTTTCCACACATCTATATCACACATGGCATTGTGCAGGTCTACTTCACAGAAACCCAGTGTTTCATGTGGTTTGACCTATTTTCTTACAATATATATATAAGGCCATGCATGCTCTGAAAATGACTAAATTAGAATCGTCGTGATTCATCATTGAAAGAACATTCATATAGACGATCTAGAAGTTCAAGTGATAAACAAACTGTAGTTTTTCCTTTTGCCTATTGTTTGTGGTATGTGCCTAGTTTGTAGTGCTTAATCAGACAAAATACAGTACTTTTATACAGGTTTACTAATTGAGAGATGAAGTGCTTTTAAACAAATAAGAAGATAGAATCTTTTTGCATTCACCTCCTTACATCTTGTACTGGAAAGATTTGGTTACCTGTATCATGCTGATATTTATAAGTGCAGTACGTACCAAGCACTAAACACAATCTCATTTTCTTGGCTCTGACCGTGATACAACAACAAATCTTAGTACAGTGGACTTCAATCAGATATCTGTTGTTTGTGTTTAATGCAATGTCATCAGATATTTAAACAATGGTTTGAATGACAAATACACACACATGTACAATATCACCACTGACTGCACACAAGTAAAGATTACATTATCACTATTAGCTAACAATGTAAGTAAGTATATCATAATTCATTAGTATAGGAAATCTCCTGTTTGAATCATTAATTAAACAATTTTAAAATGCATGCATATATTTATTAAAAAAAGTTAATTAAGCACTGTACTAGTTGGTTCAAAGCCCGTAAAGCTGCTTTTGTTTGTGTTTGTTGTGCAAATTAACTAAAAATAAGATAAAATAAAATAATATGGTAATAATGCACCTTCACCTCTTATCGAACGCTGAAGAAGATGCACCTTCATATAATATACAGGAAAAACTATTATAGATTTTCCTAGGCAAAATCAATAAGGGTTAACCTATTTAAATGAATGTGTTTTACAGTCTCTCAGGTAAAAGAGATATGGAAATAGAAAATAAAATCCAGTACCATACATGGAAATGATTATATCAGTGTTTTTTAACCTATGGACATACTGAAGACTTATATAGACTCATTTACACATTTAAAACTGATAATGAGGCTACAGTCTATGATAGATTCACTTGAAAAACTCATTTAGGTTTAACATTAAAAATATCCCTCATGAAGTTGTCAAATATTCTATATCTAGCAAAGCTGTGCACAACAGCCACAGTAAAGGACTTGACCAAGTTGTTCTATCTGTCTAATTAGTTTATAGAATATACACCACTTGTGAACTCACTCCCTCTGGTGCTAGGGTTAAATACACAAAACTTGTATCATAATATTTCATAATAAATTAAAACTTGAGATATACATATACATTTAAATATTGATATTTTTGTTGGTCTACTTATACAAATAATGGAAGGGTCTCTCATGTTTTCTGTTCCGATACAGTGAAATGAATCAATTATATCTTCTAATAAGATTTAATATTAAAAGCTGACAGTTTAATATGAATTGATCAGTGAATGTTTCAAGTTTTATCGGTGCAATCCTTTCCGGAGATTTTTGATAACTTTATATTCCTTGTACTGGTACATGTAGTGTTAACAGCACATCATGTAATCTGGGTGAAAGTATTCAAGTTATGTATACAATCCGCCCGATACTGTACACTATACAATGTTTGCAGGTACACACATTTAATCCTTAAGTAAATAAAGGGTAGTCATGACAACAATTCAGATATTTAAACACTGTTGTTGGAAGTACCTGGGCTTTTATTTTTCTTTATTTAAAGAAACTACACTTGAGTAAATGAGTTATACTGGGAACTTTCTCAATTTAGAAAACTGAAATATAATCTAGGTTTTACAGTAGATTATGTTCCATATCATATGAGAAAACTTGTTCAGAGTTTTTTTAAACTTCCTTGTGTAATCATATCATTACTAGGGCATATAGTGTTGAGCATCAGATGTGTTTATGCAGATTTGGCCCAGCTCCAATTACATTAATGCCTGTGATTTATCAACAACCAAGTGTAGAATAACAACCAAGCAAAGTGCCAGCACAGTAAAGGAAACAAAATCAAACATTCTTCAATCAAAGATTAATTCAGTTTTGGGTTTTCTGTGTAAAGGGTGTTTTTTATAAGACCATGTGCATTTAGGGAAACACAGGTTCACCAGTATGGGTAGTTTATGTAAGTTTGGGTATTCTATATATCCGTGGTTCACTGTGATGTGAAAGGAATGATATTTACAGCTTTTACTGTACCTTATGGCGGACGAATATCTTTTTGTAAAGTGAAACTTTTATAATAAGGCCTGTTTGTTCAGGTTGTCTCAATAATCAATCTCAAGATTAGGGATAAAAGTTAAAGTTTCCATGTAGTGGAAAAGACTTTTTGTGAAATTTACATGATAAAGAAATAAATATCTAATCTTGAGTGGGTGAAACAAAGTAGGACCTGGTGTTTGTATGGCACATTTCTAATCTGTAGATACACCAAGAGTTTGATTAATGATGTTTGGTTAAATAGTCTCAGTTTTTCCCTACAATCGAAATGAACAACCTATTATCTGAAACAAGGAAATGAAGATTTTGAGACTATTTCGAGGGGTGAATGCAAAAGGGCTTTTATCTATTTTATTTATTGAATAGCACTCAGAACCCTTTTGCATTCTCCCTCCTGATGTACTCTTTTCAGGCTCAAAATCCCCCTGGCTTTTCATCTGGTATTTATTTAAAACAACCTCTGTAACACACTTGAAAGTCTAGGGAAAGCAACATGATTAATTTATCCTTATGTGCTGAACATCAGGAAACTTTGTGTCTCTATCATTGTTTGTGGCCTGTCCTAAATGATAAAGGAAAACAAATTGTTTGGTTTTTACAATTTGTATTGTTTTGATAAGCTTCTGCATAACAAATGATAGGTATTTGACTTGAGATGACCAAAATAAAATGATATTTGATGACCAAACACAATTTGATATCATTTACAACACTGTCATTGTCAGTTTCAAGGTTTATCCTCTTAGAATACAACTTAGACACATACCGGTACATACAAAGTTATAACAAAACACATAAACTCGATCAGAGTAATTCTTACAGACAAAAGTTGGCATATATAGAAGAATTTTGATATAAGATATACTCTCATCAAAGATGCTTTATGAATTTTGGCTAAGTTGTCACATCATATGATTTGTTTGATCTAAGTACTAGCAAGCAGACCCATGTTGATATGATTACACATGTGTTTGAACTATGTGTGAATAAAGATTCATAGATTAATATGTTGTTGGGTTTTTTCACTCTCAGGGCGTCTGGAAGTGTGGTGATGGCAAAGCCAAGAGGCTGCCCGGATGAAGTGGTTGCTATTAAAATAATGGACCTGACAAATCAACCCAAGAAGGAACTCCTTATAACAGAGATAGAGGTGATGAAGACCTACAGACATGAGAACATTGTGAACTTTCTGGACTGCTATTACGTGGAGGAGAATGAGGAATTATGGGTGATTATGGAGTATTTAGATGGTGGACCACTCACTGACGTTGTCACAGAAACCATCATGAAAGAGGGTCAGATTGCAGCAGTGTCAAAGGAATGTCTAAGAGCTCTTGAATTTCTGCATGCACGGAGCATTATACACAGGGATATTAAAAGTGACAATGTTCTGTTAGGAATGAGTGGTAATGTAAAGCTAACAGATTTTGGGTTCTGTGCTCAATTAAGTAACGATCAGTCGAAGCGCCAGACAATGGTAGGAACCCCGTACTGGATGGCGCCAGAAGTTGTTTCAAGGTAACGTAAAACGAAATTACACATAAATGAGCTAGTTATTCTAAACAGTTATAATTCAATCCATAGATGGCTTTTGAAACATGCAGCTCTTTCAAAAGTTTGTTTGTGCAGATTAATAATTGAGAAGCCTTTTTTATCGCTCTTGAGCAGTCAGTGTTAGGCATATGTTACAATGTGTGTTGAATGGATGTCTGGTCACAAAATTATCATCAAACTTCATCACTAATAGCAAGCAAATCAAATCCTTAAAGGAAGATGATTATACTTATAGAGTGAAATAAAAACAATCGTGGAATACACTATCTATTGCATGAGAATGTTGACCTGACACTCTTGAATAAATTACATGGACCAATGCAATAACACAACAATCGAATCCACCTATTTCACAATTCAACAATGTGTGCATAGACTTCATAAGTGTCTGGTCAATATTCCCATGCAATACCTAACTGTTATGCTGCACTTAGCTCTTACAACACTGCTAGGTTAGTTATATATGTGTTCAACAGGAAGATGCTTGTAACTCACTCAGGTTTTACATCTTCAGACACAATCTTCTCAATACAGAGAAAAGAAAAATTGGTTGAAAACTTTAAACATATGTCCTTAGTTAAATGCCAGAATTTGATGTGAATGTTAAGTCAAGATTAAATGCCTCTTATGACAATTTTAGAATTTAAACACAAGTTGTAGATGTTTTCTATAAGTGTTTTCCTATTAACACTTAACTATCACTTAACTATAGTACATGTAGTGGCAGAATTCGCATAAAAATTAGTTTAGCTTGCAAACTATTTATATCCTACAATCAAACTTCCACGGAGTAAACTTGTTACACCACCAGCTAAGGACCAGACATCAATGCATGTCCAGTCTTACATTGAAATAATGGCTGCTGAGCTGTAAGATGTAATGAAATCGAAGATCCACAAATGTGAATTACTTTAGTCGCAGCTACTCAATTTGCAACTTTAGTAACTTATTTCACACAGATAAAAATGGGCGTATATCTTTTTTTGTAAACATTGATAGTAGCTAAGGGAGTATTGTTTCACTGTAGTACTATAATTGATATAGACAGTAATCTAATACCAGATTGATAGAGATAATGCATAAATACTTAGGTCCTGTTACATTGGTCCTGTTTATAGTGTGGATAGCCTGATGAGTTTGTGATGACTTATTTCATCCAAATCTTGTAACTTAGTATTTTTGTCAATTATTTGCAAATTACAACCATGTACAAAATTTATAGTATGGCTACTTACTAAAATGACAAGTTCAGTGTTTTCTAGAGGTACTGTTTATTTTGATGAATATTGCTGACAAACCTTGTTTATGTACAAACCTTGTACCATAAATATGTTATATTCCCTGCAAATCCACTATTTAAAAGTCACATTCATAGACAGCACTAAGCAACTGCGATAAACTAACTTTTATGATACACCACAGCTAAATGAAAGAACGAAATAAATAAAAGAACCATTTGTACATGCTTTGCTTTTTAACAAAACAAAAAAACAACAAAGCTTACTAAAATCTTTGTTTGGAAGTTAAGTCAATAACATATAGAATCATGAAGTTTTATAATGTAGGAGCTAGAGTGTGATTAGATGCCAGTGGATGATACATACTGGAACAAAACAACACAATCAGTATAGCAAAGTCATTCACCTCTCTCCTCATGGCAGTCACATTTAACTCTCAGTCAGCTTGTTTTAAACTGTCTGAATAATAAGGCAGAATATATTTAGTATATATTTATAACTTTACTATGACATTTAGTGAAGATAGCATCTTTAAAACAGTTCTGGGTACCATTTTCCTCCAGCACAAGTTTGTTTAAAATATATGGTTAAAAAATCATGTTTACTCTTAAAAGTTTTTAATTAGTTGATACCGGTAATGTTAAACTTTAAAAAAACAACAGCAAGACAATAAGATCAAAGTAGTATCTGAACAAAAAAGTTGTGTTTGATTTAGTTAAGCTATTTTGATTTTATTTAAGCTTTGAGTTTGTCTGTTTTTCCAAAGTTCTTATGAAATAGTAAAGGGGAAAAACGGCATCAATGGAAATGTGTTAAACATGTTCTTTATAATTTCCATATTGTGAAATGAACTTAGGTTAATGTAACCTCCGAACTGTGATATGCCTTTGTATTGAAGAAAGGCAGGCATTCAAATAGCTTTTTACAAAACATCTTGCATGAATTTAAATTTCCATGGTCATCTTTTGTGCACAAACATTATCATATGCACATTGGTTTGTTTTTAGAAGGGTAGGTTTTCGAAACAGTAAATGAAGCATGATATTTGTTAGCTTTGTGGCATTGGGCGTGTGTCATCAATGACAAGTTATTTTCGTCGAAGGTGTGACATTTGAACATTTTTTTCTATCTCTTATTTAATTGTTGTTATTTTTCTGTTGCTAGGAAACACTACGGGAAGAAAGTTGACATCTGGAGTCTTGGAATCATGATCATTGAGATGCTTGAAGGTGAACCCCCGTATCTGAACGAGACTCCATTGAAGGCTATTTACAAGATCGCAACAAAGGGCAAACCAGAGGTCAAGAATTTTGAGAAGTTGTCTCCAGAGTTACAGGATTTCCTCAACAAATGTTTGGAGGTTGACGTAGACAAGCGAGCCACTGCTGCAGAACTTCTTGCTCATACCTTTCTCAACAAGGCTATGGATCTAGCCACACTTAAACCTTTAATTGTTGCTGCTAAACAAGCCACAGGTCATTGATAGGGCTAGGTTTTCTCTGCAACCTTTGGTTTGCATATGTCTCTATACAGGGCATGACTGTTAGTACAGGTACAGTACATGCACCTGTAACAACGTACATGTACATAATTGTGAGGTTTATATGTACACGTCTGTTTGGTGCAGTCAAACCCTGAAATGAAAATGTTGACTTCTTGATTGTCATACACTTAGAATTAAAGTTTCACTATAGAGTTCTCACTTATTGGTGATAAAGAATTATGAATTATTTATACATCTAAACTTTGATTATTCGAACAAAGTTCATTATTGTTATATTTAAATTTGTTTTAGATATGTTTAGTGCAGACTGATGCCAGTAAAACTTACATATATACAGATTCCAAAACACAACCATTCATTTTCTTCCCCCCTAAGTACTTGGCATTCACTTATCATTGACAGTGTCTCAAAATGCAACAACTTAATAATTATATAGACCGGTGTAAATATTTTGTAACAGTGTATATATTCATCTCATAGGCTCCCTCAATATATATCAACGCAATGTCTGGAATCATAAACATCCATAATACTGGTTGCCTAGCAATGACAGAACACAACAAGAGCAAACTTCCTAGTCATTCAGTTTTACAGCTACGAGTACATGTTGGAAACATTGTTGAAGAACTTCCTACGTTAATGTTCATCTATGAAGCACTTATCTGTAAAGGGAAGAAAGGCACTTAATACTTTTGTTGTTTAAGACTTACAATACTCAAGTGATAAAATTGACATGGCGAACACTTGCACAGTAACACTAGAAAATTTGTGTTTCAAGAACAAAGCTTGTAAGGTGGACTTTCACTCAAGACCAAAAAAATGCATATTCATCTTTACTTCATAGCCACACACTACAAATGAAAGAATGCTCTTGTGGAATATAATACATGTAGACAGCTGAACAGAATCCTGTTGCCTAGTTATCATATACCAAAATCATCAAAAATATTATTTAACGGGTCAGTCATAAACTATTTTTAGTGCTTGCTGGCAATTTTAAAGTTAGAAAACCATTGTTGTGTTGTTGTTTTTCTTTCAAACTCAACACAGATTCCTTCATTAAAACGCATTTATTATTATATATGCATGCTAATTTCTTAAAATATTTTTCAGGAATTTCAATTAATTGTTAACGAAAGAGCAACTTAAAGTCAAACTCTATGTTAAACTACTTGTATAATGCTTTTATTACTCTGCTTTCTGTGTTACTGCAAGTTGACATTGAACGACTTGTGTTATAAGATCTACCCAATATTGTCACTTTGTATAAACACTCATAAGGGAAAGTACATATGATTCATCTTTTTCCATTGACAAGTAAACTTTACACGTCTAGAAGTATAACCCAGATACATTCACATGGTTTGTCTTTCATACGTTTGCAAGTTTAGATGTTTTTAAGGACAGTGAGCTTGATTCATGACTTGGATACTTGTAAGATGGCTATCAAAACAGAATTGAAACTGGTATTGAAATGTTAGATTTAGAATAGTTTATAACTTGCATAAGAAATAATCAAACTAACATGTATTATGTTTATGTTTGATACAGTTTATAAATTGTAGCTTTTTTAACAAAGTGCTAACTTTATCAATGTCTTTGTACTTCTTGTACAAATGTTACTTTTCATTTTTCACTTGTCAAGATGATTCCTTAACCATACATGGTATACATTTATATTTCTTTAAACTGTAATTTATTGTTGCATGACATTCTCTTCATTAGTTACTGTCAATTTGTATGTGAACTTTTTAAAAGATTTAGAAACTGAAAAGTTCAAAGTTTGTTAGTACAAAATGTATCTTCCTTTTTACCATTATATTTTCACTCCGGGAACAAACTGAACAATATCCATATCAGATAGCTAGCATATAGATAGTACTGAACCTCTTTACATTCTATACAATAGGTGTACTTTCTAGGGACCATACAAATCCACAGGGAAAAAACAATGTACCTAACTGTTCCATGGCTACACTTGTGCTATATGTTAAAAGAACAAATTGTTATTTTATTGCAAAAAGTCTATTTTTCTTACATTGTATGTGCATGTTCAAACTTTATTATATATTTGTTAATCCAAGCATGTATCAGTGTGAAATAATCTTACAGCGGTGTTGCTTTAATGTGTATGCATTGTCGGAGAACTATAAGCATGAATACTTCCAATCAACAAATCCAGTGTTTTCTAGAAATAGTGTTAACAACTTACCTTGTTCATGTACAAACCTCAAACCAAAAAATATATTACATGCTTGTATTTGTATGTAAGGTGATCACACACTTGTTATTTGATTTAAATAATTGTTGAACAAAGTTTGAAGACCATGCCTGTGTCACTGTATGGTTATGAGAATGTTGAGTTGAACAGTGTCTACATGGAGATGTTATAACTGCACACATACACTTATGTCTCATGTATTTAACTAATCTTGTTACCAATACATGTTTGTACAGTCTGATAGATCATCTACTATTTGTTAAATGTATCATATAGGTCCTGTTTATATCATTTGATTGCATGAGAACAATGACCAGATACTCCCGAATAAATGACATGGACCAATGCATTACAAAATAGGTGTAACATGTGTATACAATGGACACGTGTTCTATACTATGTTGTAATAACATGACAATCTAATCCACCTATTTCACAATTCAACAATCTGTGTAATGAATTCATGAGTGTCTGGTCAATAATAGCATGCAATATCGATTGGTGAAAAGGATAAATAATGTATTTTAAAATTGACGCTTCAACATTTTTGATTTTATTTGAGATAATTGCTATGTATGAATTATAAATGTTTTGAGGCTACTTGTCTATGTACAGAACCTCTACAGGTAGATTGGTACAGGTACTAGGTTCACCTGAGCATTTTCTATAGCAGATATTTACGCATGAAGAATGATGAACTATTAAATGTCTGTGTAAGAACAATCAATGTATTAAGTATCAAAAATAATAACTGGTGGAATAAGAGACCTGCATCCAACATAGCGATAATTGACTGTAGTGATACCTTGTTAACACTTCACCAATTCTCATATCTTATAAGCCTTGTTGGAAATGTAGGGTTGAATTTCTTTGAACAGTGTGATATGTATGGTTTAGCAGCATCAGTAGTACAGTAGATTTATCTAACTTTATGTTCATGCACTTATGACAACTAAACCAAATGAAGCATTACTTATTCACTGTAAGGTCCTCCAGCTTACCTGCACCACTATAGACTCTATACTTCCTTCTGCATCATACATCATCATGGGTATTTATTATCAAAGACAACCCCTTGGTTAGATGTTATTTATACTTACTGTATGAACGACTACGCTATTTGTTTTCTGTGTCAAACCCTACCCCTGAGTAAGGAGTAGATAGAATAGGAACTGCTTGTGCCTTTTTGTATTGTGTCTTATTTTGGAAATGTTTGTTTTTGTTGGATAAAACACATGTTGCAGTTGTTATATTAATAATCTCTTGTCTTGAAATAATTAAACAATATCATATTTATGTAACCAATTAGCTATAAAAGAATTAGATTTTTTCATATATGACCTTGTTGTTTGTATCCCCCGCCCCCCATTGCCCACTAACTTAGGTCTATTATCAATTAAAGTATCGTTCTGACAAACTTATGTAATATGTGCGTACTTATGTATACCAGTCTGTAAAAGGATTACTGAGAATCTTGTCATACTCACATTCTATTGGTTCACTATTGAGTCCACATCACAACAGACAACAGTTAAACCCTTCAGAGCAAATTGTGCATTCTACTATGTGTCCTTAATATATGTATAGAATGATAATATGTAAGTTAGACATAAGTTATTTCTTTAATAGCCAATTTTCTATGTTGGACTATAATTTGTGATGATCACTAGTAATATGTCATGTTTGCACTGCTGATTGTAACATGCTGACAATCATATTACAGCATACAATATCTACAACATCAGAACCCACAAAAACACAGCTGCTTAAATCTCACAATTTTATTTTGTTTGTTCAGTTGATTTGCACCACAGATAAAAACACGGATGGAATTGTTTAACTCATTTGGTATCTACAGTGAATGAATGATATGAATCAAATTGAATTATGACATTGCATTGTGATATACCACAGAACACAAATAGTAAAATAACAGTAAACAAATGCACACAAACAATAAAACAACTTCAGGAGCATGGTAATGTACGACCGCGTTAACAACACAATTCTTATACAGTTAACAATGGCATCAAGTGAATTCCTATGTTCATCATACATGCCTGTATACAGATCTCTTCAAAGGGTAAGTACACTATGACTACAGGTAATGAATCATAACTGTGTCAAACTAACAGGGCTGGATTTTATAATCAAGGATTTACCCTCAGTGTTAATCCTAATAACTGCTGACCAAATTTTAAATAATTTGCTGTGTTGTTCTTACAAATACAAAAGGTGTTTATATAGACACATAGGTAAACTATATATTCTGCATTAAACATTCCCTGAAAAAAAGTGGAAAATACTTAAAATTTTGCATGAAATATGTTGGATTAAACTTACGCCAGATACAGTGATAATGCTCTGAAGCCTAGGTATGTAATACTTCTAAGGGAAAATAAACTAATAATTAAATCTCAAAAGAATATAGCAAGCCAATTCATCACTACTGGACTATTTGTTAAATATATGATGTTGCTTATTTTTATGATATGCTACTTTGATATATAGGAACTTTGATTGTTACGTCAAAATGGGACACCCGTTTATCTCGAGGAATTAAATTTGATAAAAGAAGAAAAGAAAATTAATAATATTATCATTTTACACAAATAAAAAAAGCCAACCGGTTGCAAACATGCTGTCTTAGATAAGTAAATTTCTCTAAAATACCTAAATATACACTAATAGTTCTACTAAATAAATACGTATTAGATACTTTACAAGCACTTGACCTCACAGTTACAGTAAAGTTCCACTATTAAGACCACTAAATACTGGACCACTAACAGATTACCTCTTGATATGAAGTTGAAATGCCCAGTTTTAAATATGCATAACGGCAGTTTTAAATATGCATAACGGCAGTTTTAAATATGCATA